>Ga0102924_1001297_pt1 | contig 29384 bp, 23 predicted proteins | sample PaiPotPPM11metaG_FD_80116 | JGI IMG/M metagenome (GOLD analysis project Ga0102924, IMG submission 80116) | Iron sulfur acid spring bacterial and archeal communities from Banff, Canada, to study Microbial Dark Matter (Phase II) - Paint Pots PPM... ... | reverse complement strand
GTGCGCCCTCTCAGGCCGGATACCGATCATCGCCTTGGTGGGCCATTACCCCGCCAACTAGCTAATCGGCCGCGAACTCCTCTCCAAGCGCATTGCTGCTTTGACTCGTAAGTGTTATGCGGTATTAGCCCAGATTTCTCTAGGTTATTCCCCACTCGGAGGTAGATGATTCACGTGTTACTCACCCGTGCGCCACTGTACTCATGGATTGCTCCACTTTCTCGTGCGACTTGCATGTGTTAGGCACGCCGCCAGCGTTGATTCTGAGCCAGGATCAAACTCTCGTTTAATCTTGGTTTGCTCGCCACTCGCGACAGGGGTCGGAGTGGATCAAGCGCCCCCAGCTGCTCGAAAGAGCTGGAGGTTTATAACTAGTGAGAATGACTAAACCAAATTCTGCATCATCTCACGACTGGCACGTTCAACTATGTTGTCAAAGATCCGAACTGCAATCCGCCTGAGCGGGCAGCTTTGGATCAAGGACTTACCCGGCATAGCCAGATATGTGTCCTCGAACTTGATGCGCTGGATTGTCGTCTTGTGCTTACTGATGCCGAAAGGCCGACTCTCGATTATTTCTTGCCGCCTGCTGCCAAACTCAGCATTCCGCTGGAGTTCAGCTTCGACTTTCGAGAGCCACTCAGTAGCGAGTGACGTTTTGCGCGAACTTTTCAAGACTATCCAAGTCTCGGTGGTCTGTCAAGCAAAATCGCAATCTTTTTCGTGATTGCCGCTCATTCCAGCCCAGTCCGCACAGCGCAAAAATCAAATAACCAGACGCCGACAAAACGGCGCGGAGCACTCAGCTCCTGAACTTCTCAATTTCAACTGCAGTGGCTTGGGTTTGGAATCCGGTCCGCCTTGCTTCCAGGCTGGCAACCGCGATCAAACGCTTGGACTGCGCTCCGTCGTTCCCTTAGCAAGCAGCTCTACCTGATTCTGAGCCACCCAATCATGCCGAGGTGCGAAGCAGTGTTTCTCGTGCTTTTCTAGAGTACCGTGTTTCCCGGTTTCAGGCAAATCAATGGGAACCGTATCGAACAACCCCATGCCCGCCTGCAACCAATTCAGACTATCAGCCACCAGCGATCGCGGCAACCCGCAGACTGTGGAGATCCTGTGTAAGCCGTAGGAAAACACCGCCCGCTCTCCATCCAAAACCGCCCGGGCCAGACCAGACCACGGTCATACATGCTATGTGCGCACCGCGGCCCACTACACAGAATCCCCAGTAAAGTCGCGCCTTTTCGAAGAAATATAGATTTTGCGAGTCCCGCAACACCGCAAAAAACCTTGGGTTCATTCCGTCCGTAAGCGCTGGCAGCACGATCCAAGCCGGCGCGGAAAAAAATAACAGGAGCCTGGCCATGAAACTTGCAATCTTTGCCTTTGCAGCAACTCTCGCACTTACGCCCGCCGCCCTTTTCGCGCAGGCGCCCGGCTACAACATCAACAACCGCAAGGAAAACCAGCAGGATCGTGTTGCCCAGGGCGTCAAAAGCGGCCAGCTCTCCGCAGGCGAGACCGCTCGCCTCGAGCACCAGGAATCGGGCATCAACCGCGAAGAGCATGGCATGCGCGCCCAGGACAACGGACACCTCACCGCGCAGGATCGCCGCACGATCAATCACCAGCAGAACGTCGAATCCCGCCGCATCTACCGCGACAAACACAACGCGATTCGCTAACGCCTCGCGAGCAGTATTTCAGAGTAGCGCCTTCCCCCAGAGACCGCCGAGAATCTTCGGCGGTCTTTCTGCATTTGGCGCCGCTTGCCAATCCGCAGCCGCCCGGCTAACATCCAACCTAGAAACCGGCCTGCTAAGCAGGTGGGGAGAACAACGCTGGTTGAACCAACATTCATTGAACAGGGATCTTGCTCGTATATATGGCTCGGTGCGCAGTGTCCGCCAGTCCGGAATGCCTAAAGAGCCACGGCAGGATCCCGCCGTCTTAGGACGGGTTCACCAGCGCCTCACCCCACGGCCCCGCGGGTCGGTCTTCTACCTTCCTTCCAGCTTCGGCGTGGAGATCCATGCCCTCTAAGAACATGTTGCCCAAGGGACACCGGCGGCGTTCGGTTCGCGCCGAGTACCGGGCCACACGCGGAGTCGAGGCCGAGCCCGAGCCCGCCGTGCCGGTGCTCGATCTCGACGACGACACCGAGTTGGAAGACGGTGTGCGAACCTTCGTAGCCGACGCAGCCGCGGCAGGTAAGCGGCTGGACGCCTACCTGGCGCAGGCGATTCCGGAGATTAGCCGCTCGCGGGTACAGATGCTGATCGAGGCCGGGCAGGTGCGCGTGGACGGCGCGGCCGCCAGCAGCAAGCAGAAGCTGCACGGTGGCGAAGCCATCGAGATCGAAGGCGAGCCGCATCCCGAGCCGCTGCACGCAACCCCCGAGGATATTCCGCTCGACATCCTGTACGAAGACCAGTCCCTCGCCGTGGTGAACAAGCCGGCGGGCATGATGGTCCACGCCGGCGCGGGACGGACCGACGACACACGGGGCGACACCAGGAACAAGGGCACGCTGGTGAACGCGCTGCTGCACCACATGGCGAAGCTCGCCCAGAATCTGTCGGCCGTGGGCGGCGAACTGCGCCCCGGCATCGTGCACCGGCTGGACAAGCAGACCAGCGGAGCAATCGTGGTGGCGAAGGACGACGTCACCCACCGCAAGCTGGGCGAGATGTTCGCCGACCGTCGCGTCTCGAAGACCTACCTCGCGCTGCTGCACGGCAACCTGGCGAAGGACAATATCACGGTGAGCCTGCCCATCGCGCGCGATCTCGTACGGCGAACGCGCATGACCACTCGCCGCCCGGATGGGCGGAGCGCCGTCTCCCACTTCCACGTGCTGGAGCGGCTGGCGACGCGTTACGGAGCGTTCACGCTGGTTGAGGTGCGGATCGAGACTGGCCGCACGCACCAGATCCGTGTACACGCCCAGTCGCTCGGCCACCCCGTCGTCGGCGACACGCTGTATGGAGCGCCGCGATCCATTGTGCTTACGCGCGACGAGGCCAAGAGGCATCTAACCGAAAGGGCGCCGGTGACGATGGAGCGGAACTTTCTCCACGCGGCGCACCTGGAGTTTGCCCATCCGCGCAGTGGCAAGGTGTTGGCGATTGATGCGCCTTTACCCGCCGAACTGGAGGAGTTTCTCGATTGGCTCAGGACGGAGAGTGTGCCGGTTGGGTAGAATCATGCGAGTGAGACCTTTGGACTTTTACGACCTCTGTGTTGCCCCCTCGAGAAAGCGCCTGATCGCCCTCGGCGCACTGACTGTTCTGGCGATCGCGTTGCCGCTCGCAAAGGCACAGTCGCCCACCACGCCTGCGCCCGCCCAGACTCCGGTACCCGCTTCCCAGACCCTCGCGCCCGCCGCCCCGGCTCAATCGCCCGCTACGCAACAAACTCCGAAGCCGCCCACAACGACTGGCACGCAGCCTCCTGCCCCGGAGTCGTCGACGGACCTGGAAGCGCCGACCATCAAGGTCGGAGTCAACGAGGTGGACCTCGTCTTTACCGTCACGGACAAGAAAGGCAAGTTCGTCACCGGACTCAACCTGAATAGCTTCGGGCTGTTGGACGACGGCCGGCCGCCGGAAGCTGTCCTCCACTTTCTGCAGCAGACCAACCTGCCGCTGCGCGTGGGGATCATGCTGGACACCAGCAGTTCCATCCGCGGACGCTTCGAGTTCGAGCAGCAGTCGGCGATCGCGTTTCTGCTGCAGGTGCTGCACCGCAACGACCGTGCGTTCGTCGAGGGCTTCGACGTCCAGCTGGACGTACCGCAGGGATTCACCAACAACATCGACCTGCTGAACCAGGGCATCAACAAGCTCCGCCCGGGCGGCGGCACGGCGTTGTTCGACGCGCTCTACTCGACGTGCAAAGACCAGATGCTGACGCTGCGCGAAGTGGGCGCGGTGCGTAAGACGATCATCCTGGTGTCCGACGGCGACGACAACTACAGCCATGCGCTGGAGTCCGACGCGATCAAGGAATGCCAGCGCGCGGAGACGACCGTCTACACGATCAGCACCAACGTGAGCCCGAGCAAGGACAAGGGCGACGACGTTCTGCAGGCAATCTCGGACGCGACCGGCGGACGAGCGTTCTTCCCGACCCGTATGGAGGATGTCGCGCAGAGCTTCAACAGTATCGAGGAAGAGCTGCGCAGCCAGTACCTGCTGGAGTACCGGCCGGCGAACTTCAAGCAGGACGGAGCTTTCCGCACCATCTATCTGCACGCCAACGACCCGCGCTACCATGTGCGTGCCCATACCGGCTACTTCGCCCCGAAGGCGGCGGAGTAGGAGCGAAAATCGTCGCGGCAGAAGTAACTCCTGCGCGGGTTCCGTGTCTAAGAAGGCAAGGAGAATCTTCCTATGAGCCTTCCCCTGCGCCTCCGCACTGTTGTCCTCAGCTTGCTGACAATGGGCCTTTGTTCCGTTGTCGCCAGCTCCGCCGCCTTTGCCGCCGAGCGGTCCGATCCGATCCCGCCGGGCCTCACCGATACCCTGAGCAACCTTGCCGACCAGCCGGCGACCCACACGGGCGTGGTGTTTGACCACGGCATGATCCAGAACGCCGTCGGCGTGCTCGAGCAGGGCGGCCTGGACGCCGACCGCGCGGCAGCAGCGCTGAACAGCATTAGTTTCGACACCTACCGCTACAAACAGCCTGCGTTCTATACCCCGGAGACGATGGCACAGATCCTCGACGCCTATCACCGGGCCGGGTGGAAGCACCTGGTCGACGGGAACAAGGCTCCGGTAAACGGCGGGCAGACGAAGTCGACGGTCACGGACGTCTGGCTGCACTTTACCGGCGGCGATATCGACCATGTCACGGTGCTGGTGCGCGGCGTGCGCGACATGAGCCTGATCCAGGTGGCCGGCGACCTTCGTCCGCTGGACCTTCTCCACCTGAGCGGCCACTTCGGGATCCCAAAATTCGAGCCGAACGCAGTGATGGTGCCGGCGCCCGACGGACGCTGAGGCGAGCTACGCGGGCGTTCTCCGGCTGTCAGTAGGCAGGTCAGGGCAGCCAGGCTGGGGGCAGGTTGACGATAAAGGTGGTGCGGGCCGGGGCGGTTGGATCGGCGGAAACTTCCGCGAGGCCGGGGCCGGCGAAGCGCCGATAGACGGGCGGCTGACCAGCGGCGTCGAACTGCACAAACTCGACGGAGAGCGGGGCGTCGGGGATGCGCGCGCCGAACCAGTGCGGGTCTTCGCGCTGTGCCCAGGTAACGAGCGCGAGGACGGCGCCGGTGGAGTATGCGGGGACCGGAGCTTTGTCGGAGCGTTGGGCTGCGACCGCCTGCGTGGCTCCGTCGTTGCCGTAGAGTGCGGCCATGGTGTGGGTGCGCGGGTCGACGAAGAGCGTGATGATTCTCCAGTCCAGCGGGTAAAACGGGAGACTCGCAGGCAACGCAGCGGCGGTGCGGTTCAACGTCTCGGCGCGGCCGACGTCGGCGGGCGAAATGGGCAAGGTGTAGACGTAGTCGTTGCCACGGAGGGGCCGGTGGCAGCCGGTGCATTCGTTGACGAAGTTGCCATCCGCGCCGTAGGGCTTCAGGTCCGTGCCGCGCCAACGGCCCCAGCCCCAGCCTTCGGTGTCCTTGTACGTGGCGGCGTTCTTGACCATGAACTCGACCTGGATGAACTTACCGGGATGAATAAGGCCGTCAGCGCCAAGCTGCTGCGCCCAGGCGATCTTGGCAAAGCGCGCGCCGTCAGGCCATGGTGAGATATTGCCGCCCTGCGCGGCGTCGACGGCCACACCGTTTCCGAGGATGATGCGGAAGGAGTTGTTGTCGCCGCGGTCCGTGATACTGATTGGACCCCAGATTTCGAAGCCTGCCTCGAAGGGAAGGCCGTTTGGCTCGGGAGGCACCGACACCAGGGATTCCGACTCAGGCGTTTCGGCGGCGGCCTCAGCAGCGGCCGGGGTGGACCACGGGGCAAGGTAGCTCTTCAGCGTCGCGAGTTCCTCTGGTGTGACGCGCGCTCCGGGATGCAGCAGCGTGTACTGTTGCAGCGGCATGGCGCCGAGCTGGATCATGTTGACGGCTTCGAAGAGGGTGGCCTTCTGCACTGCGGCGGGTTTGGCACCGAGGGTGGAGAAGTTGAGGTGTTGGCGGGCGGTCAGGATGTCGTCGCGCACCAGCCAGTAGGCGGGAACGATTTCGTCGAACCAGGAGAGGCGACGCTGGTCGGAGTGGCAGCTGTAGCAATCTTTCTCGAGGATGTGCCGGACTTCGGGCTGGATTGCGAGCTCGGTGGTCGCGGGGCTGGTCGGAATGCTGCGGCGGACAAACTGCAGCAGAACGAAGACGACGACAACGGCGAGAAGCAGCCTGGCGATGATTCGCATCGATCGCTCCGTTTTGATCACATGAATTTGACGCCGCTCTCTCCAATGATGGTGAAGACGTTGAAGAGGTTGGTCAGGCCGAGCAGATGCCGAATCTGCTTGCTGAGATGCATCAATTCCAGGCTGCAGCCTGCCGATTTGGCCGAGACGTAGAGCTGCACCAGGGCGCCGAGGCCCATGCTGTCCGTGTGCTGCAGGTCGGAGAGGTCGAGGATGAGCCGCTTCGTGCCGGGAATCAGCTGGCCGACTTCCGCGGAGAAGAACTTGGTGACGCCGGCGATGAGCTTGCCGTGGCAGTAGACGGTGACCACGTCGGCGGTGCGTTCAATGTCGAGCGTGATACAGGGCGCCGGTACAGGATCGGACATGCTGGAACCCCTTGGGGCGAATTGGGTGGTGGCTGGCCGGAATCGAGTCATTGTCGCATATTCATGAATTGACGGACTTCCCAGTTCTGCAGACCTTTGGCGGGCACTGCTGTAAATGGAAGTTTCTCTGGGGAACTCTTTCGCGGACTGCGGAGAGAAATTCGCAGCGGAATGGGTTTGGGAATGGGCTAGAGGGTGGATCGCGGGGGCAATCTGTTTGGGCTCAACCGCTTGGGGACGGGAGGCGAGGCGCCCCGGTTTTGGCACGCGGATTGCGCTATTTGGTGAATCCACCCTCGCGCGCCGACAGGGGACGCGAGGGGTGGATCGAGGAGGATTCATCGATGAAAACACCTACAGTGCTGGCGGCGATACTCGCCCTGGCGAGCCTTCCCCTGGTGGCGCAACAGCCGCCGACGGACAATCAGCAGACAACCCCGAATCCGGCCACGGAGCCAAGTAACCCACCAGGGCAGCAGACTGATCGCCCGGCGGCTACGCCGGACCAGCCGAGCACCCCGCAGGTCAGCCCACGCACCCAGCAGTCGACCCCACCGGATTCGGCCGCGGCACCAGAGTCGACTGCAGCTTCTGCAGCTTCGGCAGCACCGATGGCAGAGCTGCGCCCGGTGAATGGCGAACTCATCAGCAAACTCGACACCAAGACTGCCAAGACTGGAGACGACGTGGTGGTCCAGACCAAGGCGAGCGTGAAGACTGCCGATGGAACGGAAATTCCCAAGGGATCGAAGCTGGTGGGTCACGTGGTCGCGGTGCAGCCGAGCGCAAGCGGCCAGAATTCCCAGGTGGCGCTCAAGCTCGACCACGCCGAGTTGGATGGCGGCCAAACCCTCGCGATCCAGTCGCAGATTCAGTCGATCGGCTCGGGAGGAGGGGGAGGCGACGCAGCAGCGCCGTCGAGCCGTGGATCGGCGCCTGAGGCTCCAACAAGTGCCAACCCGGCAACTCCTGGTGGCGGAGCGAGCGGTGCCACGAATGCTCCTGGGTATACACCCGGCTATACGCCGAGCAGTCCGGGGGCGGCGTCGAGTTCACCGGCTGCGGGAACTGTAGTGGCGAGAAATGGCAAGATCGCAATCCAGACCACCAATATTCCCGACGTGCTGCTGGCGAACAATGAACCAGGACAGCAGGACCCGAGAATGGAACAGGCGTCCAGCATCCTGCTGGGAGCGAAGAAAGACGTGCAGTTAGAGGGCGGCACACCGGTTGTGGTGGCGCTGGCGGTCGCACCGGGCAGTCCAGCCAAGTAAGTGCAGTCTACTTCGCACTCGCAGGGCAAAGGGCCGGAGCCAGTCTCCGGCCCTCGGTGCGTTTGCAGCGTGGGTAGCGACACTCTCGCGACTGCAGAGTGTCGGTAAAGTGACTCGATTTCGTCTGGGCGACGAGATGTCGTCATCGTCGCGTCGTCACTTGACGTCACGGCGACGGGCACGCGCTCGCGATCCTTCGAGCTAACTCGCAGTGGATCAGAGGTTACGCACGGCATTCGCGGCATGGTGAGTTTTGGCGCGGCACGTGCCTTATCTCTCGGCATCAGGTGGAGGACAGACCAATGCTGCGGATCAGGATTGAAGAGGACGAACAAGAGATTGGGATGACGTTGCACGGACGCATCGCGGGGCCAGAGGTAGCAGAGCTTAACCGAGCCTGGGCGGAAATGGCCCCGCGACTGCGGGAGAAGCACCTTTGGATCGATCTGCGTACAGTGATCCACGCTGATGCTGCGGGGAAGCAGGCGTTGGGCGAGATATACTCGCGGACCGGGGCGAAGCTGTTGACACGGACGCTTTGGACGGAGTATCTCGCGCTTGAAATTATGTACGGCCGCGAAGATGGAGTTTTCGCAAACGCGTGTGAATAGGGGCCAGGCAGCCCCGAATTGGAGCAGAGCAGAATGGCATTTCGTGACCTTACCTTCGGCGATGAGAACGAGTTTCTCGCGCATGCAACCGACATTTCGGACACCCTGGCGAATCTTACCTACTTGATTTGCGTGGACGCCGATTACCCGGCACGCGTCAGGCTGTACGCGGAACAAGCCAACGAACGGCTGCGGGCACTGGGAAGCCTGCTGCGGTCGGCCGGGTGCGAGGAATACGTCAGCCTCAACCACTGAAAGATATGGCGGTCGAGTGAGTTGCGGGCGGATTGTGACGCCTGACCGAAGTTGTATTGAAGTGGAAAAGAATTTCCACCACAATATCGTATGCCGGACCCCAGAGACTTTCAGGTCTACCACATCATTTTCAAGCTGATTTGCCTGCTCACCCGTTACCCGGACGAAGTGGTGATCAAAACCCTTTGGACGAATGAAGGGGCGTCCTTCACAATCTGCGTGCATCGAGACGACCTGGTGGCGGTGTTCGGAGGGGAGAGCCGCCTGGAAGAGTCTCTGCAGCATGTGCTGGAGGAGATGGGGACTCGATTGGGGCGACGCTTTTCGGTGACCGTAGATCGGGAGCTTGGGCGCAACGAGGACGTCGCATAGACGGGTTCGGATGCCGACCCGGAGGGGACCCCCTCCCCCCTATATACACCATGTAAAACGTTTGCTATCAGCGAAGAAGCAGTTTGTATATACGGCTTTATATATACTTCTGACACCGTGTCGGCCGGCCGACCTCGCGTGGTGCAGGTCGGTGCGGCACGGTGGAATCGCGCGTGAACGCCGCTAGCGGATGACAGCATTAAGAATCCGATCTGAGGTAGGCGAGGTCCTGCGCACGACGCACGACAACTTTTGCCCCTTCTTTAATTATACGCAGGCTGTCAAGCGCTTCATGCGGTGCTCGAGCACTTCCTGCTTGACGCGGCGAGTGTGTACAGAAAGTGACGGTATGTCGTCTGGAAGACGAGATGTCGTCGTCGGCAGTTCGTCACTGGGTGGGGCGGTCTGGTTACGCCGGGAGCGACAGTTTGGGCTAAGTGGTGTCTGTATGAGGAGATAGGTTGGACGCGGCGACGGCGCCGTGAATTTGGCATCTCGCTTGCTTTCTATCCGGGTGTACGCCGGGGAGGACAGACCGATGCTGCAGATCACGATTGCGGAAGATAGCCGAGAAGTTTGGATCACGCTCGATGGATCCGTTGCTGGAATGGATGTCGCCGACCTTTGCCGAGCCTGGGCAGAGCTGGCTCCACGACGGGGAACCCGGCAGGTGAAGATCGACCTGCGCGGGGTGACGGACTCCGACACCGCCGGCGTGCTGGTTCTGGGCGAGATTTATTCGCGGACGAACGCCAAGTTGATGGCGGGTACGCTCTCGGAGTGTCTCGCGCTGGATGTCATGTACGGCCAGGAGAATGGTGTCCTGATCGACGCATACGAGTGGCTGCAGACTGAAATGCATTGAGTGGTCGGTTTCCCGCCTGATGCGCCGCTGAAAACAGAGGAGGCTCCGATGACACGCCGACCGATGCCGCAGCAGAACCCGCAGATGACGATTCCCGTTCACCCGTTGGATCGACCGACGGTTACCGACTTATAACGCCATCCAGGATCCACTTGTACGCGCCAGCGAACGGCTGAACAGGAGCAGCTCCTTATGATCGCTACAAACCTTTTCGTGATCCCGGGGGATGGGGGCGGCAAATCGCAACTCGTCCGATTCGTCTATGGCGCTCCGGCTTATCTGGTTCACACCCTGCCTGTAGGGCCTACGCCGGACCCGACGGTAGACGCCCTATTCGACCCTTACAGAGGCGTATTGGTACAGATCCAGTTGGTCGGGGACGTTGCATTCGTCCTGCCGATCTCGGCAGGGTCCATGTCTTCGAATTGATTCCGCAGCGTGCCCCAGGCTGAAGCGTGATGCCCCACCCATGCGCGATGGGGCCGCGCATGAGTGGGGCACTCGGTTGGGGAGGGCAACTGGTTGTGGGTTAAAGCCCGAGGGGTTTCACCCTTGTGGACGACAAGCGGCGCACTCAGAACTGATAGGAGAGTGTTCCGTAGACCGAGCGCGGAGCGCCGGGGTAGGCGTTGATGTAACCGCTGGGATAGTTGCTTCCGGGAAAAAGGCCCGAGAAATAGCCGCCGCTGGAGATGTACTCCCACTCGTTGTACCTCTCGTTGGCGAGGTTCATGATGTTGAGTTTGAGATTGACGGACTGCTTCTCAAAGAAGGTGAAGGGAACGTTGAACGCCAGGTTGGCCGTGGTGAAAGACGGCATGGTCTGGGTGGTGGGTTCGGCGGTGTTGTTCGACCACAGGTGTTGCGTGCCGATGGTCTGGAACCAGAAGCGCGGCTCGAACAGGACATGGCCGTTGCGCTGGACGCCGTAGTAGACTCCGGCATTCAAGGTCACATTCGGGACATAGGACACGGGCAGGTTGTTGTAGGCCGTGCAGGAGAGCCCCTGCGATGCGCACTCGGCGAGGCTGGGGCCTCCAGCGATGTAGGTGGTGAAGTTTGCAGATTCTCCTGCGAAGTTCAGGAAGATGTGGAGATTGCTGCGGGGATCGGCGTCCAAGAAAGCGTCGACGCCGTGATAGGTGGAGTTGCCTCCGCCGGATTCCTCCACACCCGCCGCGGTTTCGAAGTCGATCTCCTGCTTGGTGTAGTCAAGGTGGAAGTAGTTGACTCCGGCGATGAAGTTTCTGAGTCCCGGCGCCTTGGTGAAATGAACTTTGACGCCGCCCTGGGAGTAAGCACCCTTGGCGAGGGTGTAGAAGGTGGGATTGATGCTCTGGAACATTCCACCTCCGCCGCCGAGTGCGGGAGAGCGGTAGGTGACGTCGTAGCCGCCGTAAAGGGTCAGCCAGTCATAGGGAGTGACGGACGCGTCGATGGAGGGTTCGATGGCCGAGCGGCTCTCATGCGCGCCGCAGAGTGATCCCTGGTCGGTTGCGTTGGGAGTTCCGAAGACGTTGGCATAGGGATCCTGTCCTGGCAGCTGGGGGAACAGCGCACAGTGGCTTGAGGAGACCACACCGGAGGCGAACTTGAAGTCCCGCTGGGCCTGATCGCTGTAGCTCGTGGAAAAGCCGACGACACGCAGGCCGGGGATGATGTGGATTCGTGGAATGGGGTGGAAGTCGTCCTGGGCATAGAAGGCAACATCATCCTGCTGGAAGTAGCCGGAGCGGAACTTTGCTCCAGCGCTCACGATCTGGAGAGCACCGCTGCCTCCGAGGGCGGGATTGTAGAAGAGGTTGTGCGGGTTATAAACCTCGTGGAGCAGATAGCCGCCAATGTTGACGGTGTTGTAGGGGAAGACCTGGGACATACCGATCTGGTCGCCGAAGATGTTGCTGTGCGGGTTGTTCCACTCGTCGACCTGAGGACCCTGGCTGAGCGCGTCGTCATTGCGGCGGTGGAAGCGGCGGATGTGCTCGAACCACGTTGAATTCTCGAGCGTGCTGCCATGGCTGAGGGAGATACGCTCGCGCCCGTAGGTCATGAACATCTCGTTGGTGTCGTACTTGTTGTAATCGGCGTAGGGCAGAGCGCTGTAGAAGCCACTGGTGGCCTGGCTGAAATGGACGCCGGTGTTGGGTTCGACGAGGCCGATGTCGGTCGTGGGCATGACGGTGGGACGGTACCCGCCGCCCTTGGCGTAGAGAACGCCCCAGGCGATACTTCCGGCGTCGAAGGTCTTGAGGGTCTTGCCGAACACGGAGCCGTTTTTGGTGGGGTTGCCGAATCCGTCCGGAGCCTGGCGGAAGTCATCGCCGCGTCCGAGGCCGCCCCCAACCGCTGTGGACCAGCCTTTGAACTTGCCGGTGTTGCCGACGAAGGCGAAGTTCTGCTGGCCGTAGGGGCCGTCGGTGACGGCAACCGCGACATGGGGTTCTTCGGTAGGTTGAATCGGTGTGAACTCAACGCGTCCGCCGACGTCGGTATACCAGCGGTCCATCGGCTGACCGGGCCCGTAGGTAACCTGGAGGTCCTGCATGACCAGGCTCTGCGGCATGGTCGCGGACTGCCAGAGGCCGGTTGCAGGATCGGCAGCGGGGATGCCGTCGTAGGTGATGCCGAGCGATCCGGGAGCCGTGAAGCTGGTTGCCTCACCCGACCAGCCTTGCTGGATTCCGTTCAGGATGACGGTGTATTTGGTGGCTCCAGTTTCTCCATAGCCGACCACGTTTGCTCCGGGGGTGGATCCCAGCATCTGCGCTCCGCCGGCGACCGGCCCCGCGGCATCGAGCTGCTGACGGTCCAGTACGCGGACGGTGTCGGGCATCAGCATGACATCTTCGCGGGTGGGCATGGGCCTGGCTTCGGGATCGACGGTGCCGCGGACGACGACGCTTTCAGACAAGGTTGCCATGTGCAGCGTGGCGGCGATGGGGTTTGAGGGCAGCGAGACGCGCTGGGTGAAGGACTCAAATCCGGACTTTTCGATGGCGAGGATCTGTGGATCAGACGGCACATCCGCGAAGGTGAACTGGCCTTCCGCGTTGGTTGTCGTGTGCCGGACTTTGTTGGTGGTGAGATCGGTGAGGGAAACGATCGCGTTGGGAATCGTGGCTCCGGTGGAGTCGACCACTTTTCCCTGAACCTGGGAACCTGCGGCGAAGGAAACGCCACAGCCAAATAGGGTGATACAAAAGCAAACTATCCATTTGCGTAACAAGTAGCACACTCCTTTTATCGAAAAATGGCACAGGACCGCACAGGAGCGGTGAACAGGCCGTTATGGGCGAGTTTGAGCACACAGACGACCGCGGACCACGCGGCGCTGCTGCTAACTATGCGAAGGAGAGATTGCTTGACGCGGGAGGGGGGCGGAAGAAGAAGTAGGTGAGGCTCCGGAGGCGCGCAGTGGGAGAGAGGCGACGGCGCAGCGCAAGCGGAAGAATTGCGGGTAGAAACAAAGGCCGGGCAGCGGCGAAGGCGATGAGAGCGGCGGTGCAGAGGAAAGCGACGGAGGGCCGCGGAGGCGTCGCCTCGATGGTGCGCGTTTGGGTGTCGCGGGGACGCTCTTCGTCGGAAAGAAGCTTGGCTTGGGGGATGCGCTCTGGATTCTGACCAGGAACAGGGTAGAGCGAGACCTTGTAAGAGGTTCCCCAGACGAGGACAGCTAAGCCGAGCAACCACTGGCCGATGGCTAGCAAGGGCAGCGCGTGACGGCGTGTCCGGGGAGGATTCATGGGAGATGTTGGGACCGCGCGCAGCCGTCGGGCGTCGCGGGTGGGATGGAGCGCCCTTAGTATGCGGGACGGGGCGGATGGTTCGGTGAATGCCGGGTTACCCCGATGTGAATGCAGGATAAATTTGGCGGCGCGGTTTAGCGGTATTGCTCGACTTGGCGGAGGAGGCTTAGTTTGCGGGTGGGGGGGGGGAAGCTGGCTTCGACGGCGTTGGCGGCGAGGTCGCGGAGCTGGTCGAGGGTGAAGTGGTAGGCGTCGTGGGCGAGGATGTATTCCTCGAGGAGGTTGGAGCCGAACATGGGCGGGTCGTCGGAGTTGAGTGTGACCATGAGGCCGAGTTCGAAGTAGCGGCGCAGGGGGTGGTCGTCGTAGGAAGGGCAACAGCCGGTGCGGATGTTGGAGGTGACGTTGATCTCGATGGGGATCTGCTTTTCGGCGAGGATGGCGAGGAGTTCGTCGTCGTACTGGGCGGCGAGGCCGTGGCCGATGCGTTCGGCGCCGATGTTGATGGCGGCCCAGATGCTGGCGGGGCCGTCGATGGGACCGCCGGACTCTCCGGCGTGGGCGGTGAGGCGGAGGCCGGCGGCGCGGGCTTCGGCGTAGAGGGCTTTGAAGAGGGAGGCGGGGCCGCGGGCTTCGTCGCCGCCGATGCCGATGCCGACGATGGAGGGGTACTGGGCGCGGAGTTCGGCGGCCTTGCGGAAGACGCGGGCGGCTTCGTCGGCGCCGAAGTGGCGGACGGCGTCGATCAGCCAGTAGAGAGTGGTGCCGAATTCCTGCTCGGCGCGGAGGCGGCCGCGCTCGATTGCCTCCATGTAGGGCTCGACTTCGACCTTGTGCCAGAAGTAGAGGATGCCGAAGGAGATGTAGACCTCGGCGTGGACGACGCCCTGGGCGGCGAGGGCGCGGACCATGTTGTAGGTGATGAGCTCGTAGTCGGCGGGGTCGCGGAGGCGCTGGCTCATGGCCTTGTAGGAGTCCATGAAGCCGGCGAAGTCGCGGTAGGTGTAGAGGGCGCGGGCGTCGGCGAGGGGGAGGGGGGTGGAGTCGTGGCAGCGGGAGAGGGCGACGAGGGTTTCGGGGTCGGTGGAGCCCTCGAGGTGGAGGTGGAGCTCGACCTTGGGCAGGCCGCGGAGCCAGGCAGGGACGTCGATTTCAGCGAGCGGCTTTTTGCGAGGCATTGAGATAAGGCTAATCGAATTGGGGGCGGCGCGGGGGACGGAGGCGGCGTGGGGCATGACAATCTTCTGACAAGGTTGGGACAACCGGCGGGCGGTTTGTCGCTACACTGGGCGGAATTCCAGTGAATTTTCTTTGCGGCGCGCCTTATGCACTTTGCGATTCGAGGCGTCGGGTGTAGGACTTGAGAGCCTTTTGTGCTTGACATCCCCTGCCGCTTCCTAGAAGCTCGAAGTAATCCAAATTTCCTAGTTTCGCGTGTTCGTTTGCGCTCAGGGTAGCCCTTAGCAAGCGCACGAATCTCGTTCTATATCTCAGCCAGAGATGGATGATTGTTGTGTTTTTATCAGGTTGTGATCAAACCGGGAGCACATTAGACGTGTTCCCCAAGGAGCCTCAAAGACAATGAGTGCAATCTTTTCTGCCAAACGGCTTTTCGCCCTCGCTTTTACCGTGGCACTGTTGGTGTGCCCGGCGATGACACTCCGCGCCCAGACTTCCGGGACCGGCACGATCACCGGGACGGTGACGGACAGCACCGGGGCGGTGGTGCCCAAGATCGGAATCGTGATTACGGACACCGATACCGGGGTGACCCGCGAGACTACGACTACGGATGCGGGGTCCTATGTCGCGACGTTCCTGCAGCCGGGGCACTACGAGGTAATGGTGAGCGGCGCGGGCTTTGGTAAGTTCGATCGCAAAAACCTGACGCTGACGGTCGGCCAGACGCTGACGGTGGACGCCTCGCTGACGGTGGGCGCGGCAGCGACTGAGGTGACGGTCACGAGCGAGTCCCCGATTCTGGATCCGGCGAAGACCGAAGTGTCGCAGACGCTCGATGCGGAATTCATTTCGAACCTGCCGGTAGCGACGCGCAACTGGAGCGCTTTTGTGCTGCTGACACCCAACGTGACCCAGGACGGCGGGTCGGGCCTGGTGAGCTTCCACGGCATCAGCGGCCTGTACAACCAGAACTACGTGGACGGCGCGAACAATAACCAGATGCTGTTCTCGGAGGCGCGCGGTCGCGCTTCGGGTGCGCCGTTTGTGTATTCGGTGGACTCGATCAAGGAGTTCCAGGCGGAGACCTCGAATTACTCGGTGGAGTTCGGCCAGGCGGCGGGCGGCCAGGTGAACGCGATCACCAACAGCGGCACAAATGCGATCCACGGCGACCTGTTCTATGAGCTGCGTTACCCGACGCTAAACGCGCTGGATCCGCTAACGAAGTTCAACGCGTTGCACAATCAGCCGAACCCGGTGATTGCGGGCTTCCTGCTGACGCAGCCGACGCACCAGCAGCAGGAGTTTGGCGGTTCGGTGGGCGGACCGATCATCAAGGACCGGCTGTTCTACTTCTTTACGTATGACGGCTTCCGCAAGGTGGGCAAGGCGCTCTACACGGACTCGAACAATATCTCGCTGACGCCCTGCTCGGGATCGGGCTGCACCTCGAGCTCGATTACGCCGACGGAGTGCCCGGTGGTTGGCGCGGCCGGCTATATCGGATCCACTGGTGTTACACCGACCACCGGCATCACGCCGACGCAGTGCAACAGCGCCATCAGTTTCCTGCTGGCTCAGTCGACTGCGGCTCCTACCCGTTTTGCCAAAGAAGACCTCTTCTTCCCGCGGCTGGACTACCACATCAACCGGCGGAATGACGCGTTTGTCGATTTCAACCTTGCCAACTTCCAGTCGGCCTATGGGTACAATTCTTCAGCGACGTTCAGCAACAGCTCGCCTTCGACGAATGCTCCGACGTACTACCATGAGCGATTCCTGGTGGGCGGCCTGACAACGCAGGTTGCGAAGGCTTCGGTGAACGAGTTCCACGTGCAATGGGGCCGCGACCTGGAGACGGCGGGCGCATATGCCGCCGGACCCAGCGTGGGTATGGGCGTGACCACCTTCGGTATGCCGAATGCGCTTCCCCGTCTGGCGGAGCCGGATGAGCACCGTTACCAGTTCACGGACGTCTTCTCGACGACCAAGGGCCGCCACACGCTCAAGTTTGGCGGCGACGCGAATATCGTCCACGAGGTAATGATCAACCTGTTCCAGGGCGGCGGCATTTACAGCTATGGCGATTCGACGACCATCCTGAACTTCCAGGACTGGGCCCTGGACGCATTCGCTGGGCAGTCGGGTAACACTGATCCGTATGCTGGATACCACTACAACACCTACGTCCAGACGGTGGACAAAGTGAACACGACTCCTGGAACGCAGGGTAAAGACGACTTCTGGATGAAGATGTGGGACGGTTTCGCCGAGGACACCTGGAAGGTGCTGCCGAACTTCACGGTGACTGCCGGTCTGCGCTACGACATCCAGCTGACGCCGAATCCGGGTCTGGTGAACCACCTGTTCGACCCTATTTCTTCGGAATACACCAGCTCGATCAAGAATGTCACGGACCGTGTGCAGCCGCGTGTCGCTTTCTCGTGGTCGCCGTATACGGGCACCGTGGTTCGCGGCGGATATGGGTTGTTCTCCGCGCTGAACCAGGGCAGCACGTACTATGCGATGCGGGTAGAGAACGGCGTTGTGCAGCTCAACTACAGCTACTCCGGTTGCGAATCGCTGGTTGGCGCGCCGACCACGGCCGATCCCAAGCCGCGGTGCCTGACGCCGCCGACAACTTCGACATTCCTGCAGTATCCAAACGTGCCGGTGCAGAACTCCGGGCCGCCGCTAGCCAGCGCCCTGTATCCGACCGGCGGCACGGCGCCGGCGATCCTGGGGCCGTCGGCCAACCCGTCGTACAGCTTCCACGGGCTTGATCCGAACTTTGTTCCGCCTCTGGCTCACGAGATGAACCTGAGCGTGGAGCAGGCGATGCCGGGCAAGATGTCGTTGTCGGTTGGTTACGTGGGCACACGCGGTATGCGACTGCCGGTGTTCGTGGATGCGAACCTGATCGGCCGGACGCCGAGTGGTCTGCGTACTTACCTGAATCAGGATGCGAACAACAACATCACCGGCGAGATCACGGTGCCGGTGTACCTGCCGACGGATCGCCGGAACACTGCTCTGTCGAGCTTCAACACCGGCTTCAGCGTGGCCAATACGTGGTACAACTCGCTGGCTGTTACGGTTCGGCGTCCCATGGCCAATGGGCTGCAGATGCTGCTGAACTACACCTGGGCCAAGGCAACCGACACGGGCCAGGTGGGCGGCGCAAACGGGACCTTCTACGGCGGCGACACTCCGTCGGACCCCAACAACATCCGCTACGACAACGGAAACTCGGATACCGACATCCGTAGCCGCATGACACTGAGCCTGGTGTACCAACCGAAGATCATGGAGGACAACAAGTACGTCAAGCACATCCTGGACGACTTCCAGTTCTCTGGAACCGAGATTGCGTCGGGCGGTGAGCCGCTGTTCCTCGGCGTTTCCGGAACCATTTACGCGGGCAACACCAGCTCGTCGAGCTACGCGGATCTAAGCGGTATCTTCGGCGGCGCCATGAGCTCGAGCTCCGGCGGCGCGACCAGCGGACGGCCTCCGTTTGTCGGACGCGGAAGCATCTACGGTCCCGGATATAACGACTTCGATCTGCGGGTTTCGCGGAACATTCCGATCTACGAGAAGATCTACATGCAGTTCTCGGCGGATGCGTTCAACCTGCTGAACCACCAGATCATTACCGGTGTGAACAGCACCCTGAGCACGTTTGTCGCACCCGGTTCGAGCGTGACGGGCGCGAGCAAGTACACCTGCCAGACAGCGAGCGTGCCGACGGGTTCGGCGGAGACGGGTTGCTATGTTCCCTATACGGGCACAGGGCTCTCGGCTTTTGGCGTGCCCTCCAGTACCAGCAGCAGCAATCTGTATGGAGCGCGCCAGATGCAGTTTGCGGCGAAGCTGTTCTTCTAACCCCTAACCGGCCAATTGGCCACCTCGGGACTGAAGCGGCTCCGGATTTTCCGGGGCCGCTTTTCTGTGCGTGGTGCGGCGGGGTTGCTTTGGAGGTAACGGTCAGAAGGTTTGACCACCGCATTCCCCAAAAGGTGTAGAGGTACGCGGACTCTGATCGGCATATAGACACCGGGTTGCTGCGAAAGTGGGATGGCCGATTCGATACCGGGATGCGGAAAATGAAGGGGTATGCAACGGGCCCCTATCACCGCATGTCTCTGCTTTTGCTTGATGAGTGGTGTTGCCACTTCCGCTATTGCGCAGACGGGTTCATCCCGCCGCCCGGCACGGCAAACGGTGCGGGGTGCGGTTCGGGTGGACCAAACCAGTCTTCCTTACGAAGCGACGATCGAACCAACGGCTCTGAAGGCCGGCAGCACGTCGATTGCGACGGGCGCTGATTCATGGGCCGCGCGCGGCTTTGATCTGAAGACGTTGATTGCGCAGATCTTCGATATGGATGTGCGGCGGGTCGATCTTGACGACAATGCGCTCGCGGATGCGCGCTACGATCTGACCCTGTCGTTGCCGACGGCGGTGGACCAGGAAACGATGCAGCAGGTGCTAGTTGACGCGCTCAAGCGGAAGTTCGGGCTGACGATTGCGCCCGAGACGCGCTCCATGGACGTGTATGTGATGAGCGCGCCGCAGGGGCCGACAGCCGGGCTGCACCGGCACATCTTTGCGGGACGCGTGGCGTCGCTGGTCGGTATGAGTTCGGCGGACGGAGCCGGAGACGACGAGGGCCGGATCACCTTTATGGGGCAGGACTGCTCGGGTGTGGTGTCGTCGAACGGGATCACAGTGGTGGCGAGTTCGATTGCAGATTTTCGGCGCACGCTGGAACCGGACCTGGACCGGGTGCTGCTGGACGAGACCCACCTTGCAGGCAGCTACGACTTCAAGGTCGGGACCTACAAGAACAAGGACGAGCTCTTCCGGCAGATGCACGATGAGCTGGGCCTGGTGGTGACGGCTGCGCAACGCAAGGTGACCGTGCTGACGGTGCGGACAGCAGGCGAGCAGAGCATGCGGGCGGCGCTGTAGGAAGTTGCTGGTTGTTAGTTGCTGGTTGCTGGTTGCTGGTTCGCGCTGATGATCAAACGGAACTCCATTGCTATTTGTCTGGGCCTGACTATGGCGGGCGGCTTTGCTGCGTCTGCAGGAGCGCAATCGGGTACGGCCAGGCACCCGACGCAGCGGATGATGAGCGCTGGGGCGGAGGGTGGTCTCGCGGAGCGGGTGCACATTGGACCGACGACTATGCTGGCGAACAGCGCGTCGCTGGAGAAGGGTTCGGACACGTGGAGCGCGCGCGGGTATGAGCTGAAAGCGCTGATCGCGCAGATCTACGACGTGGATGCGCGGCAGGTGGATCTTCCCGACGGCACCGATGCGAACGGCCGGTACGACCTGACCGTGACGCTGCCCAAAGAGGTCACGCAGGACGAGATGCAGCGGCTGCTGTTGGATGCGGTCGAGCGGAAGTTCAACCTGGATATTAAGCCGGAAGTCCGCTCGATGTATGTTTACGTGATGACGGCGCCGGACGGGCCGGCGGGCGGTCTGCATCCCCAGGCGGCAACGCGGGGGCGGAGCGCGGAAGATGCGGGAGCGATACAGTATGCCGGGCGGGGTTGCTTCGGCGTTGAGTCCGAAGGAGTCGCAGTGACGGGTAAGACGATTGCAGAGTTCGGGCGGACACTGCAGCCCGAGCTGGATCGGCTCCTGATCGATGAGACGAAGCTGACCGGGACGTACGACTTCCAGATTGGGAAGTATGCGAGCGAGGACGAACTGTTTCGGGCGCTGCGGGATCAGCTGGGGTTGGTGGTGAAGCCAGTGGAGCGCAAGGTGACGGTGCTCAGAGTGAGGCCGCATGGGGAGTTTTCCAGCTAGCGTGGCTGGCGGTTGTAGGTGTAAACCCAGCAGGTCTGGTGGGTGCCGTCGTCGAAGGTGACGACGGCTTTTTCTCGCAGGAAGAGGCTGGCGGCGGGGTCGTCGGGGCGGAAGTCTTCGTAGGCGTCAAGCGCAGCGAGCGTCTCGTCGTCGGGGACGAGGAAGACTTCGCCCGGGATGGGAGCGGCAGTGTCGTCGAGGATGACTCCGGGGTATGCGCCGAGATTGTAGAGGCGGCTTCGGATGGTGCCGCGGGCGTGAGGGACGAGGCGGCGGGCGGCAGAGGCGATCTCCGCGGGGGCGCGGTCGGGGTGGAGCGTGCCATAGATGAAGAGAAGGGTGAACATTCAGTTGTCATTTGTCAGTTGTCAGTTGTCAGTTGTCAGTTGTCAGTTGTCAGTTGTCAGTTGTCAGTTGTCAGTTGTCAGTTGTCAGTTGTCAGTGAATACTAAAGCCGCTGCGCTGCTGAGTGACAAACAAAAAGCTGCGCACTGCTGTAAACGCAAAAGGGACGCGGCCTTTGCGGCGGCGTCCCTTTGGTTTGCGCTAGGGCGGCAGAAGATGTCCTGGGTCGTCGGCCAGCACCTTCGCGCAATGTTGAACCGCAAAAACGAAATGCGGGGATTCTTCGCCTTCGGCTCAGAATGACAACTCCCCAAACTGACAATTGACACTAACAACCAGCAACTAGCAACTAGCAACTGTCTTACAGCGAGCTCATGTTGTGGAGGAACTCCTGGTTGTTGCGGGTCTTGGCCAGCTTGTCGGTGAGAAGCTCCATGGCTTCGACCGGGGAGAGCGGGTTGATGACCCGGCGGAGGATCCAGGTACGCTGGAGGTCTTCCTTGGGGATCAGCAGCTCTTCCTTACGCGTACCGCTGCGCTGGATGTCGATGGCCGGGAAGACGCGCTTGTCGACCAGCTTGCGGTCGAGGATGACTTCCATGTTGCCGGTGCCCTTGAACTCTTCGAAGATGACTTCGTCCATGCGCGAGCCGGTGTCGACGAGGGCAGTGGCGATGATGGTGAGGCTGCCGCCTTCCTCGATGTTGCGGGCCGCGCCGAAGAAGCGCTTCGGGCGCTGCAGCGCGTTCGAATCGACCCCGCCTGAGAGGACTTTGCCGGAGGGCGGGACGATGGTGTTGTAGGCGCGCGCGAGACGGGTGATGGAGTCGAGGAGAATGACGACGTCGCGCTTGTGCTCGACCAGGCGCTTGGCCTTCTCGATCACCATCTCGGCGACCTGAACGTGGCGGGCGGCGGGCTCGTCGAAGGTGGAGCTGATGACTTCGCCCTTGACGCTGCGCTGCATGTCGGTGACTTCTTCCGGGCGCTCGTCGATAAGGAGGACGATGAGGACGACTTCGGGGTGGTTGGTGGTAACGGAGTTCGCGATGGCCTGCAGGAGCATCGTCTTACCGGTACGGGGCGGGGCGACGATGAGGCCGCGCTGGCCCTTGCCGATGGGAGTGAGCAAGTCCATGACGCGTCCGGACATGTGCTCGCGGACGGTCTCCATCTTGATGCGTTCCTGCGGATAGAGCGGGGTCAGGTTGTCGAAGAGGATCTTGTTCTTGGTCTCCTCGGGCGACTCGAAGTTGATGGCCTCGATCTTGACCAGGGCGAAGTACTTCTCGCCCTCGTGGGGCGGGCGGACGTTGCCGCTGATGGTGTCGCCGGTCTTGAGGTCGAACTTGCGGATCTGGGACGGGGAGACGTAGATGTCGTCGGGGCCGGGGAGGTAGTTGTAGTCCGGCGAGCGGAGGAAGCCGTAGCCGTCGGGAAGGATCTCGAGGACGCCTTCGGCGAAGATGTGTCCTTCTTTTTCGGACTGGGCCTGGAGAATCTTGAAAATGAGATCCTGCTTGCGAAGGCCGGAGGTACCGGCGATGTCGAGGCCGCGAGCGAGTTTGCTCAGTTCGGCAATGTTGTGCTCTTTGAGTTCGGAAATTGTCATTTTTACCTGGGTTTTTCGGGGGGATTTTGCTGAGGAGGGAGTTGCCTGGCGGGAGCGCTGCCGGAGTCTGCCTTAGGGCAGGGGGTACGACTGGGTTCCGGAGCCGCTACTGGATATCTGGATTATATGATGCAGGAGGGGTTGGTGCGGTAATTGCTCTCTTTGATTTTTTGCGGCCGGGGCAAGCGCCCAGGCCGGGCGAATTCTCGCGGTTAGGCCGCGCGACGTTCCTGGATGGTTACGCTCTGGACGGGCGCAGCGCTTCCGTCCATGGGGACGGTGTCCTTGAAGCGGTCGAGCACTTCGTTGGTGGTGTCCTGCAGACGGGTGTTCGGCTTGTGGAGTTTGCGGGTCGCCTTGGAGGCAAGCTGACAAAGCTCGTAGCGGTTGGTGACGTGGGTGAGAGCTCCAAAAATCAGATCTGAACGCATAATTCTTCCTTTCGATTGCGAAAACTTGGGGAGGTGGTTTCTGCAGATACACCGGAACGCAGCTGCGGTTCCACTTTCTACTTGATAAAACATTGAATCTAAGTATCTTATTGATTCGGAGGGGGATGGTACAACTACTGCTAACCACCACTCCTATTCGATGCTGACAACGGGGTGAAGACTCTATTTCCTGCTGTACTCTGTACGACGGAACCGCTTTTGAAACAATAGTTACCACAGCGCCGGACGGCCGCGCTCTTGCTACCAGGAATCGCAATTTCTGTGGAATGCGGAAGTTCCAGGCATTCCGGCCGTCACGACAACAGCGGGAAGAAAGGCGGTTGCTGTGGATCGTCCCAGCCGAATTTTCTTCCGCAGGCCTTGCCTGCGTCGGTTCAAATCACTCCATAAGCAAAATAACGTGTCTGCGGCACGACGTCAATACTTTTTTTGGTAAGTCGGCGGAAAACCATATTCCATAAACGGTAGGACTCGGTGGCGGCCTGAATGGGAAGCGAAACATATGCGGGAATTCTTCGCTCCGCTCAGGGCGACGGACGTCCTTGAGGTCAGCTCTCTGATTTCTCGCAGCTTAGGACCAGTAGCTGCGGTCGAGGGTGCGGTACTGGATGGCTTCGGCGATGTGGCGAACGGAGATATCCTGCTCGGCGGCGAGGTCGGTGATGGTGCGGGCGACCTTGAGGATGCGGTCGTGGGCGCGGGCGGAGAGGCCTTGCTGTTGCATGGCCCGCTCGAGGAGGTGCTCGGCGTCGGAGGAGAGTTCGCAGAAGGAACGGATCTGTTGGGTGTTCATCTGCGAGTTGGAGAAGATGGCGCGAGAGGCGGCGCGGGCGTTGCCGTTGGTGCGGATGGGAGTTGCGGCGAAGCGGGCGTGCTGGCGCTCGCGGGCGGCGAGGACGCGGGTGCGGATCTCGGCGGAGCCTTCGGCGGAGGCGCCGCCGCGAAGTTCCTTGTATTGAACTGCGGGCACCTCAATATGGATGTCGATGCGGTCGAGCAGGGGCCCGGAGACTTTGCTGACGTAGCGCTGGATCATGGGCGGGGTGCACATGCACTCGCGCGACTTATCGTTGAAGTAGCCGCACGGGCATCCCTGCGTTGCCATTCTGCCATGCCGAGCTTCGGACCGTAAAGCCGAAGCCTGAGTGCTATCCCAAAGAAATCAACACCTTGGGCGACCACCTCCGGAGCCATCGGCTAGACCTCAATCTCCTCCAAGCGCAGGTTGCAGAACAAATCGGCGTCGACAAGACCACCGTTTGCAACTGGGAAAGCAATGCATCCCTCCCGGCAATCAGATACATTCCCGCCGTCCTGCGTTTCCTCGGTTACAACCCTCTCCCTTCGGGACAGACATTGATAGAGCGGCTCGCAGCCACCAGGAAGGTGCTCGGATTGTCACAGCGAGAACTGGCTTTGGCGAATGGAGTGGACGAAGCAACCTGGCGAGGGTGGGAAGCTGGGCAGCATAAACCAGTGGGTAAGAATGTCGAGTTGATCGAGAGGTTTCTGAGAACACTTGAGACTCCCGCCGCCTTTCGAACTCTATAATTGTGACGACAATGGCTGATTCGGAGACCTTAGCTGCATTGAATGCGGGACTCGAAACCTGGAATGCATTTCGGGAGCGCATATCCGCGTTAGGAGTTGGGGATGCTGAGGATGCTGCGAAATTAGACCTAACATTCGCCGAACTCGAGGATCGCGACTTTACCGGATGGTCATTTGACCATGTGGACCTGTCCCAAGCAAAGCTCAGGGGCTCCCGATTCAACAGCGCTAGATTGACTGAGGTCCGTCTGTCCCAAGCTGATCTCAGCTCCGCGGATTTCTCTGACGCTTATCTATGGATTGTTGATTTCACGGAAGCTCAGCTCTCTGGTGCGAATCTTACCCGGATAACCAGCCCCCTCTGGGTGTCCTTTAGAACCGCGTCGCTCGTCGGCGCGAATTTTTCAGGTTGTCGTTTAAGGTACGCACATTTCCAATCAGCGGACCTAAGCGAGAGCTCCTTCGTTGATGCGCAGATTGAAACGGGCCTGTTTTCAGGTGCAAGTCTCCGGGATTGTGACTTGAGTGGTGCAGACCTTTCGGGCGCAAACCTGGAAGGAACAGACCTCCGAGGCACAGTTTTCGACTCCACTAATCTGAGAGACGCAGCCATTTACAGGACCATGCCAAGCCCGCCAGACCTCTCGGAGGCGCTAAATATTCCCTCCTCGGAGCCAAAGCGATCGGTTGCCTTTGGGGCGGCACCGGGAAGCGGGGGCGGCCCACTTTACTCTTATCCTCCTGACGAAGAAAGTGTCGCAGTTCGCATAAAGGTACTTTATGTCACGGATCGAGTCGCCGGAAGTGGAAGGCATGCTTACGGAACGCGACGATCTGAAAACCTCTCTTTCGGGGTGGCAGATGTAAGCATACCGAAGTTCAAGCGGCCGATCGGCGAAGTTCCTAGACCCAGCCTCTGGAAGCTAGAGTTTCGAGAGAACTTGGCGCGCCATGTGGCGATATTGAACATTATCGAGAAGACAGAAGAGCGCTTCTATGAGCTGATCAGGCAATCATGCGTAGACTCCGAGGTATGGTCGGTACTCCTGTTCGTCCACGGATATAACGTGTCTTTTGAAGACGCAGTACGTCGGGTAGCCCAGCTCGCATATGACCTCAACTTCAAGGGAATTCCAGTTCTTTATGGTTGGGCGTCGCAGGGAACACTAAAGGGATACACCACCGACTTGGCGAACAATGAACAGACTTGGAGCCAACTGGCGCGATTCATATGCAGTCTGAAGGCGCATAACGACTCCTGTAGTATCTGTTTGCTTTCCCACAGTATGGGGGGGCGTGCGGTCTGCAATGCCAGCCTGCTGCTCTTATCTGAATGCCCCAGGTCTGGGCCAATGTTTGAGAATGTTATTTTCGCGGCACCCGATGTACATGTTTCATCGTTCGTAGGGGCAATACCAAAAATCGTGGAGATGGCGCGAGATGTGACTCTTTACTTCTCTCCGAACGATCTTGCGCTTCGCGCTTCAAGAACATTTCATCAGACGCCGAGAGCCGGCGAAACGGCTGTGATCGTCGATGGACTTGATACGGTCGATGCCTCCCTGGTTCCTAGCGACTTACTAGACCATTCGGTGTTCGTTGAACGTACTGTTCTGTCAGACATCTTCGAGATCGTCGAACGTGGCACACCGCCAGAGAATCGTTTCGCATTGGAGCCTGTTGTTGGACCTAATGGGAAATACTTCAGGATTAGACAGTAGAGTTGAACCCCTCACTGGAAGTCGCGAAACCGTCATAAAAACTGCTGTCTGCTTTCTCAAGAAATGCGACCAATAAACGAGCCCATCGTGAATGAGCTGCGAACCTTTTCAATTGATGCAAAATGGCTGAGTCACTCACAGAGTGCCATCGCGGTTCATGCTGACCGCGACTGGCGACTCTCACCCATGCGTTGCCTTTCTGCCACGCCGAGCTTCGGGCGCCCAAACCGAAGCCATCACACTACCCGCAGCAGCTCAACAGCTTAGGCGACCACATCCGCAGCCGCCGTCTAGACCTCAAACTCTTCCAATCGGAAGTTGCGGAGCAAATCGGTGTCGATACAACCACCATTTGCAACTGGGAAATCAACGCATCCGCACCTGCGATCCGTTACATTCCTTCCGTTCTTAGCTTTCTGGGCTATGCCCCGTTTCCTCCCGCCCAGACACTCGCTGAGCGGCTCACCACGGCGAGGAAGGGGCTGGGTCTGTCACAGCGAAAGATGGCGGAGAAGCTGGGTGTTGATCCGGGCACCTTGCAGGGTTGGGAAGCCGGGAGGCATCAGCCCACCGGAAAGAGCTTGGAGATCATCGGGCGAATTCTTCAGAGTCGTGAGGGATGAATTGAGCGACCCGAACGACCACCCGCGACTCGGGAGGACAGCGGAACTGCTCACTGGAGCGCATTGAGGGATACAAGAACCTGCACCCGCCTACGCACGGATGGCATTGTGACGAAATGTCAGATCGACTAAACTCACTGAGACCAACCTTTGGTACCCAATGGCGACAGAACGATTCTCAACGCCCCTCAGCTTAACGAGTCAATTCAGTTTTTGTGGATTACCACTGCGGCTTGATTCATATGCTGGTTGTGCGTTTCGATGCAGCTTCTGTTTCGCAAGATTTCGCGGAGGTAATTCTTTTGGGGAGGGTGTTCGTCCGGCCGATGAGCGGACACTTGCTCGTATCTTCCGACGTGCGTTCGATTTAGATAGTGGGGGGGAAGGAATCATCTCACAATTCTTGCGTCGGCGCGTACCTGTCCATTTTGGTGGAATGAGTGACCCATTCCAACCCGCCGAACTGCACTACCGCGTGACAGAGAGCTTCCTGCGCACCCTTGCACGTTACAGATATCCGACCGTTTTAAGTACGAGGAGCAATCTCGTCGCCTCAGAACCTTATCTGAGTCTCCTCAAAGATATCAATCATGTAGTGGTTCAGTTTTCTTTTTGCAGCGCGCGAGACCAGATGGCAAAGCAATTTGAACCGCATTCCACTTGTCCCAGCGAACTGCTCCATACTATGTCTGTTCTGTCAAAAAATGATATAAGGGTGACCTGCCGCTGGCAGCCCTTTATTCCCTCTTGCAGCGAGCCGGCGGAGGAGTTTGCCTCGAGGATATCCTCGACTGGTTGCCGCCACATTGCTCTTGAGCATTTGAAAATCCCCGTCGAAAGGAATCATCCATTATGGGAAGCGTTGACCAATGCGGCCCAACGCGATTTCCATTTTGAATACAAGGCCGCGGGTGCGTTGCGCGATGGACGGGAGTATGTTCTCCCGGCCGAATCCAAGTTAAACGTGATTCTGGAGACTCGGGACGCTGTTCGGGATCGGCAAATGACCTTCGGGGCCGCTGACAACGAATTTCAGTACCTGTCGGATACCGGTTGCTGTTGCAGCGGAGTCGATCAATTCCCTGGCTTTGAAAACTGGTTTAAACACCAAATCGGCTATGCGATTCGGAAGTGCAAAGGCGACCGGATCACTTATGACTCCATCTCGCGGGAGTGGGCACCGACGGGCTCCATAGATCGTTATCTGAACTCGCATTCACGTTTGTCCACCCGAACCGAGTTGCGAGGCACTTTGCGGGACCACGTACAAGCCCGCTGGAATGACGGAAAGACGTCAGGGAGCCCGGCCTCGTTTTATGCAATTGTCGACAGCGGCGAGACCACCTCTGCTGGGAATAAAGTCTATCGTTGGGATCAAAGGCTTTTGCGGGCTGTTCCAGTAATACCTGCAGGATCGTAGGTCGAAATTGCTCCGGATTGACGGACGACGTAGCGAAACGAGCGCATCGGCAATCAAGGGCGTGACGAGCAAAGTTCGAGGCATTGGTATGATGAAGACGGAAGCGACCGTTGAATCTCAGGTGAGGTACTACACATGCATACCACAGCAGTTGTTGTCGTGGTTTTACTGAGTGTAACCGTGGGAACCGGAATTGGCGTCTTGACCACCTTGTTCTGGCATAACTGGCGGTCGAAGAGGTTCCGCTCGGCAAACAGCGTTCCCGATATAATCGGCCAATGGCGGTGCAAGTGGTTTGACGACGCAAAGAGTCAGGATCAGCCGAAGGTTGAAGACACCGTAGAGATACTGAGGTGGACCACGGAGGGCCAATTCCTTGCTCTAGGACACCAACCCCAGTTCCAACTTTCCTATCCCATCATGGGTGAAATTGATCCTTCGCGCGTTGTGACGCTCGCTTACAAAGCTGCACGCTATCCTTTCGAGCCGAATCGCGGAGTCGCCTGCTTGGAGTTGTCAAGAGACGGCAAGACAATGGAAGGCCACTGGTACGGACGGCGCTCCTCGACCCAGTTGGGAGGAGGGCGAGTAAGTTGTACCCGGCTATGAGGCGAGAGAGCGCTGTGTAACTGAGGCCGGGGGCATCGAGGCAGAACGGAGCTCGATTTCGAATGGACGTGAGTCCGGATGTTGCAAAAGAGTTGATCGGCGCGGCAGGGACGTTGCTGGGTGTTATCGCCACGGCCGTCATTGGTCCGATTGTTAAGGACCGGC
>Ga0102924_1001296_pt1 | contig 29406 bp, 21 predicted proteins | sample PaiPotPPM11metaG_FD_80116 | JGI IMG/M metagenome (GOLD analysis project Ga0102924, IMG submission 80116) | Iron sulfur acid spring bacterial and archeal communities from Banff, Canada, to study Microbial Dark Matter (Phase II) - Paint Pots PPM... ... | reverse complement strand
GAAGTTCACTCGGGCTGACCTTGCCCACTTGCTGGCCAAAATGAGTCATTCGCCCCGATCGGCAGATTCAGCAGCCGCGTAACGGAAAAATACGTGAGTGAATTTATGAACCACTGTACTAAGAAGCCTTGGTACAGTGTTCCCCCTTGTTAAGGCTCACCCTTTACTTTCAGCCGCTGCTCAATCCCTCGAATCCATTCTTGATCCTGAATCAGCGGCAAATTGGCGCGCACATTGTCAATCGCCCCCTGCCGTGCCGCTTCCGCGAGGCGCAAGGCCACCGCCAGATCAGAGGCCGCTCGCGGCAGCGTCTTGGAGCGAAGGCTATCCAGGATGGACGCCGTTTCCACCGCAGCCTCGGCCGTTTCCAGAGGGACCATCGCTGCGTGCTTGCTTGCCTCTTCAATCGCCCGGAGGCGCGCAGCCTGTTCTGCGCTCGTGGATTTGGGCAGCCTCATGGCCGCTACCACCGCGTCATAGCTGGCCGCGTCGCGGTCGATGCCCTCGGTCATGCGCCGGCGCAGTGCGCTCAACCTGCCCAGCGCCTGCTCAACAGCGGGACGATGGCCTGCCATCGATTTCTTATTTACAGTCAGGCGGCAGACCATTTCTCCCAGCGCCGCCGCCAACGCCACCGAATGCGCTGCAACGCTTCCACCCCCCGGAGCGGGCGTCACCGCCGCCACTGCATCTAGGAATGGCTCGGACATCTTCGCCAGCTTGCCATCTCCAGAGCCGGTACTTACTGCCGAGGACTTGGCCGCCGAGGCTTCCAGAACATCCGCCAGGCGGTTTTCCAGAATGGTTTGTGTCTTGAATTCCTTGAGCTTCAGATAGTGGATGGCCGCATCCTCCATAGCCCGGCGCGGAACCAATCCTACAATTTCACTCTCCACCACTTCGGCGCCCTCTGCGGCTGCTTGTTGGCATACCGCGTCAAATATCACGCCGATGGAAGTGGTTTCAAAATCCGTGAGATTCATCGAAACTTGCGCCAGCCCTTTGACCGCCAAGTCCATTCCCATAGCTTTCACGCAAGCAAACCCGCCGCTGGAGGCGCGAATTTTCTTGGCGATGGCTTTGGCCACGGAAACGTCTGGTGTGTTCAAATTGATGTTATAAGCGATCAAGAATTTGCGCGCTCCCACAACGGTCGCCCCGGCGGTGGGATGAAGCGATGCTTCACCGAAGTCCGGATGGCGGTCAGGATTCGTCTTCACTTCCTCGCGCACACCTTCAAACTGCCCGCGCCGGATATTTTCAAGATTTCGACGCTCTGGCCGCCGGGCAGCCGCTTCGTAAAGATACGTTGGGATGTGGAGCCGTTGCCAAGCCTGCTCTGCGACCCATCCGGCGACCCGAACACAATCCTCCAGCGTTGCGCCGGTGATGGGCACAAAAGGCACAACGTCCGTCGCGCCCAATCGCGGATGCGCGCCTTGATGGTGGTTCAGGTCAATCAATTCGGCGGCTCGTCCCATGCCACGCAGGGCCGCCTCACCCGCACTCTCTACTGTTCCCACAAAAGTCACCACGCAGCGGTTGTGATCCGCATCCATCTCTTGGTCCAGAAGATAGACGTCCGGCCCGTTCAAAATTGCTGCGACGATCGATTCAACCTTCCCAACATCACGTCCTTCGCTGAAATTTGGTACGCATTCAATGATAGTTTTCATAAAGGTCAATTTAACATGGGCGCTTTTGAGCAGACGGGGTGTCCAGAAAATTTTCCCCGGACGGTCCACACTCTAGCGGCGCTTGGAGTTTAACCGCCGGGGCGCTCTTTGGGTTATCATGCGGTCTTCATCCGTCAGTTTGGAGTCACCGCCATGATCGAAACCAGACCGGCTGAAAGACCTAAAACCATTCCTGGCGTGCGCGTCGGCCATGCCAGTGATTTCAAGGGCTTGACGGGCTGCACGGTGGTTCTGGCGGAAGCGGGCGCGCTGTGTGGAGTGGACATCCGGGGATCAGCCTCCGGCACGCGCGAAATGGAGACCTGCCGTCCGGGCCACCTCACCGACCGCGTGCACGGGATTCTTCTCGCCGGAGGAAGCGTTTTCGGGCTGGATGCTGCCGCTGGCGCCGTTCAATATCTCGAGGAGCGGGGCGCTGGATATCCGGCCGGCAAATTCCGCGTGCCCATTGTTCCCGCAGCCGTAATTTTCGATCTGGAATTGGGGTCCGCAAAGGCCAGACCCAATCCCGGCATGGCCGCTTGGGCGTGCCAGAATGCTTCGCGCGATGTGGCAGAGGGTTCAGTGGGAGCCGGAACAGGAGCCACGGCCGGAAAAATACTGGGCATCCGCCACGCCACGAAGGGCGGAGTGGGATTCGAAGGCATGACGTTACCAAAAGGCATTTTGGTCCAGGCGCTCGCCGTGGTGAATGCGTTTGGAGACGTGGTGGACCCATCGACCGGAAAAGTGATCGCGGGAGCGCGTCTTGCGCCGGAGTCCCCGGTATTTGCATCCACCGAAAAGCTAATGTTTCAGAGAAAAATGCGGAAGGTGTTCGGTAGCTCGAACACCACACTGGTTGTGGTCTTCACCAATGCCGCGCTCAACAAAGTGCAGGCTGTGAAATTGGCGGAAATGGCGGAGGACGGTCTGGCTCGCGCCATTCTGCCGGCCCACACGATGTTTGATGGAGACACGGTGTTCGCGCTGTCGTTGGGGGAGAAGCGGGCCGACGTCAGCCTTCTGGGCGCGGCGGCGGCGGAAGTGACCGCAAGGGCTATCGTCCGTGCCGTGGTCATGGCTCGCGGCTTGGGGGGAGTTCCTGGATGCAACGACTTGTCCCGCCCCGCCTCTTGATCAACCTCAATGACTTGTGACTGGAGCAGGAGACGAAGAGCCGGGGCTGGTGGCGGACGCTCCCGGGCTCGGCGTCTCCTCGCCAATGTGTGAATCCATTCCCTGGCCACCCGCTGGCTCGCTGGACATGACCACCCAGCGACCTCTCGACCGCTTCAAATGATAGCGAACGTGAACGGTGAGATTCGGGGCGTGCTTGCTTTGAAACGTCACCAGCGCCTGTGCGGTGTCATCTTTGAAATCAACTTTCTCAATCTGGGTTGTGAAGTTGCTGCGATTGATGCTCGAGTTTTCCTGCAAATGCGCATCAATAGCTTGCTGCACGGCTTGCTTGGTGTTCAAGTTGCGGCAACCCGCCGTCATGCCCATCAAGATCAGCGCCGCCAATAAGGGCGCTCCCGCCCTCTTCGACTTTTCAAACATGAAAGTCTCCTGTTCTTCTCGCGTCGCGCCACTAAGGCACCGATTGCGAAGGTTGCGCCGCACACTCCTTTGTCCGCGGCGACCGGCTCCGGGAAGACGGCGCTGAAACAGAGTTAATTCTGTTCGTTGAACACAAACACCCCACCCATGCGCACGTCCACGACAATGTCCTGATTCCCGCCCGCTGTGAAGAGGATCTCGCGGGAGAATCCTGCGCTGTCCTGTTCCATGCCGTGCAGATCGGTTTGAACGTAACCCAAGAAAGTGTGCGCTTTGAAATACCGGACGCCGTAGGGGTCCGGTACATCAATCTCCACGTCCCCATAGCTCACCTTCAAGGCTTCGTTGCCCGTCAGCCCATGAATCGTGACGTCTCCATCAACACAATTCAATTTGATGTTGCTGTCGTAAGGCATCCGAATCGTGTAATTCACGGTCAGCTTGGATTCACCGCGAAAGGGCCGCCAGAGCCGGCGTGGCGGGTAAAGAGTCTTCAAGTTAATGCTCTTATCCTTTCCGGCCAGGGACACATTGATCTTGTGAAAGAGCACATTAGCCTTCTTCTGCGAGCCGGCCCGTACCAATTTTTCCGCATCGATTTCGAGGCGAGGGTAATCCCACCCTTCAACCGTAATGTCTCCGACCCGCGAATCGATGGTAAACGTGCCAAAAGAAAACATCCGCACGGAATAGTGAGAGGTTCGCGTGAATTCCTCGGCGAAAATTGAACCTGAAGCAACTAGGATGACGGCCGAGCAAAGGATTGCGTGACCGAGAAACGCCTTTACGGGGAGAATCACGCCCGCCGCTCTTGGAGCATTCCGCCCGGTCATTGATCGCCTCTTTCAGCAGGGTTGAAACCCCTACCCGGAAATCTTGTTGGGCCGCCCCTGCGATTTATCCTCAATAGAATTGACGCTAATTTCCTTCAAGCCCCGCCGCCTGGATTCCCCGGTAAGTGGCCGGTTTCCTGAGCGGTTTTGCTTCAATCAAACCTAACCCTTCCTTCACTACCAACAGGTGGTCTGAGGGCGGATGAAGGATCGCATCCCGGCGCCCGCTGGGCCAGAGAACTTCAATGCGGTCGATGCTGGTTCGGGAGCCAAGGCCAAAGTGCAGGCGTAAGTCGCTCGAAGAAAGATAGCTCCCTCCGCTCCTTACCTCATCGTACTGCGTCAAATCCCCAGAAACAACCTTGATCACAGCTCCCATGCCGTCCCGGTTACTCCGGGTCCCGATGGTCTTCACCAAAATGGAATGATTTGGACTCTTGCTAGTGTGGCGCAGCAACTCCGGAGAGTCATTCATATTGGTAATGGCGATTTCAAGGTCGCCATCATTGTCATAATCGGCGGTGGCAAGGCCCCGGCTCACTTTGCGTGCCTGGAACCCGGGCCCCGATTCGAGGCCTACCTCTTTAAACTTGACGCCGTTCGGCAAAGCGGATGAACCTCCCGCCGGACCCTCGTTGTGGAACAGGAGAGGGCGTTCGGCATATGTAATTCCCGTTTTATACCGGTCAATTTGCGGGAAAACCTGACCGTTGGCAAGGACAATATCCTTCCAGCCGTCATTGTCATAATCCAGGAATTTTGCGCCAAAAGTGGTGTAAAGCCAGCCAACGCCGCCAATCCCGGCCGGAAAGCCAATGTCGGTAAAAGTCCCGTTGTGGTTATTGTGGTAGAGATTCCTTGAATCGTCGGAAAAGTTACCCTTGATGATGTCAAGCCATCCGTCGTTGTCGTAGTCGCCAAAATCCGTGCCCATGCCCGCCTGCTCCTGGCCCTCCGAGCCGTATGCCACGCCAGCCTCGACTCCCACGTCCGTGAAAGTACCGTCCCCGTTGTTGCGATAGAGCGAACTGGGTGTTGAATCATCCGCCACATAGATATCTGGCCGGCCGTCGTGGTTATAATCCCCCCAAACTACGCCCAGGCCGTAATAGCCGTTCTTATCAATCCCTGCCTTTTCGGTCACATCTGTAAAAGTCCCGTTGCGGTTGTTGTGGAACAAAATATCCCGGCCACCGGGCAGACCGCGTGGTCCGCAAAATGTCGCGATACTCCGATAGGTGCAGTTCAGGGCGCTTCCTGGCTGGGGAAGGTGGAGAATGTCAACATCGACGTAATCGGCGACGTAGAGGTCGAGGTAACCGTCGCTATCGTAATCTCCAAAAGCGCATCCCATGCCCCAGCCGTGCCCGCGAATGCCGGCCTTGTCCGTCACATCCGTGAAAGTGCCGTTTCCGTTGTTGTGATAGAGAACGTTGCCCCCGTAATAGGTCACATAGAGATCATCGAAGCCGTCGTTATCGTAATCACCCACGCACGCGCCCATGCCCCACCCGCGGTGATCGAGGCCCGATCTGGCAGTGACATCGGTGAAAGTTCCGTCGCCGTTATTGCGATAGAGGCGGGACGGCGGGCACTCCTTTTGTTTCCACAGCTCCATCGTGCAGCCGTTCACCAGGAAGAGGTCCTGGTAGCCATCGTTGTTGTAATCGATCCAAGCCACACCGCCCCCACCTTTGGCCTCAATGATGTAACGTTTTTCGGCCCCGCCGCTGGTCAAACGAAAATGGATTCCTGCTTCTTTCGCCACGTCAACGAACTGGTCGGGAGCCTTTGCGGATTTCTGGCCAGGGCGCGATGAACCATCCCGCTGGGGGTTGGGAGACATGGCGCGATTCGACCGCGTTTCGAGCAGCGCCAAACATAAGGCACAAACTGCTGCAACAGCGATTGTGCTCTTCAAAATCCCGGCAAATTTGTCCGGTAGGATTCTCAAAATAGTGTTTTGCAACGCATGATTTTCTCCGCAAGCACGGGCTGGATTCCCGCCTGCGCGGGAATGCCGGAGCATGGGCATGCGGCTGTCACCCTCGCGAAGGCGGGAGTCCGCATCTCTGCATGACAGGCTACAGAGCGGGGCTATTGTGCCACGTTTCCCGCAATCCCCGAAGCCATCTTCTGCTTCTGCGCATTCAATTTCGAACAGATGGTGAATTCACGGGCAGCGTCATGCTGGCGTCCCATGCCTTGATATGCCCGGGCCAAGGCATAATGCGCTTCCACGGTACCGGGCTTCAGATCCACGGCTCGTTGAATTTCAGGCAGGGCCTGGGAGTATTGCTTCTGCTCCAGGAACACTCGACCAAGCCCATAATGTGCCTCATATCCGTCAGGCTGAATTCTTTCACCTTGCTCAAAAAGGCTGCCGGCCGCTTTTAGGTCACCCTGCTTCAAATCAATGTTTCCGGCCAACCAATAAGCGGGATAAAAGCCCGGATTCAGGGCTATTTCTTTCTGGTATTCATCCAGCGCGGCAGTCAACTTTCCCTGGCTCTGGTAAGCGAATCCCAGATGGTAGTGGGCCAGGGGAAGACGGGGAGCAATAGTCAACGCTTCTTGAAACTGTCGGATCGCGGGCCCTGTTTGGTTCAGGTTATGCAAGGCGCGGCCGAGCAGAAGATGAGCCTGCGCATTGCGGTGATTGAGCGAGACGGTTCTTTCCAGCTCCTTGGCCGCTTCCGCATACTGCTTCTCTGCTAATGCCACCAGGGATAGGTCAAAATAGCCCTGGGGCGCTTTCGGATCAAGCTCCACGGCCCGCTCGAAAGCGCGTCGTGCTTCCAGGTTGTGCCCGGCCTTGAACAACGCGGCCCCCAAAAGCTGCTCCAGGTCCACAGAGCGAGGAAATTGCCGTAGTCCCGCGCGCGCCTGGTCCGCTGCCTCTTCCAATTGCCCAGCAGAGATCAGTTGCCCCACACGGGCTTCGAAGCCTGCTTCGGCATCCTGTCCGAAGGTTCTTCCGGCAGCGAGGACTGCGGCGAAACAGAGGGCCCAAACGATTGGCGATAGCTTGCGGGATATCATTGCAAGGAACACTCGACCATGTTAGGCGGCGAGGAAGGACGAAGTCAATTAAATGCAAAACAGCGCAGTACTCAAATACTTCCGGAAGGATGAAACGAATTCCCGGTTGACGGCACTATCCAAGTGGAAACGATAAGCTATTCCGCAAGGAGGGTTTGCAGCGATGCGGGTGTCGATGGATATTGTGAACAAGGCAGTCATCTTGAATCTGGTGGAAGAGCAAGGCAATGAGGTCCGGGTTATCCTTGGCGGTAACGACGGAATCCTGGTAACGATTGATGCGAATGGCCACATTGGGGTGCGGGGACCGGAGGGTCCAGGAGACCCGGAAGTCCGCGCCGCCGTTACTGCAATTCTTGAGGGCGCGGCGGTGCTCAGCCGCATCGCTGCCGCAGGCGCTAGGGGTTGACTGGAGCAAGTTGGATTCCCACGCCCTGCGGAACCGAAAACGCATTGAGATGTCGTCGGTGTACTCTGCACTGCAATTCTCGCGAGGACGCGGGCCAGAGCCGGTTGGGGCTGGTATGTGGAGTTTTGTCTGGGATGAGCTCGTGAGATCCCCCTGAAAATTGGGAATAGACTTGCAAGGGCGCGGTGGCCGCGGCAGGGATTGCCCGCCTTTGGGCGCTCACAAAGGGCGTTTCTATGCCGCCATGCTCATGGGCTTCAGTCGCCGTAAAGGGACATGCAAGACTCCTCAAGACTCCGTCAAGTGTTGAATTTTCCGGTCGAGAATCTGGTTCTTCCGGGCCACCCACTCATCCATGGCTTCCTGGGAAACCTCACTCTTCCCCGCCGGTTTTGGAGGGCCCTTCATGCGCTCCCAGAGGTCTTCCACTACGAGGCGGGAAATGAGGTGGATGGCTTCTACATAGCTGATACCTTTTTCCCGAAGCTTACGGATGACGGTGGCATCCGGCAGGGACGGATCGCTTTCCCGGCGCAGGACCACCGCGTCCATATGAACGTGCAAGTGCCAATTCACACCGTCCTTGATTTCTGCCCGCTGAAAATCCTTGGGCGCCCAGTCTTGCAGCTCCGGATGCAGCTCCATTGCCTTCTCGATCGCCTCGTTTTCGGAAATCATTGTCTCCTCTGTCTCCTCGATAGAGATGATGTGCCAGGCTTTCGGCGCGGGAGCGGCACCCAGGGGCTCCCACATGGCCGTCACTCCGTGATCGTTACCAGGGTTTTGATTCGCCGCAAACCGACCTGGCGAACTGAGCGGAGGTTCGGACAGGATATGAACCCTCGGCAATTGCCTTCAGGGTTAATCCTCAAGAATCTCTGCAAGCGGAAGCCGGAAGCCCGGCAATAATTCCGGGTCTTCGAGCACGTCGCCCTTCACCGCATCCAGCAATTGGGGTTCGCTGCCCGGTTTGAAAATCCTTGCGGTTTGAGAGTCGGGGTAAACCACCCAAACGCACACGCTCGCGGCCTGGTAATCACTGAGCTTACGCTTGAGGTCATCATGAGGCGAGTGCACTTCGATGGTAAGGTCAGGGGTTGTCCCAAGCGGCGACGTGCGGGGATCAATGCCCTTTAACTTTCTAGTCGGGACAAAGGCCACGTCAGGACGACGGATAGTGTTCGGCGCCAGCCGGAAGTCGGTCTCCATGGTGACGCAGCCAAGCTTATGTTCCCGGACATAGGCCCCTAGCCGGAATCCGATCCGGTCCCGGATTTCATTGTGGTAGAAGCTAAACCCAGGCGTCACAACCAATTCCCCCTCACTGAGTTCGTAGCGCTCGCCACCAGGTTCCACGAGGGCCTCATACTCGTCTATTGTGAATATGGTTTTTACAGGCATCGATTTAACTCTCTTGCCGTACAGTCTAACATGGAAAGGTTCCAGTCTTATGAGAGGGCGGCGATGCCCCGCCGTTTTGGTGGCGACTCAGTCTACTGTAGCGGCGATCGGAGTTTACCCGCCGTGGCGGGAGCGCCGAAAGTCATTCAGGATTGAAGTTCGGCAGTCGCAGACCGCCCCGGCGGCCATCAAACTCTATCACTCTCCCTCATGGAGCGCCGGAACAGCAACTAAACTGCGTCGCTTCCACCATTTTGCCGCTCTTAAAGGATCGTGTAGAATGGGACGGTCCCATGGTTGATCTCCTGGCGCAACTGAACCCGCAACAAAGGGAAGCCGTCGAGCACGCCGAAGGGCCTCTTCTGATCCTGGCTGGCGCCGGGAGTGGGAAGACGCGCGTCATCACTTATCGCATCGCCCATCTGATCGGGGTTTGCAGCGTGCGGCCACAGAACATCCTGGCCGTCACCTTCACCAACAAGGCGGCGGCGCAAATGAAGGAGAGGGTGATGGCATTGGTGGAAGGACCGCACCAAGGTTTCGGCCCTCAGATTTCCACCTTTCACTCTTTTTGCGTTCGCCTTCTGCGGCGGGATATCCACCGCCTGGGCTACACCCGTGACTTCGTCATCTATGACGAAGACGACCAGCAGCGTCTGGTGAAGTTGTGTATGCGCGAGCTTGGTCTGAGCGACCCGATTGCTACGCCGCGCGCCACGCTCTCCCGCATTTCGAGCGCCAAGAACCGCGGCATCTCGCCTCAAGACATGATGCGGGATGCTACCGACCCGTCCGCAGAGCGGTTGGCTTCCGTCTTCGAACTTTATGAAAAGAAGCTGCGGCAGGCGAACGCACTGGACTTCGATGACCTGCTGCTGAAAGCCGTTCAGCTTCTTCATGCCGCGCCCGACGTGGCTGCATGGTACAACCGTCACTTTCATCAGGTGATGGTGGATGAGTATCAGGACACCAACCGGATTCAATACCTTTTGATCCGAATGTTGACGCTGGAGCGGCAGAACCTCTGTGTGGTGGGCGACGAGGACCAATCCATTTATAGCTGGCGCGGCGCCGACATTCAGAACATCCTGAGCTTCAAGAAGGATTATCCCCAGGCCAGGCTCATCCGGCTGGAACAGAATTACCGCTCAACACAGCTCATCCTGGATGCAGCCGGAGGCGTGGTTCAGAACAACCGCGCAAGAATCGGAAAGACGCTTTGGTCCGACCGGCACGAAGGATCAAAAGTAGGCTTGTACCGGGCTTCGGATGCGGATGAAGAGGCGGCTTTCGTGGCCAGCCAATTGGCGAACCTCCTGGCCGGAGACCCAAAAACAACGGCGGCAGTGCTCTATCGCACCAACGCTCAGTCACGCGTGCTTGAAGAGGCGCTGCGGCGCAAGGACATCGCTTACAAAGTGGTGGGCGGCTTCCGCTTTTATGACCGGGCGGAAGTAAAGGACGTACTGGCCTACGCCCGGCTGGTGAATAATCCGATGGACTCCATGTCCTTACTGCGTGTTATTAACACTCCAGCACGCGGCATCGGCGCGGCGACGGTGGGGCTGTTGCAAGTGGCGGCCGCATCCAGAAATATCAGCCTTTGGGAAGCGCTGGAACAGACGTTGCGCGAGGCTGCCTGGTCCGGGCGCGCCCAGATGGCTCTCGAAGCCTTCCGGGATCTGGCGCGGGACCTGATCAAGGACCGTTCCGAAATGCCGCTCGGATTGTTCTTTAAAAGCATTTTGGACCGCACGCGCTACATCGAAGCCTTGGAGAAAGAAAATCTTCCAGAGGCGGAAAGCCGCATTGAAAATCTTCAGGAATTGGTGAGCGCGGCAAGGGAAGCGGAGGGCCGGGAAGAAACTCTGGCGGAATTTCTGGACCATGCCTCCCTGGTTTCGGACAGCGATGGGTACGATGAGAATTCCCGAGTCACTTTGATGACCCTACACACCGCGAAAGGGCTGGAGTTTTCCGCCGTTTACCTGGTGGGGCTGGAAGAAGGGCTATTCCCCCACAAAATGTCGCTGCGGGATAATGCCGAGATTGAAGAGGAACGCCGGCTCTGTTATGTGGGCATGACCCGCGCCAAGGATCGCCTGACGCTGACCTATGCCTCCAACCGCCGGTTCTACGGTTCGGAAGGTTATGAAGGAACGCGGCCCTCGAGGTTCCTTGCGGAGATTCCGGAACATCTGGTGGAAGAGCTGCAAGCGTATGGAATTCGCGGCAAGGCGCCTGTTCTGTGGGACGACGCAGCGAACTCAATCGAAAAGATTGAGAAATTCCTCGAAGATCGCAGCGGGAAGCCTGGCCCCCGCCGGAATTCGTCAGGGCTTACCTTTGACGCGCCCCGCCTCGCCGCCTCACGGCGCTGGAAATTGGGCACTCATGTAAAACATTCGAAGTATGGGTTGGGCACAGTGGTGGCTTGCGAGGGCGAGGGAGAAGACAGTAAGGTTACGGTGAGCTTTCCGGGCTACGGCAGAAAAAAATTGGTGGAGCGATACGCTTCCCTTGAAAGGGTTTAAAACACAACTATGAATACCAAGAGCGTTAAGGACAAAGCCGAAAGAAAGAAATTGAAGCGGGAGGCAAGGGGTAAGAAATCGGCCAAGGCGAAACAGACCGAACCGCGCGGCTCGCGCAAACCCAAGATGAAGAAGAAGGGCGCGGCTGGGTCCACCCGGCGTTAGCCTGGATTATTGATGATTTTGCCGTCCAGACCGTCATGGAAGGGTTTCAATCCTGTCCTGGCGGTCCTCCGAGGGATGTTCGTGAATAATTCGGGATAGCCTGCCGCCCAGCTTCGGCCAGGGTCCTTTGTTTGAAGGATGGATGTAGAGTCCGCGGCGAGAAGCAGCTTGCCAGGGTTTAAGCACCGCCGGGCCATTCTTACTCAATTCGGGATGCTCGTAATTCCAATCGGATGCAGTGCGTGAGCAAACAATTTTTTCAAACAAAGAGCATTGACAAGCTCTTGGCTGAAGCTGACGATCCGGAGCACCGGCTACGCAAGAGCCTGGGGCCTTGGTCCCTGACGGCCCTGGGCATTGGGGCCATCATTGGCAGCGGCATTTTCATTCTGACGGGCACGGCGGCGGCGGGCGAGGTCTTGGAATTTCATTCCCTCCTCAAGGCTCCGCTTCTCGGCGTCCTGCTACATGGGTCGCACGCCGTGGGAACGGCGGGACGGCCGGGTGCTGGCCCCGCCATTGCCCTTTCTTTCCTGCTGGTAGCCGTGGTCTGCGCCTTGGCGGGACTTTGTTACGCCGAGGTTGCCTCCATGATCCCCATCGCTGGAAGCGCCTACACATATACCTATGCGACCCTGGGTGAAATCGTGGCCTGGATCATCGGATGGGATTTGATCCTGGAGTATGCCGTCAGCAATATGGCAGTGGCAGTGGGATTTTCCGCGTATGTGGATAGTTTCTTCCAGACCTTCGGGTTAAAACTGCCGGAGAAGCTCATGGAGCCGATGCTGGTCTCCGGCCAACTCTCCGGGGCTTATTTCAATGTCCCAGGCTTCCTGGTGGTGATGATCCTGACGGTCGTCCTGGTAATTGGCATCCGGGAGAGCGCCGGGGCCAATAACGTCATGGTGATCATCAAGATTCTGGCCATCGGAGTCTTTGTGTTCGCTGCCTCCCGCCACGTGCACGTTTCCTATTGGAAACCTTTTATGCCCAATGGATTTCAAGGTGTCTTGACGGGAGGCGCCATCGTGTTTTTCACATACATCGGTTTTGACTCCGTCTCCACCGCAGCCGAAGAGTGCGGCAAGCCGCAGACCGATGTGCCTTTCGGAATCATCGCTTCCTTGATCGTTTGCACGATCCTCTATGTCTCTGTGGCTGTGGTGTTGACTGGAATTCAAAGGTGGCCCGAACTGCGCAATGCCGCACCCGTGGCCAATGCGCTGCAAGCCATTGGTCTCCAGAGCGTTGAACGCTGGGTGACCATCGGCGCTCTCTTCGGTATGCTCAGCTCGCTTCTGGTCTTTCAGCTTGGCCAGGCGCGGGTTTGGTTCGCGATGTCACGGGACGGTCTCCTGCCCAAGGTCTTTTCAAACGTTCACCGCCGCTTCCGCACTCCTCACGTCAGTACCTGGGTGGCGGGCTTCTTTGTGGCTATCCCGGCAGGCATTTTTGACGTTGGCACCCTGGCGGACCTCTCCAATATCGGCACGCTTTTTGCGTTTAGCTTGGTTGCGCTTGGGGTGTTGGTGCTGCGCCGGAAACAGCCGGACCGCCGACGCGGGTTCCGCGTGCCTTGGGTTCCGTGGGTTCCCGTCGCTTCAATACTGTTTTGTTTGGTCCTGATGGCCAGCCTCCCCGTCGAAACTTGGCTCCGCTTCTTTGTATGGTTGGCGATTGGCCTGGTAATTTACTTCGGTTATAGCCGGCATCATAGTGAGTTCGGGCGTTCGCCTCGTGAGACCGTACCGGCTCCCGTGAGCGCTGAGCTTTGAGATATACAACGAAGGCTTATGATCGTGCCGTGGTAGAACAGAGGGCAAGAGGATGAGCGGAGCTTGGGCCAGAACAATCCCAGGCAATGGCCATGGCCCGAGTGGCATCATGCTTCCTGCATAAATTGGGTTAGAATTCCATGACGCCAAAGGCGCAACCCACATGGACATGCAATCCATCGGCCTAAAGCCTTGCTCCATTCCCGCATCCCTGCGGCGCCGGGCCACCGCCTCCATCTTCGGCTTGATCGTTTTGGCAGCATTGGCCTCGCCTGCCTATGCCTGGGGGCCCGGGGGGCACCGCCTGACAACCACTTGGGCCATCCAGACGCTGCCTGCTGAAGTTCGCGGTTTTTTTGAAGCCAACCGCTCCTTTCTGGTTGATCATTCGGATGATCCCTCGGAATGGGAGAAGAAGGATCGCTACGAGCGGGCCCGACATTACATTTTTCTTGACCGGTATGGCCGGTTCCCGTACCTCATCCTCCCTCATGATTACGTTGAGGCCCGGAAGAAATTTGGCTCGGGAAAGATTGCGCGCAACGGCACTTTACCCTGGCAGATTGGAGAGTTCAGCCTCCGTCTGACCGACGACCTGCGCCAGCAGAAATGGGAAGAGGCCAAGTTGGACGCCGCAGCTCTCGGCTATTACATTTCGGACGCTCACGATCCTTTGCATACCACAGAGAATTTCAATGGACACATGACTGACGAAATGGGACTCGCGGACCGCTTCGGCACGACGTTGATTGAGCGATATTCCAATTTTTTTGTATTTCGGGCACAGGACGCTGCAAAGATTGCAGATCCGACGGAATACGCTTTTGGAATCGTTTTGGACGCGAACTCCTGGGTGGATCGCATCCTGCTGGGTGACATCAAGGCCAGGGAATCCCTTCCGGCCTATAACGAAGACTATTTCGACCGCTTCTATACGGCGGTTGGCTCCATTGTGATGCGCGAAACCACCGCCGCCGCGCACGACACCGGATCATATTGGTATACTGCCTGGTTAAACGCAGGGCGGCCCACATTGCCTGCCCGGTAAAACCTGCCCCAGGATGGCATTCTCTTTCATGAGCTACAAACTCATTGATTCTAGGTTGGCTGGGGTGGCCTCGCAGCTCGCTCCATTCATTCGCCGTCTTCCCAAAGTCGAGCTTCACGTACACCTGGAAGGGAGTTTGCGGCCCTCGACACTCCGCCAGCTTGCGGCAAGGAATAAGCTGAGAACCGAAGACCTTGAGATGTGGATCAAAAACCGCGAACGGACTGCCTATCGCTACAGAAACTTCCAGGGGTTCATTGAGGCTTTCAAATTCGTTGTGATGTTGCTCGAAAAGCCGCCGGACTACGGATTCGCCGCCCTGCAGCTTTTCGAAGAGCTGGCTTCACAAGGGGTTCGCTACGCCGAGGTCACACTTTCCGCAGGGGTGGTGCTCTGGAGGAGACAGCCACTGGCGCTGGTCTTCGAGGCGCTTGATAACTCCGCCCAGGAAGCCAGGAAACGTTGGGGGATTCGAGCACAGTGGATCTTCGACGCTGTCCGGCAGTTTGGTGTCAACCCTGCACGGGATGTTCTTGGTTGGACCCGGCGCTTCCAAAGCCGGGGTGTGGTGGCCTTTGGAATCGGTGGCGATGAGCTGCAAGGTCCTGCCAGCCTCTTCGAGGACGTTTACCGCGAGGCGCGCGAATCCGGTATGCGCTTAACGGCTCACGCCGGCGAGACGGGAGGGCCCGAAAGCGTGAGGCAAGCGGTCATATTGCTGGGCGCCGAGCGGGTTGGCCATGGATTGGCCGCGGCCAATGATGAGAAGGTCATGGAATTGTTGGCACAGCGGCAGGTTCCCCTGGAAGTGTGCATTACCAGCAATGTTTCCACCGGAGTTCTTGAGAAATTTGAAGACCATCCGCTGCGAAAATTGCTTCAGGCCGGAGTCCCGCTGACTTTGAATTCCGATGATCCAGGTCTTTTCGATACCAATGTGGAGAGGGAAATGCTGCTGGCAGCGGCGCATTTTGCGCTCGGCAAGGAAGAATTGGTTCAATTGTGCAGTAATGCGATTCGATTTTCATTTCTGGGCGGCGAGGAAAAGGACATTCTAGCGAAAGAGTTGGAGACGGCTGCCGTTGCGGAGGATAAGGAGGAATCAAGGGTCAAGGCATGAATTCAAAAGTTCGCGCTATATTTTTCGATGCCGGTAATACTCTGGTGTTTCCCCGAGTCGACGTCCTCGTGGATGCTGTCCGCTCACTCGGCTACTCCGCCGCGCCGGAGGACTTCTATGAATCGGAGCGGCTTGCAAAGAGAAAACTGGATGAGTGGCTTTGGCCCCAAATTCATTCCGGAGAAATTCCGGCGGGCGTCGATAGCTACTACTGGGTTGACTATCTTACTCGTCTGGTCGAGCAATTGAAGGTACCGCTGGAAGACCGCCTAAGAGTTGCCGAGTCTCTCGGCGAAAATTACAAGAATATCGAAGTGTGGACGCGGGTGTTTCAGGGGACGGAGGAATATCTTGCCCGCCTCCGGGGCGATGGTTATTACCTAGCGGTCATTTCCAATTCGATAGGCCGGATGGAAGAGTTGATGAACTTCGTGGGCATGACGAAATATCTCAGCTTCGTTTTCGATTCCGCAATTGTCGGCGTCGAGAAGCCACACCCGCGAATCTTCCAAATGGCTCTCGAAAAGAGCGGTATGAGTGCTGCCAAGTCAATATTTGTGGGCGATGTCTATTCGACGGATATCGGGGGGGCACGGGGCGCGGGAATGGAAGGCGTCCTGATCGATTGGGTCGGCGCCTATCCAGACGCTGAATGTCCTCGCATCACTTCTATCGGTGAACTCGATGGCGTGATCCAACAACTGAACGGATCGCGCTCCGAGAGACGCTGAGCGGCCGTCATGGGTTTGTGAATTGGCTAAAGCGCGATTTCCATGAACAGGGCTCCCGGTACCGGATTCTCGCGATAGGGCCGGATTTCCCGAAAGCCCAAGGAACGATAGAGGGTGATGGCTTCTTTCATGATGGGCACGGTATCCAGTCGCATCACCGGATAGGCCCTTCGCCGTGCCTCGTTGAGTACGGCTTCGACCAATTCCCTGCCAATCTTTTTGCCCCGGAATTCTGGCCGGACAAAGAGCCTTTTCATTTCACAAATCCCATCTTCAAGCTTCCTCATAGCGACACAGCCGACGAACTTCCCTCGAACGCGGGCAAGCAGCAAGACTCCACCCGGCGGCGCATATTCGCCCGGCAGCCCCGCCAGTTCGCGGTCAAAATCCTGAAAGCACAGGCTGAAATTGAGCGAGCTGGCGTATTCTTGAAGCGACGCCTTTGACTCTCCGATTTCGCCGGGCGTCAGTGCTGGCTCGATGACTGCACCCGCCTCCTTGCCTCCAGCCAACTCGCCACGGAGGACGGTGACCGCCTGGCCGCTGAGTAGAACTCGGTCGCCTTGGACTTTGATTTTAAGCTCGCCGCCGCGGGCTGAGGCTTGAAATGCCTTGAGTTCGTCTTTCTGAAGGCGTTTCTTCCAATAGGGACCGAGGCAGCAGTGGGCTGAACCCGTTACGGGATACTCCTGAATTCCGGCACGAGGCGCAAAAAACCTGGAAACAAAATCGTATTGGCCCGCTGACTTGCTGGTCAGAATCACGCCCCGGGCCTCAACCTGAGTCAGGCGGTTGAAATCAGGCGCGGCATTGCACACAATTTCTTCCGAAGCAACCTCGAGTAAGTAATCGAACCGACTTCGGCCCACGTAAACTGGATCAACTCCCAGAGATTCGATGAGGTCTGGGGGCGGTTTGGCAGGACTCTCAACGAGAGCGGGAAAGTCCATCGCAATCCAGCCATCGGAATGAGTCGCAGTCAGCAGCCCGCTTCGTGTATAGAACCGTGCTGTGGAGCCGGGGCTCAGGAGGTAGCCTTCCTCCCAGAGCACGTGGGCAGAGGCGAGTGTGGCATGGCCGCAAAGGTCTACTTCAGTCGCCGGCGTGAACCACCGCAGGCGGAATCCCTCTTCTACTTGTTCGAGGTAAGCCGTCTCCGAAAGGTTCATTTCCCGGGCGACATCCTGCTTCCATTGATCCGTTTGCGGCGCGGCCAGGATGCAAACCGCAGCAGGGTTCCCGCGAAAAGGGCGATGAGTAAAAGCATCAACTTGGATTATCTTGAAAGGCATGCTTTCGCCCCCTCCTGATTTGCCATATCTGGTAGACTCAGTATATAAAAATGCCTCTGGATGTGGCAATCTGCCAGGGCGGCTTGGCTGATGCATCCAGGCCCAGCCGCGAAGGGTAACGCCAGATGGGCTTCAATTAGCGCCGGATCCTATGAGTCCACCCACGTCGTTCAATAAGGCGAAAGCCTTGGAAGAGGCAGGCCGGCTTGTCAGCCAAAGGAAGATTCCCCAGGCCATCAAGCACTATTTGACGATTTCTGAGCACGATCCTTCCGATCTCAACCTTGTCAATATCATCGGCGACCTCTGCATTCGAGATGGGAACACTGCGGAGGCCCTCAAGCAGTTTCAAAAACTGGCGGACGCCTACACCCACGAGGGGTTTCTGCTCAAGGCAGTTGCCATCCACAAAAAGATTTCCAAGCTGGTCCCCAATGATGTGGAACCGCTTCTGAAGCTGGCGGAGCATTATTCAACGCTCAGCCTGGGGCGCGAAGCGCGCGAGCACTACATGCAGGCCCTGGCGTTTTGTGAGAAGCAGGCGCTGAATCATAAGGCGCTGGAAATTCTCCGCAAGCTGGTGAAACAAGAACCCGAGAACCTTGCTTATCGTGTCCGGCTGGGTGAGTCCTGCGTGGTCCTGGGCCAGAATGGCCCGGCAGCACAGATCTATGCGGAGATTGCCGAGATTGCCTACAAGCGCGGTGAACTTGCGGCTGTTGAACAGCCTCTTCAAAGAGCCATCCAGCTTGACCGGACCAATGTGCAAGCGAATCTCTTGGGCGTCCGGCTAGCTCTCGATTCTCGCCAGACGGGCCGCGCTAAAGAGATTCTTCAATCAAGCCTCTCACTCAGGTCCAATCCTGAAGCTGCCAGCCTTCTAATCGATGTTCACTTTCTTGAAGGAAATATTGATGCCGCGAGCCAAGTGGTGACGGGCGCATTCCGGGGGGGACTCGAAACCAGTGGCATCCTCCAGCACTATGTCCAGTCATGTCTAAGCGCGAGCGACCCAGACGCCGCCTTGCAACCCATCCGTGAATTAGCCGGGGAAGTTCTTGAACCGAACCGGGCGGAAACGATCCGGGAAGTGTTGCGGGTGATTTCTGAAAAATATCCTGACCACCTCCCCGCTCTGGAATTACTCTTCCGGGCTGCGGAGCGAACACCGGGCGGTGAGGACCTTTTAAAAGCATCGGAGCTCCTCAGTAACGCCTATATTCGCGGCAATCAGAGAGGCAAGGCCGAGGATCTTTACCGCCGACTTCTATCCCTTGAACCTGAAAACGGCATTTGGCAGGCCAGACTGAATGAAATTCTTCAGACCGGGTCGGGGCCCCAGGAATCAACCGGCGCAGAAGCTCCGAGGGGTGAGACTACAAAGCTAGAGGAGGAACCGGAAAATCCAAGAATCGAAGAGGCGCTTGAGAATGCCGCGATTTTTGCGCGCTACGGCCTGATTGATAAAGCCCTGGATGAACTGGACCGGGCGATCCAATCCGAACCCGAGAACCTCAAACTGTGGAGGCAGACGTTTGAGATTTCAAAGCAGGATAGGCCCCTGCGGGCCGCCCAGGCTGCCGAAGTGCTCGCCGGATTGCTACTCAAGTGCGGGGATTTGGAAGGAGCCAAGCAGTTCGAAAAGCTGGCCCGTGAATTTCCGGCTTCGGCCACTAATGATGTCCCCATCCAATCCGATTCCCCAGTCGAGTCAAGCAGCGCTCCATCCCATTTTGACTCCCCGGTAGAACCCGAGCTGGACCGGAATGAACTTGAGGCCCAGCCCGGCGCCACCTGGCCCAGTTCCCAGGCAAGCTCGGCACCGCCTAAGGTGCAGACTGTACCCTCGATTCCTGCGTCTTCAATGGCATCCCAACGCGCTTCGGTGTCACAAATTGACCTGACCGAAGAGGTGGAGGCATTAGCAACCATTAAGACCGGGCAGGTGGAGGAAGAATTAACCACCACGGCAGATGTTTTTGCCGAGGAACAGGCCGAAATCGACTTCTATCTTGAATACGGGTTTTTTGTTGAGGCTCAACAAGCTGCCGGAGCTCTTGCCGAGAAATTCCCGAATCATCCGGGACTTCCGGCTTTGGAGCGGCGCGTCGAAGAGGCCACTCAATCCGGTCCAGCCGCGCAAGAGGAATTCCCAGAGAGCGAGGCCGAAGCTGGTCCCACTGTGACAGCAGAAGAAGACAGCGCCCGTCTGCCGGCAGTTTATGAGGCAGGCCGGGATTTGGAGGAAGAGCAGGAGGCCACGCCAGAAGCACAAATTGTTGAAGGCGCTGAGTTTGCCATCACACCCACCTCTGAGAAACTTGAAGGCAAAGTGGAGCCCCAGTTTACTCCGGAGCCAGAGGATTGGATATCGGGGTCGTTGGAGGAGGCTCAACCTCCACCCTCGGAAATAACACCTGCGGAGGAACCTGCGCATACCCTCGACCTTGAGTGGATTTCGACAGAGGCAGCTCCTGAAGAGGAGACGGCTCGATCTTCTGAGCCCGAGCCAATTCCATTCGAGCCTGCCCTTGTTCAGGAATTGCAACCTGCTGCCGAAGGTGTTGCTGCCGCCACGGAAATGCCTTCGGTAGGGGAGTTCATATCTATTCATGACGTAGCGTCAATCGTCCCTGAATCGCCAGTCGAGGAGGCGCTTCACTCCGCTACCGAGTTGACTGCTGAACCTGTCCAGGAGCCCCCGCAGCCGGTTCCTATAGAGCAGTCCCAGACTACTCGCGAGGTGATGGCAGCAGTTCCCGAGCCCCTGCTCGTTTTGGAAGTTCCACCTGACGAGGATTTTGTCTCAATTGTCTCAGAGCCGTCCGCAGTTGAGGAAGTACTGCCTGCTCTTGAAATAACGCCTACCCTCCCAGAGCCACCCCATGCTATGGGCCTTCTGTCAGCGTTTGGGTCAGTTCATGAACCTGTCCATCTTGAGGAGCCACCGCCAACTCTTGAGGCTATACCTGTTCCCTCCGAACCGACTGCGGACGAAAGACCTTTGCCAACTCCTGAAGCGTCGTCAACCGTCCCTGGGCAACCTTCTACGGAGGAGCCTCTGTCAGCACCCGGCCCAGGTCACGAGCCCATTCAGGCTGAGGATGGATCGCCAATGCCCCCATTGCCTCCTCCACTGCCTGCCGACGAGGTTTTATTGCCACCCCCCTGGAGTCAAGTGTTTTCTGCTGAGGAGCTTACACCAATTATGGAGGCCGGGCCAGAGGTTGCAGTGGCCACTCCTGGTCAAGAGCCTCCACAAATCCCCCAACAGCCTCTCGATGCGGAACAATTGAAGGAGCCTGGAACGAAGACCGGTCAGCCTGCAAACCAAAATGAACCTTTCACCTCACAGGATGACGTGCCCGAATCCCCGGCGAGTGCTTCGGTGAACAAACCAACCAGCCCAGTTCCTGACCATCAAGCCCTCATCATTGATTCTTTGGAAGAGCCGGACGCCCATCAAGCAGGGCCGGAGGGTTCAGACTTGCCCGTCCCACCGCCTTTAGCTCAGGAGCAATCCCGTAAGCAACGGCGGCTAGTTCCGCAGCGGCCGGCAGCATCGTTCAACCAGATCTTGCAAGAACTAAGCGGCGATCTGGTGATTGCGGAATCCCCCGACAGTCCGGAAAAACACTATAATCTGGGCTTAGCCTTTCGGGAAATGGACCTGCTCGACGAAGCGATTGGAGAATTCCAAAAAGTAGTCAGGGGATCTGTGAAAGGCAGCCTGCCTCCGCGATTTCTGGAAGCGTGCAGCTTGCTAGCTTCCTGCTTTATGCAAAAAGGTATGCCTTCCATCGCCGTGAAATGGTACCAGCGAGCGCTCGATGTACCTGGTATCGAGGGAGATGCTCTTCTGGCCTTGAATTACGATCTTGCGGATTCCATGGATCGGGCTGGGCAGAAGAAAACCGCCCTCGAAAAGTTCATGGAGGTTTACAGTGAGAATATCGACTATCGTGACGTGGCCGACCGTATTCGAACACTCCAACATAGTCTAACGTGAAGCCCGGTAATCGTTTGGTTGAGGAAGCGGGTGAAAATGGCGAAGCCGGGCTCGCACATAATCAAACGATCCGGCCATTGAAGTGAGCCGAGCCTCTGACCCGGCAACGCTTGGGAGAAGGGACCTGGGAAGCTCTATTTGGCCTCTTATGAACCGATTGTTAACATTGACGCGAATTGCTTTCTTCCTGTGTCTGGGTGTGTTTCTGTTTATTATCCCTTGGCATGAGCAGTGGACCGCAAACTTCTTTGCGCGCCATTACCTCTGGCTTGCGCCGTTCGCCCGGAACTATTTCGTCCGGGGAGCCGTCTCGGGGGTTGGACTGGCGGACATCTGGCTGGGGATTCTTGAAGTCTGGCGCGCTGACTCTCGCACGGCTCGATAAGGAATCCGCCCGGAACTGCGCTTAGTCAGGAATAAGCTCTCCCCTCATGAACTCAGCCCCCAAGCTTTGTTACATCACAGACCGCAAGTTCTTCACCTCCTTTGCCGAATTTTCAGACTTTCTTGTGAAGGCCGCCCAAGCAGGCATCGATCTCGTTCAAATCCGTGAAAAGGACCTGGAAACACGGAGGTTGCTAGAGCTTGCGTCGGCTGCCCTGCAAGCGGCGGAAGGTTCTTCTTCACAGATTGTGGTCAATGACCGGGTGGATCTTGCGCTTGCAACCGGGGCGGCTGGCGTCCATCTGGGGACCCAGTCTTTACCGGCTTCGGCGGTACGCGGAATTGTCCCGGCAGGTTTCCTGGTGGGAGTTTCTTGCCATTCCACACAAGAGGCTGAAAACGCGGAGGCAGCGGGCGCCGATTATATTTTGTTCGGGCCGATTTTCGAAACCCCTTCAAAATTAGGGTGCGGGCCGCCGCTCGGTCTTGCCACCCTCCAGAGGGTTGCGCACCGCGTAAAACTGCCCTTGCTGGCGCTGGGCGGAATCACAATCCAGCGCATCCAACAGTGCTTGCAAGCCGGCGCAGCGGGCATTGCGGGAATTAGAATCTTTCAGGAGTGCGATTCGATTGAGCACCGCGTCCGGGAGCTGCGAGTCGAACTTGAAAAATGATGGCCTCGAGCCTGCCGTTAGTAACAGCAATGAGAAATGATTATGTCGAAAGTGCCTCAAGCGTCTGTGGGATTGAAGCTTCGTAAGCATCCTCACCTGATGGAGCTTAACACCTGGGTTTGGCTGGGCGAGCTTTCGCGCCAAGCTGGCCGGAGAATCGCGCTGGCCCAGGTTCCAAACGCTGAATGGGACCGGCTGAAAACACTGGGCTTCGATCTTATCTGGCTCATGGGAGTATGGAAGCGAAGCGCCGCGGGCCGGGCGATGTTCCGGACCAACCCAAGCCATTTCCCGCAATATGACCATGCTTTGCCTGGCTGGCGCCTTGCCGATGTGGTTGGTTCGCCTTACTCCATCCAGGATTACGTCCCCGACCCGCATCTTGGAAATTGGGACGAGTTGGATTGGGTGAGGAAACAGCTTCATCAGCGCGGCATGGGCCTGATCCTTGACTTCGTTCCCAACCACACCGGGCCCGATCATCCGTGGGTTCAGTCGCACCCGGAGTATTATGTGCAGGCGACCGAAGAAGATTTCCGCCGCGATCCTTCCTCCTTCATTGTTGTTGACCGCGATCCCGCCCCTTGCGTAATTGCACGCGGCAAAGATCCCTATTCCCCGCCGTGGCCGGACACAGCCCAACTGAATTATTTCAACCCGGAAACTCAGGCCGCCATGGCGGAAACCGCGCGAACCATCGCCCAACATTCCGATGGCGTGCGCTGCGACATGGCGATGCTCATCGTCAATAAAGTCTTCGCACACACGTGGGGATCACGGCTCTCTGCATTTCTCGCCCCAACCCGCGAATTCTGGCCGGATTTGATCAGTTCCCTCCCTGATTTTGTCTGGATCGCTGAGGTTTATTGGGATATGGAATGGCAGCTTCAGCAAATGGGTTTCCAGTTCGCTTACGACAAGCGTTTGTATGACCGCCTCCGTTCCGCCGGCCCGCAAGAAATCCTGGCTCATTTGCGGGCTGATCTTTCCTACCAGACTCATTTGGTCCGCTTTCTTGAAAACCATGACGAGGAGCGCAGCGCCGCCGCATTCACGGATGGAAAGCTGCAAGCCGCTGCCGCGCTCATCGCGACACTGCCTGGCCTGCGCTTTTACCACCAAGGTCAGTTGGAAGGCCGGAAAATTCACCTGCCGATCGCGCTCGACAGGGCCGCTGACGAATCTTCGGATTCAGCGGCCCAGTCTTTTTATAAAAAGCTACTCGAAATTTCGAGTCGGGAAATCTTTCACGAAGGAAATTGGACCCTGCTCGTCGTGCATCCGGCCGGAGACCAAACTTCAGGAAATCTGATCGGTTATCGTTGGGACCTTCATGAGGCGGCGGTGATAATAGCAGTTAACCTTTCGCCACAAACCTCGCAAGGCCGCATGTTTCCCGGCTTCCCGGTCGATCATGCCAAGACTTACGAGCTCACGAATCAGATTCAAGGAATCACCTCGGAGCGCGTTGGAAAGGAAATTGTGGAGAACGGCCTTTATGTACGGCTCGAAGGCTACGGATGCCAAGTTCTGAATGTGAGGCCGCGGTTGGATTTGTGATTGATTACTGGTGGATGTCCGCAACCTCAGTGTTCCCTGTATGACGCACCCGTCAGGCAAATTGGGCGCCAGGCCCACAAAAATCTGGACTTTCCGGATGCTGGTAGTGACTCAGTTTCTTTGCTGTAGCGGCGCTCTATGAGCGCCGAACTTGGATACTCAACGGTTTCCGGCGCGCATAGAGCGCCGCTACAGCAGACTGCGACACCACCCGGATGCTATTCAATTTGAGTGGCCGGGTCACTATATGTTAGTCTAAGCGAATAAAAAGCGAATGGTTTCAAATCATGCAGACGGCACGGTCAGAAAGCCCCTGGTTCGAGCCGGATGCGAAACGCAACAGGTGATTCAATGCAAGGGGAGAGAGCAATCGTGAACGAGACTTCACTGGCCAAGCTCCGGACGGAGAAGTTGGTGCACGGGCTCTCGGTGAAGAACGCTCTCGAAGAGATTGAAAAGCAATTCAGGTCCGATCCGGCGCGAGGCGGAGTGACTACTCTGAAGTATCTTCCGGCGCGCGCGGCAAAGGTCGAGACCTTTCCGCCGGCTGTGGCGCAACCGTTGGCGGCGATTCTCCAAGAACGTGGGATCCAGAGCCTTTACTCGCACCAAGCTCAGGCATTCCGGCTGGCTTCCGAGGGTAAGAACTTTGTGGTAGTGACGCCAACGGCTTCCGGAAAGACCCTCTGCTACAATCTGCCCATCCTGAATTGCCTGTTAGCCAATCCTGCGGCCCGGGCCCTCTATTTGTTTCCCACCAAGGCGCTCGCCCAGGACCAGTTGGTGGAACTCAATCGCTGGACCGAAAAGCTGAGTGACGAAATCCGCACGTTCACCTATGACGGAGACACGCCGCAAGATGCCCGCAAGGCGATCCGCTCGCGTGGCAACCTGGTGATCACCAACCCGGACATGCTCCACGCCGGGATTCTTCCGCACCATACCAAGTGGGAGCGATTGTTTGAGAACCTGCGTTACGTGGTCATCGACGAGCTGCACTATTATCGCGGCATACTGGGCAGCCACCTGGCCAACATCCTGCGCCGCTTGAAGCGCATCGCCAGTTTCTACGGCAGCCAACCGCAATTCATTTGCGCATCGGCCACCATCGCCAACCCCGGCGAGCTTGCCCAGAAAATTCTGGAAGAAGATGTGACCCTGGTTGATGAGAACGGCGCGCCCTTCGGCGAAAAGTATTTTATATTCTATAACCCGCCCGTGGTAAATCCGCAGTTGGGCATCCGCAAGTCCTACTTGAAGGAGACGCGGCGGCTGGCGCGCGTCTTCTTGAACCGCAATCTTGAAACCATCATCTTCGCCAACAGCCGGCTGGCGACAGAAATTCTGGTGACTTATCTGAAGCAGGATTTTTCGCAGGCGCCCTTGGGTTCAGAGGCGATCCGTGGCTATCGTGGCGGTTACTTGCCAAACGAGCGGCGCGAAATTGAGCAGGGCTTGCGCGAGGGGAGCCTACTGGGCGTCGTGGCCACCAACGCTCTGGAGCTTGGAATTGATATTGGCAGCCTGGATGTTGCGGTGCTGGCGGGATATCCGGGTTCCATTGCCTCCACCTGGCAGCGCGCCGGGCGAGCCGGCCGCCGGCAGGGCTCGTCTGCGGCGTTGCTCGTCGCCTCCAGCGCGCCGCTGGACCAATTCATCGTTCAAAACTCGGCATACTTTTTCGGACATTCACCCGAGCACGGATACGTCAACCCGGATAATCTGCAAATTCTGCTGAACCACTTGAAGTGTGCGGCCTTTGAGCTGCTCCTGCGGCAGGATGAACACTTCGGGCCGTTCGATCTGAAGGTGTTATGTGCTCACCTGGAAGAAGCAGGGTTTCTGCATCGTTCGCCCGAAGGATGGCATTGGGTTTCCGAAAGCTATCCTGCCGATGTCATCAGTCTCCGCTCGGTTTCTTCGGATAACTTTGTCATCGTGGACACCACCGAAGGCGCCAAGGTGATTGGCGAAGTTGATTTCATCAGCGCCTTGACCACCGTTCACGAAGGTGCCATTTACATTCAGGATGGCGCCCAATATCACGTCGAGAAGCTGGATTACGGCGACCGCAAAGCCTACGTTCACTCGATCGAAAGTGAACACTTTACGGATGCGATTTCCTACACCAAGATCAAGATTCTGGAGAACTTCGAAGCGGCGCCCCAATCCGTGGCTTTGAAAAATCACGGCGAGGTTCAGGTCAACACGCAGGTCGTGGGGTTCAAGAAAATCAAGTTCTCGACACTCGAAAACGTAGGTTCAGGAAGGCTCTCGCTTCCCGAACAGGAGGTGCATACCACTGCATTCTGGCTGACAATTCCACACAACCTTCTTGAAGAATTGCTCTACAATTCAACCGAGAGGCTGGACGGCGTGAATGGCCTCGCCCACGCCATGCGCGCCATCGCCACGCTGTTGGTGATGTGCGATGGACGCGACCTGGGCGTTGCCATCGGCGAGAACGGTGAACCGCAAACACCGGGCGGGACCAAGGAATCGGAACCCGCCACAGCGGCAGCGCGGCCACTGGCCCGGCTCAGAGTGGGATTAAACGCCGCGCCGACGATCTACGAGCCGAACATTTATCTTTACGATCAATATCCGGGTGGAGTTGGCCTGAGTGAGCCGCTTTTCCAACTCAGTGATCAGCTTGTGAGCCATACCCAGCGATTGATTGCGCAGTGCCCTTGCGCCACTGGCTGCCCTTCCTGCGTGGGACCGGCAGGTGAAGTGGGAGAGAAGGGAAAAGAAGTGGCGCTGGGCATTCTGGCCCGGCTTGCGCAGGGCTCTTAGTATGACTGTGTTAGGTTGAATCGGGCGCCGTCAGGGCGTGGCCGGAGCGCGGCCGGGCCGTACCGGTTGCCGTGGGCGAATGCCACTCCTGGGTTTCAGCGACAAAAGCTCCCATGAGCCTCAACGACCGTGTAAGATTGCAAATTGTAACGAGATAGGATAAGCGTATATGGGGGAGGGATAGGGCGGCTGGGTCCGTCGAGGCCCGGCGGATCATATCTCCAAAGTGGCACAGAAAAAAAGCATGAGGCGGAGATCGCTTTCTCTATTTAACAAAACGAGTCAAACGATCTTCCGTGACGTCGGGAGCTGGGAGGCGCTTACCCAGAGCATTGGTGATTTGCACCTTGAGAAAAATGAACTCATCCAACTCGTGGCAGTCGGCAGCAACGAAAATTTACCAGAGCTTCTTCTTTCAAAATATGCGGCCCCCGGAGTTAAGCATTTAGGGACAACCGGAACCTTGAGTCTATTCGAATATCATCGTCACTTCGGCCGCCACGAGGAGAAGAGAATTGCTGTCCAGTTCGTGGTCGCGCGGCCCATGCCGGAGCCGATTTATGTCCTCCTCTTCGTAGCACAGCCACGATACTGGAGACACGGTATTCTGCCTCTCATCGAGTCACTTTATCCGAAGGCTGCCCGTCCGTTTCTTACGCAAAACGAATTGCACGAACTGATGAACCATCTTCAGAGCGCAATTCACCCCAAGCGCCTACGGGTGCTCGAGTCTTCTTCCAAAATGCGTCTAGTGCCGACGGCTCGCAAGCGATTTCAGTCCGTCCGCGAGTGGACAGACGCTCCCCTTGACACCGTATTCAGAGATGCTAGGGAAAGAAATGTGTGGTTTCGTTCTGTATTGTTTGACATCGCTACTAGCCAAGACGAGCAACTGATATCAACCGGCATTCAGGCCAAGCTGTCTAAATATGGCTACTTTTCTTGTAATGGCGGGTTCGAACTATTCGAGAAGGCGCTGATTCGAAAGCTTGTTCAAATTGGTGCAGAGAGGTTAAAGTTTTTCTCAAACCGAGACCGATATAGTACTCCGGATCGCATCCTGAAGCCCTTACAGATAAGCTATGAGACTGAAATTTTCAAATCCAAAGAGCAGGCCAAACGGCTGGTGGAGGCCATGCAGAGATTCAAGCATGGGACTTGTACGATCCTCCACGCAAACCCTTACATCCACCTATCCGTTGTGGACAACGTTGACTTCTCGGCGGCTGATGTTTGGGTTCTATCACAAAACCAGATTCTTCTAGTTCCACAACTGAAGGCGTCGGAGATGGCTCTTAAGCGCATTGTCAATCACATATTCGAGCACTTTAGAGAGGGGAGAATCTCTGAATTCCAAGAGCAGCAGGCCTAAGTACGATCACCAAGCAACACAGGAGATTTGCGACACTTATACGGATGGCGTGTTTGCTGTCCTTGCCCTTGTGAACGAATCCCGCTGGAACCCAAGCACAAGAAAACTTCGGGATGATGTCTATTACGAGTTTGGGCGGAGGATGAGCACATCTCCGACAAACCGTATATCCCCCTCAGTGAATGTCACTCCGGATTGCGTTGTTCAAACACAAGCCCAATTGGGATTTGCAGCGGAAGCGAAACTTGGCTTACCGAGAGATGAAAGCACGTGGGATAACTATATAAATCAGATGCAGAAGTATGACGACGATTTAATGGGTTGGTGGACGTCCGATGAACGAATCGAAGGATTCGACGTCATCGGACTTGTGCCCCTTGTTCGCGCTGTTAAGTTTGGGGACCGCGTAGAAAATGGTATTAGAACCGGGAAGTGGAAATTCCAGCGCCGGTGGTCGATCATGGGTTTTTTTAAGCAAAGCGGTATCCGCGATTTCATGACGCTTAAGAAGGAGCGGGGCGAGCTGTCAGATACGGAACTCGATCGCAGGCTTCGTGAATCGGTACCAATTGCGTTCGACCTTCTCATTGTGATCTATCAGGACAAGAAGTTTGTGGATCATCAACCGCCTCTCCCTTATCTACTGCAGGTCATGTGGGATGACTTGTTCACTCGCTATGCGGCTGATGTTCCGAAGGATGATCGCGAAGAGTGGATACCTTTGCGAGTGACCGTTAAGAAAGCTGCTGAAGACTTGCAGGTGTATTACGGCTTTAGGAGCAGCGGTCCCAGGAGTCCGGAAATCCCGCGCCCAACCTGGGTTAGAAAAGCGCTCGATCTACTAGTTGAGTCCAGGATGGGGACGCGGACGAACGAAGATGAGTACACTATACGTTATAACCTGAATCCGGCGTGAAAAGCGCTGACTTTAGGATTCGAGGGGCCTGAGTCGGCGGATTTTTCGGAGCATGTCCGCCGCCATGCCTCGAAGAAAGGGAGGCCCTCCCAGCCGCAGGAGG
>Ga0102924_1001294_pt1 | contig 29429 bp, 25 predicted proteins | sample PaiPotPPM11metaG_FD_80116 | JGI IMG/M metagenome (GOLD analysis project Ga0102924, IMG submission 80116) | Iron sulfur acid spring bacterial and archeal communities from Banff, Canada, to study Microbial Dark Matter (Phase II) - Paint Pots PPM... ... | reverse complement strand
GTCGAACCGGTATGTGCTCTCCATCCGGATGACGGGGCTCGGCGACCGGCTCATCTGCCTGGGAGCAGCGTGGCTGTTCGCGCGGAACACCGGCAGGACGCTTGTTGCCGACTGGCGATACGGCGCGTACGCGCAGGGGGACAAGAACGACCTCTTCGCGTCCTGCTTCGAGCCGCTGTTGGAACTGGCGGGGGTGGCGTTCGTCGGTGACGATCGCGTCGCGAGCCTCCGCCTGCCCCGGCCGCGCTACCCGACGTTTTGGAACGACAATGCGTTGCTGACCGCGCCGTACCGGCGTCCGGGCGGCAGCATCATCGCCGACCGCGACGCCGCGGTCGCGCTGATCCGCGCCGGCAATGACGTGGCCGCGCCGACGGTAGTGTTCGACGCCTGCGTCAACGACGGGCTGGTGTCCCTGGCGGACAGCCGGACATTCCTGAGCGCCCTCCGCCCGGCGGCTGATGTCACGAGACAGGTCGCCGCTTTCCGCGAGGAGTATCTGGGCGCAGGCCGGATGATCGGCCTGCACATTCGCCACGGGAACGGCGCCCGCACGGGCCACGCGCCCTATTGGCATGCATTCGAAGAGTCGATCGACCGGTGCGCACGAGCGGTCCAGGTGGCGCGTGAGCGCGTCGGGAAGGACTCGCCGATCCTGCTCTGCACGGACAGCGCCGAGGTGGAGAGCGCGATCCGGCAGCATGTCTCCGGAGTCATCACCCGCGGCAAGGCGTTCCGGCCACCTGGGGAGGGGGAGCTGCACCTGTGGGGCGAAGGCGACGGGGTTCGTGACGACGCGATGGTGGAGATGCTGCTGCTGGCGAAATCAAGCGCGCTGATCCGCTACCCGCCGGGCAGCTTCTTCACGTTCTACGCCTCCGTGATGCGGCGCTGGCAGAGTCCCCCGCCGCCGACCGTCTATGACTTGCAGCGCCCGTACGATCCGCACGATCCCCTCTCGCCGGCGCTGCTGGTTTGAATCTGACGCGCACAGCGGTCCAACGGCCCCCTGCTGGTACTGGCAACCACGGTGGAGAATGAGGCGGCCGGGGTAGATCGCTTCTACGGCCGCATCGGCTGGGAAATTCTAGCGAGAGACCCACGACTGGACGCCAGGCGCCGCCGAATAACTCCGCAAGGCACGTGTAGCGAGCCGCGCGGCTTCTCTAGCTCGGTGAGGCTGGGGGCGAACTCCAGCCTCACGTCACAGCGGGGCAGAGGCGCTTGGCAATAGTCGGGATCGGTCTCGTGAGGCAAGCAGAGCGTATAGCCTTACGCCCCCACAATGCCCGGCCGCCGGTAGCTGGGGCGGATAGTATTGATGCTCAGGACCACCCGGGTTCGCAACGTTGCAGCCGGCAGGTCCGAGCGATTGGAGATCACCGATGCTCCCAAAGCCGGGCAGTTGGGGTCCACAGTACGGTGCGACCTTCTCGGAGCAGAGCGTCGTCGATGCCTATCCCTATCGCCCGCCGTATCCGGAGGAGGTCTTCGACGTGCTGGCGGGGCTGGTCGTCGACGCGCCGCGGGCCGTGCTCGACGTGGGCTGCGGCATGGGCGATATCGCCCGGCTCCTGGCTCCCCGGGCGGACCGCCTCGACGCCGTCGACCGCTCGCTCCTGATGATCGAGCGGGGAAAGCGGCTGCCTGGGGGAGACGCGCCCACGCTCACCTGGACGCACGGCATGGTCGAGACGGCGCCGCTCGCCCCGCCCTATGCCCTGATCACGGCGGGGGAGAGCCTGCACTGGCTCACCTGGGAGGCGGTGTTCCCGCGCTTCGTCCAAGTGTTGACGCCGCGGGGCGTCCTGGCGATCATCGACCGCAATTGGGACCACTCGGCGGCGGTGCGCGAACGGCTGCACCCGATCTTTCAGCAGGTCTCCACCGACCGCGACTACCGGCCGTACAATCTGCTGGACGAGCTGACGCGGCGCGGCCTCTTCCAGCAGTTGGGGGAGCAGCGGACCCGGCCGGAGCCCTGGCGACCATCGGTAGACGAGTACCTCGCCTGTCGCCATTCCCAGCAAAGCTTCTCGCGCGAGCGGATGGGCCAAGCGCAGGCCGCGGCCTTCGATGTCGCCGTCCGAGCGGCATTGGAAGAGCTTCAGCAAGCAGGGGAGCTGGAGATGCACGACGGACGGCTCGACCTCACCGTGGAGGCCGCGATCGTCTGGGGGACACCGCGCTACCCCTACGCCTGAACGTCGCTCATGGCCGTTTGCTTCTTATGCGGGCTTTTGTCGCCCGGTGGTAGGGAGCTGCTCAGCGAAGCGCCTGCTCCCGGGGCAGCGCCCTACCACCCAACGCCCATGATGGCGCAGTACCTGGTAAATGCCCCACTGGGTCACCTCCCCGCCGCCACGTTCCGGCCCCTAAGGAAGGAACACGACGCTATAGTCAAGCAGCTTCGTAAATCCCGCCTTTTCGGCCACTCGGATGGATGCCACATTGCTGTGCCAGCTATCCCAATACGGAGCAACGTGTAATTGGGTGCAACGCTCCAAGAAGACAAGGGCGGTTGCGGTGGCGATCCCCTGCTTCTGATACGGCTCGACGGTCTCGATCCCGATGCCACAGGATCGATCGCTCATATACTCGGCGGTACACCAGCCGGCGATGTCGCTTCCCGCAACCGCGCAGTAGCCGAATCCGGACTCGAGGAACTTCCGCGCTGTCCCCCACATGCTCGACACCTCGGCGGTCAGCAGCTCGACATTCCCTAACCGAGCGCTGCCGAGTAACTCGTCGTCGATCGGTCGGATCGCGATGCCGACAAGCGGAGGGGCGACGGCAGGGATCGCACGGAGCTCGTGTCGATAGAGGGATCGCCAGACTATCGCCGGCCGGAATTCCCGAAGCTCCTCCAGGAGGATGTCCCGCCATCCCTGCGACGGGTAGTGGATCTTCGCCGGCCAGGGACCTCGATCGCGCAACGGCTCGAGCAACTGGTCCCTAAAGAAGCGGACGGCCGCGCGACGTTGCGCCGCGTTGGCCGTCTCGCTGCCGAAATAGAAGCCGTGCCCCCTATCCCACAGCAACGAAACAAAGGGAGGTCCCTCGGCGCCGACGAAGATCTCAGCCGGGGAGTTCCCGGCGAGCATCGCGTCAAAGGCAAAGCCGGTCTGCGGCGAGCAATAGCTCCGGCGCAGCCAATCGGCGTGCGCGGTAGGGATTGGCAGCACTGGCCTCCTCCAATCGGCGGCGGCACGCCCCGGCAGCGACCTGCGTAGCTGGCCGGGGGCCTGAGCGACCGGCCAAGCCTAGCACATCCGAGTACCGATCACATTCCGATAGAAGTTGCTCGACGCGGCGCTCTGTGCCGTTTGGACCTAGCGCTGACACGGGAACAGCTTCCCGGCGTTGTCCCGTCAAACCAGCCAGGTGATGATCCGCTCGCATCGCGCCGGGTCCTCGGTCAAGCCGATGCTCACTCCCCACAGCCAGTAGTCCACGCAGCGCACCAGGGTCCAGGAGCGGGTAAGGGCGGAGTCCAGATCGGCAGCCTCGGTCAGCACGCGGAACTGACGATCCAGGCCACCTTGCGCGTCGATGTCCTCCAGTCGACACCACAGCAGTTGCGCCACCCCGAACTCCGGATCGCCGACCACGACCTTCGGATCGACTGCCAGCCACGGCTCCCGCCGGCTCGCCAGCACATCGGCGTAGTGGAGGTCGTAGTTGACCAGCAGGTTCCCGGCGGATGCCCCGAGCTGACTGGCCAGATCACGAGCCTGATCTAGCACACGCTGTGGCATCGGGCGGCCGAACCGCTCCCAGCGCTTCGGCAGGGTTTGCGCAAGCGCCCCCGCAACGCTACGCAACGACCGGAGGCCGTCCGGAGCGGGTATCGCCAGACGGCGGAGCAAACCGCCGGCTATGCCGACAGCCTCCTCGATCCCCACGTCGTTCAGGGTCCGGCGGAAGTCCAGCCGCTCCAGCAGCATGGCGCCGAGTGACGGCTCGACCTCCAGCAGCCGGACCGCGCCCTGCCCACCCCAGGCGGCGAGGGCGGCCGCCTCCTCCGCGGTCGACTCGTCCAGCCAGGAGACCTTGAGGACCGCGAGCTCATTTCCCTGGAACACGGGGACGACCAGGCCGAGATAGCCGTGCATCGGCGCGCCGGCCATAACCAGCTCCCACCGGTCGCAGAGCGCCTGCACCAGCACTGGGAGTGCCTCGACCCATCGGCGACCGGCATCGCCTTCCCTGGCCACGGTAGCACTGGCGAAATCCTCAGGGACCACGACCGCGGCGCTCACGGAATGTCCTTTCAGCACATCTCTGACGTATGGGCTAGAGTACTGCTCTGACTGTACGGGAGGATAGGCCATTGGCGAAAACGCAACCGGCGGACCAGGAGAACGGCGTCGAACGACGAGAGTACACGTGGTGAGCAAACAACGGCAGCAAGTGCTGATGCTCTACCTGTCCAATTCGGCGCTGGACAGCAGCGTCATCGGCTGGTCGCTGTACGATGGCGCCGGCAGAGATGCCCATACGACCGGCGACAGTGACACGCCGCCCTATGCCACTGGACTGGACGCGCTCAAGGACGGGTGGCGCTTGCTCCAGATGTCGCAGATGATCCCGCCCTACCCGGGCGACGAGTATGGCACCTCGTTCCTCAAGCACGAGTGTATCTTCGAGCGATTGGAGTCGATTGATGGTTGACCGCGAGCATCTCCTCACCTCCCAGCAGATGGCGACCTTTGTTGCCGCGGGCTATTTGCGCTTTGACGCCCTAGTCCCGGATGAGATCAACCGGGCAGCGATGCGCGAGATGGAAACGGGCATCCGTGGCGCTCCCGCGGGCACGCCCTTGGCGCAGGCCTACCCGGCCACTTCCACGATTGGCCGGATCTTGGACCTACCGGAGATTCAAGGGATCATCACCAGCCTGGTCGGGCCGGGGCCGCTGTTCGATCATCACGCCATCCACGTGCGCCAGGCCGACGAGGACAAGGCGCAAGCCCTGCACGCCGACGCCATCATCGACACGCGCGTGCCGTCCTTCGACATCCAGCTCATGTATTACCCCCACGACGTTCCGCTGGAGATGGGCGGTACCCTAGTCGTGCCTGGCAGCCACCTGCGGCGGATTAACGAGAGCGACATTGGCCGATACCAAAACCTACGAGGACAGGTGCCGATGGTCTGCAAGGCTGGAACGATGCTCGCGCTGCACCACGGCATCTGGCATTGTGGCCGGCAGAACAAGACCGACCGCATCCGCTACATGTTCAAGATCCGCCTAAATCCCGTCGTTCGCCAGGTGCGGCTGTGGAACACCGACGATCTCGACAGCCCCGAAGTCTCCCGTCAGTTGGGGAAGGGATTCCCCTGGTACGAGGCGGCCAGCGGGCGACTGGAGATCGTCAACCGCAGCAAGCTCTGGCGGTATCTGACCGGCGACGATACCTTCGACACGGGCTACTGGCTGACGCGCCTCGAAAACGTGCCGTCGACCCTGTATCGCACCTAAACGACGCGCTGCGCTACACACAGTGCCAGCGGGTATCGCCGTCTGGCATCCGGAATGCTACTCGCGTGCTCTGTTGAGTGGTCCGCGGCATGCGATCGCCCCGGACGCAAAAGGAGTCACCTGATGGAGACGCGCGGCAATACGAACCTGGTGGCGGGCGCCACGGGACAGCAAGGGGGAGCAGTCGCCCGGCGCCTGCTGACGGACGGCTGGCCGGTGCGCGCCCTCACCCGCGACCTCAACAAGCCGGCCGCGAGAGCGCTGGCTGAGGCCGGTATGGAGCTGGTCGCGGGCAACCTCGACGACGCGCCCTCCCTCGCACGGGCGCTGCAGGGCGTATACGGCGTGTTCAGTGTCCAGACCTTCCGCGAGGAAGGCCCCGTGGGCGAGGAGCGCCAGGGCAAGCAACTCGCCGACGCCGCCAGCGCCGCTCGGGTCCAGCACTTCGTGTACAGCTCGGTCGGCGGCGCGGAGCGGCAGACCGGCATCCCCCACTTCGAGAGCAAGTGGCGGATTGAGGAGCACGTCCGTCGTCTGGGGCTGCCCGTCACCATCTTGCGGCCAGTGTTGTTCATGGAGAACTTCCAGTGGTCGCGCCCGTCAATCCTGGCGGGCCGGCTGGAGCAAGCGATGCGTCCGGACAAGCCGCTGCAGATGGTCGCCGTGGCGGACATCGGCGCGTTCGCTGCCATGGCTTTCCGCCAGCCCGAGCGCTTCCTCGGGCATGCCCTCGAGCTGGCGGGCGATGAGCTGACGATGCCGAGAGCGGCGGAAGTGTTCAGCCGGGTGATCGGGCGGCGCGTTGAGTTCGTGGAGCAGCCGCTGGAGGACGTCGAGCGCCGGATGGGTGCCGATGGCGCCGCCATGCAGCGCTGGTTCAACGAGCGCGGCTACCGGGCCGATATCCCGGCATTGCGCGCGCTCCATCCCGGCTTGCTGACGTTGGAAGCGTGGCTGCGCCGGACCGGCTGGGCCGAGTCCGCTTCCTAAGCCGGCGTAGCAGGATGCAAGAAAGGCGGCGCAGCGCTACTCTGTTGGTCGCAACGGTGAGGATCTAGCCGCCCAAATCTGCACCTATAGCCTCTGTAATAGGTCGGCCACCTTTTCTTCAAAGATCATCTGCCAACCGGGCGCTACGATGCAGTCGCTATCCTCTTGCGCTCCACCTACATTCTTAAGCTGTTCTTCGGTTGGCGTGTAATAAATGTATCCATTGGTAACACCCGCCACAAAGGTGAATCTATGCGGCGACATATTCTTGATGTTGAGTCCGATCTGCGCGGACAATTCTCCCGGAAAGGTTACCAGCACAAAATCCCCAATTCTCAATCCGAGCACTTCGACATCGATCGTACTCTTGCCCGCGGCCATATTTCGCGTCTGATGTTTCCTCAACAAGTCCAAGTTCACTTGGACCCTAGTCAGTTGTTCCATGGTGTAGATGTTGCCAATGTATTGGTCGATATTCGCCCTGTTGTTTTCATCGTGCGTCTTCAGATCCTCCTTTCCCACCATCCGTTCGTGCAGGTATCGATGGGAATAGTACGAAGGAAAGGCGGGAGACAGACTGTATTTCACGACCAGCGGGAGAAACGTCTTCAGGTTGAGACTGGTCCCCTTTAAGGACTGAAGCAGCTGTGTCAGTTCGACCTGCAGAGAGGCAATGCGCAGCGCGAGGTCGGCTCTCGGCAGCTCAATAATGTCGCTGATTACTCTCAGCGTTCCGTCGTTCCCGCTCCTAATCGACCTCAATGCATGCATGGTACTGAGACCCAGCATGTTGCCCAGCGACTCGGCGTCGCGAGGATGGTCGACGTCCTTATACAATATGGGATTGACGTCACCGGCGCAGCCCTGTAGAAAGAGGGCGATGGCGCCATCGCCCAGAGTGTCTTCAATCACCCTGGAGGCGAAACCGGTAAGATCGGCCGTGTTACCACCGTTCGGAACCCCCTGGATAGGATGGCACGCGAAATTATAGACAACAGCCAAGGTCTGTCCATTTGGGCGGTCCAGCCGGAGTATGCCTATTTGGGGATCAACCGGCCCAACCCCAACGACCTCTTCATCAGGGGGAAGCGAGTAGGCATGGCGAACATCCGCCTCCTTGCCGCTCTTCAGTTTGAGCCTGCGGTTCTCCATGATCCGGTCCTCGTGACCGGCGCCGGTACCGACCTCAACTGGAACTAGGTTATGCCAGGCTTCTCTCACTGCCTGGACCGTCCGTTGTTCCACATCGGCGCAGACTCGTCCATGACAATGGCTAGCGTTAATGAGGACGCTCGTAGGCTCAATGCCCAGCTCTGCATGCAGCTTCGAACGGACATTGGTAAGATAATCGCTTCTGATCGAGCCGATTTCAGCGATTGCCACCGCGTCTACGGTCACGATGACGGCCGTGGTGGCATCGCTCATCAGTACCAGGGCCTTGGCATAGAGGGGGTCATTCACTGGCCCGGCATCAGTATGAGTGATGTCAACTTTTGCGGCTCCAGCCCACAACTGAGCCGGGTTGCTACCGTCGATCGGCTGGGTTCTGTCGCCGGTCTGCTCGTGGAAGGTATCGGATCGATGCGACTGGCGAAGCTGGCCTGGAGTGCTCGTTGTCGATTCCACGCCTTGGGCGCCTCCGACTCAATTGCCGCCGGGGCAGCGTCCTTGCCGCACCGGTGTGGCGATTACTCGATGCGATTCGCCTGGATGGCCGCATTAATGACCTGATTGGCCTGCCCCAATGCCTGGCTGGCCGGCTGCTGGCCACTGACGACGGCGGTGTAGGCCTTGGGGAGCTCGCTCTCGAAGATGTTGATCTGCGGGATTACCGGCAGGCTGTGGGAGTTGGGCAGCATGTTCACGAACTGCTTGGTGCGCGGGTCCACCGTGTCCCAGTAGGGGTCGGCCGCGACCGCCTTGAGCGGGGGGAGCCGGCCCGTCTTGATTTCGATCCGCTGGAAGGCCGCGTCGCTCAGGTACCGCAGCAACTCGAATGAGGTGTCCGGATTTCTGGCGCCAGTCGGCAAGATGGCGCTGAAGCCGCCGGAAAAGGTGCTCGTGCGGTCGACCCCTTGGGGAGGCGGCGGCGCCCATGGCGTCCAGCTTAGAGCGGGACCCGCCGCGGCAACCGTCTTCAGATAACTGGTGGATTGAATGACGCAGCTCAGCAACTGCGCGGTGAAAAGGTCACCCTTATGCGCGCCGGCGAAGGTCTGCACGGCCTGATAGCCCACCTGCCCCGCCACCCCCGCCGCCCACTCGAAAGCCGCGACGATTTTCGGATCATCGAGCGTCGTGCGGTTCTGCCCGGCGTCGTAATAGCTGCCACCGAAGAGGAAGCCCCAGCCCTCGGGACTCCAATTGTCATTCCAGGGGAAGAAACCCAGCCGGGCATACTGCTGGCCGCTCTTCACCGCCAGCCGCTGACCGATGGTCGTGAACTCCTCCAGTGTCTTTGGTGCGCTGGTGGGGATCCCCGCTTGCTGGAGGTGGCTCGTATTGACGTAGATCATGCGGGTGTCCGTGGAGTACGGCAGACCATACAGCTTGCCCTTGAGGGAAACCATGGCCCAGCACCAGGGCTGGTAGTCCCCGACGCCAATCCCGGCCTGTTGGGCCCTGGCGCTGATATCCTGCATCACGCCTCGCGCGGCGGCAGCCGGGAGCAGGATGCTATCCCAAATGGCCACGTTGGGTGGCGTCCCCGCCGCCACGACGGCGGGAAGCTTCTGCAGCATGTCGCCATAGCTCAGGGAGGTCAGCTCGACCGGGCTCTGGGGGTAGGCCTTCTGGAAGTCGGCCAGCCGCTGCACCCAGGCATCGTAGCTCGGATCCGTCTTGCCGAACGCCCAGAAGGTCAGCGTCGCCGCGGTCCCAGGGCTGGCGGTTGTCGCGGAGGAAGAGGCGGTGGTCGTCGCAGCAGCGCTCACTGACGCGGTCGTCGCCGTTGTGCTGGCCGGCTCCGTCGCTGTCGCTGATCCCGATGCGGCAGCACTGGCCGGCGCGGGGCTGGCCAGAGATGCCGATGACGCGCTGGAGACCGCGGAGGAGCTCGTCGCGGGCGCGGCGCTCGGCGTCGCGGCGCTGGTTGACGTTGCCTGGCTGGCCGTCGCCGGACTCGCCGCTCCGGTCGAGCTGGTCGCCGATATGGTAGCGGCGCCGCCACAGGCGGCGAGCAGGGAGCCTGCCGCGCCGGTAGCGGCCAGGACACCGAGCGTGCGGAGCATGCGGCGCCTGGTCGCTGGCTGAGAGAGCGATCGTGCCATGCTTGCGTCCTCCTTTGACCTGCCCCCCGACTTGGCGGAGCAGCGTATGGCGTGCCAACCGAGGCCTGAACGCCTCCACGGCCGTTGATATCCCCGCAATATATCAACCGATCGTTCACCTGTCAAGCAGTGGTCTCGACCCTGCTTGCTGACTAAGCAACCCTGTGCGGACGGTTTAGCGATCGGTTGGCCCCGCCTCGTCCTCCGCCCGCCGGAGCAGCGCTCGCATGTAGCTGATGGTGTAGGCGGCGCCCAGGCGGGGATCGTCACCCATGCGTGGGATGTGGTCTGGGATGGCCACGCCGCGGAAGCGGGCCTCCTGCATGGCCTTCATCACCTGGTACATGTCCTGGTAGCCGTCGTCGACGAACGTCTCCACGAAGTGCGGCAGCGGCTTGTCGACGTTGCGGAAGTGGACTTTGAACAGCTTCTGCTGCTCGCCGAAGGAGCGGATGGCCTCGATGGCGTCGACGCCCCAGACTTCGCCGCCCTCCAGCCAGCAGCCCACACACAGACAGACGCCGACGTTGGGGCTGTCGGCGATCGCCAGCGCGCGCTGGTAGTTGGCGAAGGTGCTGAAGAGGCGGGGCACGCCGCCCAGGCGAACGATCGGTGGGTCGTCGGGGTGGATGCCGATCATCACTCCCTCGTTCTCCGCCACGCGGGCAACCTGGCGGATGAAATGGGTATAGTTGTCCCAGACTTCCTCGTCGCTGTACTCGCGCTCGTTAGTCACCGGCAACGAGTAGGTCTTGTTCTGCCAGCGTCCGCTGGTCGCTTTGGCCAGGTCGAAGCCGCGCGCCCGCGCCCCGCCGCGCGTCTCTTCGGGATCGGTGCTCCAGATACCGTTGGGCATATGGGCGTAGGTCGTGTAGGGGATGCCGGCAGCCCCGAGCGACCGCAGATGCCGCTTGTACTCCTCCACCTTGGCGTCGCGGTTGGGCAGCGCCAGCACGATAGCGTCCTGGTTGTGGACGTCACTGTTGCCAAAGCCGTAGACGGTGAGGCCGTGCTCGGCAAAGAGCGCTTTCCGGCTGGCGTAGTATTCAGCGCTGGACTTGGACGCGTCCGTCCAGAGCACCACGTGCTCCACGCCCATCTGCCGGACGAACTGCAGATCCTGCTCACGCGGCTCCGGCGACATCTGCGCTGCGATCTTGATCCCCGGCGCGATGCGCTCCAGGGGGCTGGCGCGTGTGCCGGTCTCAGTGGTAACGGTCATCACAAGGTTCCTCTCCTGTGCCATCGGCATGTATGGGCACGGCGATTGTAGCGCACGGGGTGACAGGGCTGGCGGATGTTGGGAGCGTGGTGCGACCTCGCAACGTCGGGGCTTGATGACACGACTGCCATGGCGTATAGTGGAATCATCGATTCAATCAACGAATAGCAGGTGAGTCCGACGGGTCTGCCGGTGAGGGCGGCCGTGATGGGGCCGTCGCCGGCGATGCATTGGGAAACTGCCCATGGGACATCGACCACACCGTTGCGATGAAGGTAGTCTCGCGACGAGTATGCCCACCGACCATGTGTTGCCGCGCCGGGCGCTGCTGCTGTGGGCCACAGCACTCGCTGCCAGCGGCACGTCTCTCCTGACTGCGTGCGCCGGCCACACGAGCTCGCGGACTACGGCGACGGCTGGGAGCATCACTGCCAGCGTTGCAACGTCGTCACCGACACAGGCGCCGGCCACCGGGGGGACAACGGGGGCTGCCATCGATAGCGACGCGACCACAGCCAGGTCATCAACGGCTGCTCCCGCTACTAGTACGGCGCCACAGCGCACCGGCGTCACCACCATTCAGTTCTGGCAACCGTTCTCAGGTCAGTTTCAGTTGGATGGCTTGAAGAAGGTGCTCGCATCCTTCGAGCAGGCGACACCTTCGGTCGCCGTCACGATGACCGTCGACAATAACGACAAACTGATCGCCGCCGTTGCCGCCGGTACGCCGCCCGATACGGTCGAGCTCGCCGATAGCGACGTCATCCAGTTCGGCAAACGGTCTGCCCTGCAGCCCCTGGACGACCGCATGGCGCAACAGCAACTCAAGAATATGTACGAACCCTCCCAGTTGGCCGAGGTAGACTGGCGCGGCAAATCCTACGGCCTGCCGGTACTGGACAATGAGCTTCTCCCTTTTACCCTGTGGAACAAGAACCTCCTCCAACAGGCCGGACTACCGCCCGACCAGCCGCCGGCGACTCTGGCGGCGATGCTGGACGCCGCCAAACGGCTGACCAAGCTGGCGCCGGACGGCTCGATCACGCAACTGGGGTGGGAGCCGCTGGCCGAGGTCGGCGGTAATTTCCTGGACTACTGGGCCCCGGCCTACGGCGTCACCTGGTTCGACGCCGGCAAACAGCAGATCAACCTGATACAGCCTGGCTTGCTTTCGGCGCTTGATTATCTGAAGGCGGCCTACCAGGAACTGGGCCTCACGCCGGACCTGCTGAAAGCGTTCCGGGCCAAGTATCCCCAATGGAACGCGGCGAAGGGCGGGACAGCTCAGGGCGTGGAGGCCATGAAGATCAGTTCCTCGGTAAGCGTCGGTACACTGGCACACAACGCTCCCGGCGTGCCCATCGGCACGGGCTGGGCGCCGCCGGCCCAGGAGGGCCGGACCTTCGTGACGTTGGGCGGTGGGGGCAACCGTAGCGTTTGCCTCCCGGTTGGCGCGGCCCGACCCGACGCCGCCTTCATCTTCATGCGCTATCTCGCCACGCCGGCAGCGAGCCAGGTGGTTTTCGACGAAATCGGCTGGCTGAACTACAATACGGTGGTCGCGCAACAACTCAATATCTCGCAGGTTCCTTCGATGCACTTCATCCTTGAGGCGGCACAAAAAGCCCAAACGGTGGTTACGACACCAATACTGCCGATTGACACCAGCAGCGTGGCAAAAGGTGTCGCCGCGGTGATCGCCGGCCAGCAGAGCGCCCAGGATATGCTGACCCAGGTAACGCGCCAGCTCCAGGGCGCGCTCGATCAGGCAAACACCGCGACCTAACCGCCCCGGGCGTCTTGACGAGCGCCCCCGAACGGGTATATATTGCTTGACATGATCAATCAATGCGGCCAAGGGAGAGCGGACTTCACTCCTGAAACGGCCGCGGGAAAGACGAGGAGAGGCAATGATTAAGGGAATCGGCCACGCTGCTTTCGGCGTACGGGATATCGAGAAGTCCTTGCACTTCTATTGCGATATTCTGGGCTTTCAGCAGGCGTTTGAGTTGAAGAATGTCAACCCGAACCGGCCGCCGAGCGACATACCGCAGATCTACTACCTGTTCATCGGCAACGGGCAGTTTGTGGAACTCTTCCCCGCTCCAGCCGGCGCCGGCAATCCGGACGGTACAGAGCGGCCAGCGGGCAACAGTGGAAGCTACCGCCACCTGCAGTTCGAGGTAGACGACATGCAGCGCACCATCGCTGACCTGGAGTCGCGCGGCTTGCCGCCCTCTCCTAATCCGCCGCGCCTCGGTAAAGACGGCAACTGGCAGTACTGGATTACCGACCCCGACGGCAACCGCTTTGAGTTGATGCAAACCATGCCGGATAGCCTGCAAGCCGGGGCCATTGCCCGCCTCCAACCAGGAAATAGCCGGTGAGCTCAGAACCCTTACCGCCCGAACCCTTACTGTTGGAGAAGTCATAAATGGCCCGCGTTCGTACCAATGTTCATCCCTCCCAGTGGCGCGGCGGCAGCTACACGCTGGAAGAAAAAGCCGCGTTGGCGGAGCAGTATGGCTACGACGGCTTCGACTGCGGCGTCGCCGACTTGCAACGGCATGCTGGTGGCGACATGAACGCCGTGCGGGACTGCCTCGCCAAGCATAAGGTGGAGCTGGCCAGCGTCACCGGGGTGCTCGGGGCGCCGCTCTTCGCGGCGGACGCCGAATGGGAAGCGGCCATTCGCCAGGTTGGGCGGCGCGCGAGCATTGCCGTCGCCGCCGGCGGGACGTACACGAACAGCGTGATCTTCAATCGGGCCGTGCAACCGAAAGAGGAACTCTGGCCGCAAACCGTCCGGCGGCTACGCCAGGTGGCGCAAGAATTGGACGGAGCCGGTGTGCGCCTGGGGATCAAATACCTTGGCGTGCGGTCGCTGCGGCCCGAACGCCCCTACGTCTTCGTCCAATCCCTGGCTGAAATCCTCCAGTTGTTCCAGGAAGCGCAGGCGCCGCGCCTGGGACTCATCATCGACGCCTACCATTGGTACGCAGCCGGTGATTCCCTAGAGGCAATTCGGCAATTGCCGGCCGAGCGCCTGGTAGCCTTTCACCTCAGCGACGCCAAGGATATTCCGCTGCCCGACCTTCAGGATCAGGAACGGCTACTGCCGGGCGAGGGCGCTATCCCATTGAAAGCGTTGCTCCAGGCAGCATTGGACGCCGGCTTCGACGGCTTCGACGGCCTGGAAGTGCTGGGCCCACGCGTGGCGGCAATGGACGCCGCGACCTATTTGCAAGACGGCATGGCGGCACTGCGCACGGTTTTGCCCCACTGGCGGGGACTTCCTAACAGGTCTGTGACTGCGTCCCAATGATGAGGGTTGGTCCCCGATCAACCCATCGTGCCCTTACCGGCAGCAGTATCAGGACAGGACGGCAAGCATTGGCGATGGGCGATACCTACCGTGGCATCAACCATCGGGCCGTCAAGCTGCGCAACCGTGCCACCGTCTTCCGCATCGTCCGCGATGTCGGGCCAATCGCCCGCGTCGACCTGGCGCGGCAGACCGGCCTCAACGCTGCCACCGTTACCAACATTGTCGACGAGTTGCTGGCGGCCCATCTCGTCGAAGAGACCGGCCAGGGTAAGTCACGTGTCGGCCGGCGGCCGATCTTCCTGGAAGTTAACCCGACCGCCCGGCTGACGCTGGGGCTCGACCTCGCCCGAGATTCGATCACCGGAGCCATCGTCGACCTCGCCGGTCGCGTGGTGGAACGGTTTGCCGAACCAGCCGGACCCTGGCTGGATGGAGGCGTGGTGCTATCGACGGTTGAGGAGATGGTGGGGCGGCTGCTGGCGGTGCTGCCCGCCTCTGACCGCCGCGCGCTACTGGGCATCGGCATCGGCGCCCCCGGACGCGTCAGCTTCAGCAGCGGTCGTTACCTGGCGCCGCCAGCCTACGGCGCCTGGGACGGTCTAGCCCTGCGCCAGGAGGTTGCCGCCCGCTTCGGCCTACCCACCTTCTTCGACAACAACGGCAACACCAGCACACTGGCCGAGCTGTGGTTCGGCGCCGGACAGGGTATCGCCAACTTCGCACTCATCACCGTCGGAACCGGCGTCGGCGGCGGGCTGGTAGTCGATGGCGACCTCTATCGCGGAGCACACGACCTGGCCGGTGAGCTAGGCCACATGAGCGTCAACCTGGCCGGGCCGCGTTGCGCCTGCGGCAACTACGGCTGCCTGGAGATGTACGTCGCCGTGCCGCGCATTCTGGCGGCGGTTCGCGCTGCCTTGACGACCGGTGAGCCGTCGCTGCTGCGCGCCGAGGGCCACGCTGCCGGCGCACTGACGCTGGACGACGTCATATCCGCTGCCGGCGCCGGCGATGCGCTGGCCGGCCGTATCCTGGCCGACGTCTCGCGCCACCTGGCAGCGGCACTGGTCAACCTGCTGCATGCCTTCGACCCCGAGCTCATCTTGATCGGCCGTGACCTCGCCCGCGCCGGTAGCCTGCTGCTGGCGCCGGTACGCCAGGAAGTCCAGCAGCGAGCGATGGCCATGCTGCGCGAGCACTTTCGTCTGGAGGTCGCCGCCCTGCCGGATGCCCCCGTCATCGGCGCCGCCACACTCGCCGTGCGCGAATTCTTCCAGGCTCCCTTACCCGATCGCCGCAAGATCGTGGCCTAGCGTATCCCCGAATAGAAAGAAACACCGGGGTGTGCCTCGACAAACCGCAAGTCCTGCTCGCGCGGCTCTGGCGACATCTGCGCGACGATAGTTGAGTAAGGGTGACGTGCAGGTATACGTGACGATAATCGCATCCGGCGCTCCACCCGCCCGTAAACGGGCGGGCTAAGTCTACAAAGCCGCCTCAAGGCGGCTGGGTTACGATGCCGTATGCCTTTGAGATAGCCCAGCCGGCTGCAGCCGGCTTCGTAATCTTAGCCTGCTCCTTTAGTGGCAGGCGCATTGCCAGCACAGTCACCGGCAGAGCCTAATGCCCGGTCCCCTGGTAGCGGACAAGACCGCTCTTCCAGAGACGGCTGACGACGAGCGCCACGACCGGCCCGGCCAGCGGTGAGAGATAGGCGAGCCACGGCTGCGCGCTGGGCTTGCCCAGGAGCACGACCGCCGGGTAGTAGCTGATGTGGAGGCGGCTCTAGCCTATGCCGAAGCGATCCCAGGGGAGATGGCTGCCGAGGAAGCCCAACAGGAGCGCGCGCTCCTGGACCTGCTCGTCGCGCGGTGAGCGGGCTGAGCATCCTCGTCTATGCCACAGGCTGTGTATTTGCGCCTCAATGTGTTTGAGTTCAACGCCGGGGCGCGTGCCTTCTACGAGCGGCTTGGCTACCGCACGACATCACGTGAGTTGCTCAAACCGGTGGGAGAGAGTACCGAGCGTCCTGGTTCCCGTGGATCCGATTGCCTCTAAGCGACGAACGTGTGTACGGTCGCCACGACATTATGGTATGAAGTCAGCAGCAAACTCGTTAGCCCCGACGGGACGAGACAGGGGCGGCAAGTGCGTAGGCCACGACACCGGGCAGTTTGCCAAATGTGGCGCTTGATAGAGGCTGATCGTCACACAGCCGCGAGTGTGATGGGCGAGGGAGGCACGGAATGAGCACCCAGGTAACAGTAACGCTGTCAGACGATGTGTATGGTCGTGCGGAGCGGCTCGCGCAGGTGAGTCGCCGCGACGTATCAGACATCCTAACAGAGGCCATCGTGGCATCGCTGCCCCAGCTTCGCCTGCGGAGGGAATCGCGGCCGCCCGTCGAATCGCTGGCCGACGAGCAGATAGTTGAGCTGGCAGATCTCCAATTGACACCTAATCAGGACAAGCGACTCAGCGCCCTATTGCAGCAGCAACAAGCCGGCATCATCACCGAGGTCGAACGGTCTGAATTGTCCGCCCTAATGCAGGTTTACCAGGAAGGTCTACTGCAAAAAGCGCAGGCTCTTCACGAGGCCGTGCGCCGGGGATTGCGTGAGCCAATGCGCCCCTGAGTGCCGATTTCCGCGACGCTTCGGGAGCGAGTCCGCGAGCGAGCAGACGACCGATGCGGTTATTGCCGCAGTTCGCAACGCTACGTCCTTGGCATGTTGGAGATGGATCATATCATCAATCACAGGTTGTCCGGCCGTGACTGCCGTTGGGCGCTGTTACCGTGGGCCTACCGGAATATCCGGGCCAGAGCCATCGTCACGCTGGGGAATAGCGGGCAGGCCAGTACGTCATCGGACTCCAGCATACCCACCTGCACGAGCCGGCCGTCGCGATGCTCGAACTGCCGGACCGTGCGCGCGTTCGTATCCAGCAGCCAGTAGTACCGAACGCCATTCCGCTCGTACGCGTTGAATTTGTCGCCGCCGGGCGCGTCGAACTTGGCGGTAGTGGGTGAGAGCACTTCGACCACAAGATCCGGTACGCCGACAACGCAGGGCGGGCCGTCCTCGCCAGCATCAAGGATGGCCTCCCGGTCCGCGATCACGAAGAAGGCATCCGGCTTGAAGACGTCTTCGGCATTCAGCCCGCGCTGAGGATAATCGAGCGCCACCATGCGGTCGCCCCCGGCTCGGCCGAATCCGGCTTCTTCCGCTGCCCACACGAGTGCGCCCATGGCCAGTGCGACATGCATATGTGGGTCGCGTGGGCTCGAATGCACCACCAGCTCGCCTCCGATCAGCTCGTGCCACTCGTGGGTGCCGGCGAGCTCCAGATCCCCGGCCAGCTCCAGGAATTCCATCAGCCTGTAGCGTTTGCGGATCAACGTGGCTACCATAGGTCGCTCCTCAACGTGGGTTGGCACGCAATGTCGTGCCGGACGTACCTCCCCGCTGCCGACCGGGTACGCGCAGTATGCCATGGACCGGGCTGAGCGCATCGGGAGTTCGGATACGAACGAGTGCCCACCCGTCCACCCTAATGCGCCCCCGGTAGCTTGTCCGGATTGGCTTCCCAGGAGAAACGCTCCGTGTTCAGCCGTTTCGCCAGCCCGCTCGGCCCATTGACCCACGTCCAGTAGCCGTCGGTGAAGGCGGTCCAGTTATCGGACTTGCGCCAGACCAGCAGGCCACGCGCCGTGTGCTGGAGGGCGTCGCCGCTAGCGCTGTAGGCTTGATTGTCGACGCAGCCTCCGACATCGGCGGGGTCGAGCTCGTGCAGCGTCTTGAAGCCGAGGACGTATTGGCAGGCGGCAGCCGGCGCGGCTGGAGCGAAGGAGGGACTGGCACCCGGCAGGCTGCCAGTCCCCTGCTGCCCGGCCAGGCGGGCCGCCACCGGCCGGAAGGGCGGCAAGGTGGCCGGGCTGTCGTTCTGCGCCGGTTGCACGGCGCCACTAGCGCCGGTCTCGACCAGGACTACCGGCGTCCCGCCGATGAGGTAGGCCTTGGGGTTGTCGAGGTCGGTGTGCATGGTGGCACCGGGTAGGGTGAGCCCGTAGCTGCCGTTGCTCGCGCTGAGCGAATGGAAGGCGCCGCTCGGGCCGCCGGCCTGGGCCGGCCCGTTGCCGGCGGCAGGAACGTGGGCGGTGATGCCCATGGGAGCGGCATCCCAGAGGACCGAGACGCGGGTACTGCCCTCGTCGAAGACGACCTCGCGCAGGTCGCCCGGAGCGAACAGCGTCGCGCTCTTGAGGTTGGCGAAGTACCGAGCGGCGACCTGGAAGGCGAAGTATTCCGGTCGCTTGGCGTAGTCGGCGCGCACCAGCGCCTCGCCGTTGACCACGTCGCCGTCGCCATCCTTCATCTTGTAGACCTCGATCTTCGGGCTGCCCGCCGCCAACCCCATAGCGATAGCCTCCAGAAGATAGTTGCCCTGCTCGGCCAGGGTCGAGCGCATCTGCGCTGGCGTGCCGTTGGGCGTGTTGACGTTGACCGCGTCGTCATAGGGGATGACATTGGTCTCGGTGATCCAGATGGCCTTGTCGAATCCCTTCTCCTGCATGAACTGGTGATACAGCGTCGGGACGGTGTAGAGGTCTTCGGGATTGGTGTAGAGGTTCAGGGCGGCGATATCGAAGTATTGTTGGTGCGCGGCAGCAGTGGGATCGGCGGCGACCTGGGCCAGGAAGCGGCTGAACCACTGCTCACGCTGCATGTGGATGTCGGTCCAGTAGGTGACCGCGGCGTCGGAGATCTGCACGTTGGGGTTGACCTCGTGGGCGTTGAGGTAGGCCACCTTGAGCAATTGGTAGTAGTCGGCCGGCGTCCCCGACCACAGGTAGTAGGCGGCGTTGGGGGCATCCGGCGTGATGTCCGGCTCGTTCCAGATGATCCAGGTGTCGATGTGCCCGGAGTACATCTGGACTACCTGGCGCACGAACTGGCCCCAGTAATTGTCGGGATCGTTGTAGGCCAGGTTGAGGTTCTTCGGCGGCGACTTCCCGCCCTGGGCAGGATCGGCCGCCGCCCAATCGGGAGTGTTCACCAGGACACCGACCACCTGGACGCCGTGCGACCGTTCCTGATCGACGTAACTCAATGGCAGGTAGAAGGGGTTGAGGGCATGGCCAGGTCCGTCCTGTAAGCCGCGCCACCAGAAGGTCAGCCGCTCCCAGCGCACGCCGGCGTCGTAGGCGAGCGAGGTCTGGTTGGTGCGAAAAGCCTCGACTGCTCCCAGCCGGCCGTTCAGATCGGTGGCAGCGCCACCGGGGACGACGGCTGCCGACAAGACGCGGGACGTGGGACTGGCAGGCGCGGGCGTCGGTGGCGCCGCGGCGACCGGTGCGCAAGCGAGCAAGGTCCAGATGAGTAGCAGATAGGACAGGACGATCGGCCTCGGTATCGCTCGTCGTGGCATGCGGCTCTTCCTAGATTCTGCAGACCATGATACACCATAACCGTCAGGTTGTCAGATAGGATGCCCTCGCAGTCAGAGGGTTGGAGCGCACACGAACGCTCGAGACACCGGGAGCAACCGATCTCTCGTTCCGAGTGGTGAAATGAGACCACTGCACGATCGCTGGTAGGTTGGCACGGGGATCGAGAATTGGCGCTTTGCCTCACCCCTTGGCGATAGTCAGCGCCGCTTGGCGACCCGGTTCGGTCCGATCGTGGGGTCCGGCGCTGCTGCCCAGGTGGCCGGTGTGGCGCGCGTACCAGGCGACCCCGACAACGCCCAGCGCGCACAAGGCCGCCATGAGCATCACCATCGACTGCACCCCGACACTCGCCGCGAGCACGCCCACCAGCAAGCCGCCGATCGGCGTCGTGCCGGCGAAGAGCAGGAAGTACATACTCAGCACACGGCCCCGCAGCTCACCCGGCGCATTGAGCTGCAGGCGGGTATTGGCGCTGGAGCTGAACATGATGCTCGACACGCCCAGCAGGACGAGCAGCCCGAGCGTGACTGGGGCCCAGGGGGAAAGCCCGATCATGAACAGCAGGAGAGAGAAGGCCGTACCGGCGACCAGCAGCAGGGGCAAGGAAGTCCGGCGCGCATAAGCGACGCCGAGCGCCCCCGCCAGGGATCCGAGGCCCATGGCGGAGAGGAGCAGGCTGAAGCCGGCCGCCCCGAAGTGCAGCACGTACTTGGCGATCAGCGGCAGCACCGTGTTGAAGTTGTAGCCGAACGTCCCCAGCGTCCCCACCAGGATCAGGATCAGCAGTACCTCCGGCGTATGCAAGGCGTAGCGCACCCCCGCCCCGAGTTGGGTGAACATGGGCTCGCTCGCCTTCGGGGTAGGTTGGCGGTATAGCTCGTTCGAGCGCATCATCAGCAGGGCCACCAGTAGGGCCAGAAAGCTGATGGCGTTGAGCAAAAAGCCGCCGCCGATCCCAAACACACTGATAGCCACGCCGGCGATGGCCGGCCCTATGATCCGCGCGGAGTTCATGAGCGAGCTGTTAAGGGCGATCGCGTTCTGCAAACGCTCCCTCCCGACCAGCTCCATCACGAACGATTGCCGGGTAGGGTTGTCGAACGCATTGATCACGCCGTAAACAAAGGCCAACGCGTACAACTGCCAGAGTTGAATGGCGTGGGTTAGGACGAGGATCGCCAGCAACAACGCCTGCAGGGCGGCCAGCGACTGGAGGCAGAACACCGCCCGGCGCTTCGGCAAGCGGTCGGCCAGGACGCCGCCGAACAGGGTGAGCAGCGTTACCGGCAGGAACCGCAACATCGTCAGCGTGCCCAGCGCCACCGGCGAGTTGGTCAACTGGAGCACCAGCCAGGCCTGGGCGATGTTTTGCATCCAGGTGCCGCTCACCGACACGAGCTGACCGATGAAGTACAGACGATAGTTGTAGACCGCAAGGGAGCTGAACGTCCGCTGGAGCCCGGCGATCACGGCGTCGCCTCGCCGCGCGACGCCTCCGGGGACGCCGGCCGCCGCTCGATAGCCATTGCGAGGCGCTCCAATGCCGCGGTGACCGGCCCCAGGTCGTCGCCCAGCGCCTCCGCCAGGTCGGCCAGATAGGCACGATTACCCTGGCGGATCTCCCCCACCGCCGTCTGCCCTTCGACCGTCAGGGAGAGCGGGATGCTGCGGCGGTCGTCGGCCCGCTGGCCCCGCTCCACCAATTCAGCGCGCACCAGCTTGTCGACCAGCTCGCTAACGGTGGCGGACGTGACACCGAGATCGGCCGCCAGAGTGTGCGTGGCCAGCCCGGGCTGGGCGCGCAGCAGAAAGAGGAGGCGCAGCTTGGGCAGGGAGAGGCCCCGCTCTTCCCAGGCGCGCAGCCGCAGCAAGTCCAAGTTATGCACGATCGCCCAGTAGGCGCGTCGGAACCGATCGCTGCGCTCTTCCACAGGTCTAGTATATGGCATCACCTAACCATTTGGCAGTACCTAACCACGCGGCGCCGGATCGTTTGCCAGCGGCGGGCTAGTCCAGGGGCCGGCGTGGGCGCCCTTACCGGGACATGAGGGCAAACCGGGCAAGTTGGGAGGATTGGCCAGACCCTTGTGGAGTGCGAAGGCGGCGGCCGCGGCCCGATTTGGGGCGCCCGTCTTGCTCAAGATGCTGGCAACGTGGCTGTTGACCGTCTTGACGCTGACCACGAGCTCCGCTGCGATCGCCGTGTTACTCCGCCCGGCGACGATCAGGCGCAGGACCTCCACCTCGCGCTCGGACAGGCCCGCCGGGTAGGTGGGTCTCGCTACTGAGCGCCGAGCCGCCGTCCCCGTCAGCCCGGCTTGTACCGTCTCCGCGTCTGGTGAACGGAGGAGGCCGTCGCGCAGCGTCTCATCAGCCAGCGTCGCCGCACACTGCTCCAGGAGAGCGAGCGCGGCGACGTAGGCGGTGTTCGCATCGCGCCAGCGGTGCTGCCGCTCACGCACCTGCCCAAGGACGGTACTCCCTTGCCAGCGCAAGGGTGGGTTGCCGATTTGATCGGCCAGCCGTAGACCCTGGTACAACGCACGCTCCGCCTCCTCGACGTTGCCGGCCTGCAGCCAGGCCCGCGCTTGCAGCAACCTGGCACGAGCGAGGTGCTTGGACGCGGCCAGCGTCGTGGCGAGCTCCGCCGCGCGCCCGGTAGCCTCCAGCGCCTGGGCCGCCTGACCGCGCGCCAACGCAAGGGCAGCGGCCGCCAGTGCCGCGCGTGTGCGCACCCGCTGCGCGCAGTGGATGTGGCCGGCAGCGTGCGCCAGCAACTGCTCGACCTCCGCCAGGTGAACGGCCGCGTCGTCGCTCTGCCCGAGCGCCAGGCAGTCGGCCGACAGGTTGAGGAGGGCGTGACAGAGCGCCTCGCCATCCTCCGGCAGCTCGCGCCGAGTGTCCTCGAGCGCCTGCGCGTTCCAGGTCGACGCGATCGCTGCCAGGCCCAGCTCGCCGTAGAGCCAGCCCTTCGTATTCAGGAGCCGGACTCGCGTGTGCTGCTCGCCACTCGCCTCCGTCAACCGGAGCCCTTCGTCCGCCGCGGCGAAGGCTTCACGGTACTGCCCCAGTCCTCCGTGAGCGAGGCCCAACCGCCAGTACACCCCCGGAAGGGAGAGGGCTTCCTGACCGATGTGCGCCGCGTCGCGCGCCTCGCGGGCGAGCGCCAGCGCCCGCTGCCAGCTCGCGGACCAGTTCTCGAGGAGCGAGAGATGCTGCAGCGCCTGCGACAGCACGTCGGCGGAGTCGGGAGCTCTCGCCAGCTCGGCTGCACGCTCCAGATGTCGTCGTGCCGGGGCGAGCTGTTCCTGGTAGAGCTGGAGGTGGCCAACCGCCCATTCGCACCGCGCCTGCAACGCTGGGATGGCAGCCGCGTTGGCGAGCGCCAGGGCCTCCGCAGCCAGACGCATCGCGTCCTCCTGCCGATACTGGCGAATCCGCGCGACACTGGACCAGTAACACGCTCGCGCTTTCGTCACCGTCTCGCCAGTCGCGTCCGCCAACTGGCGCAACAGCGCGAACTGGCGGTCCGCGGCAGCGTGCTGCCCAACGACTAGGTAGAGCGCGCCGAGGGCCTCGTGCAGTCGGGCGGCCAGGGCGGGCTCCGCCAGCATGGGATGCTCGTCGAGCAGGTGGAGCGCCTGCTCGTAGTGCGCAATCGCGGCATGACTGGCGTGGCCGTCACGCGCTGCGTCACCGGCCCGCACCGCCCAGGAGAGCGCCCGATCCCAAGCCTCGCCGGCCAGATAATGGCGAACTAGCGCCTCCGCCCGACCAGCGGACAGCGCCGGCGGGTCGGCCTCGAGCGCCGCGGCCACCTGCAAGTGCCAGCGCTTGCGGCGGCGCGCCAAAAGCCCGTCGTAGATCACGTCGCGCAGCAAGGCATGCACGAAGGCGTAGCATTCCTCTACACCGCTCACTTCGACCAGCAGACGCGCGTCCAGCGCCGCGTCGATGACCGGCAGCAGTCGCGCTTCCTCCCACCCCAACGTCTGTTCTACTACGCGGAGCGGAAACTCCTGCCCGGTCACCGCGGCGACCTGCAAGAACTCGAGGGCGCCTTCGGGCAAGTGGCGGAGGCGGCTGGCGACAACCTGCCGGACCAGTGGCGGAATCGTCGCGATGGCGGCCAACGCCTCGGCAGCGCGGGGCCGACCTGCCGGCGGCCGACCCGCCGGCGAAAGGCGACCTTGTTCCTCGAGCAGATGGAGAAACTCCCCCAGGAAGAACGGGTTGCCGCCGGTGCGCGCGTAGAGCTGGGCGGCCACCTCCTCCTGGCCGTCCCCAAGGTCGCCGAAGCGCGCTTGCAGAAGCAGCGCCACCGACGGAGGGTCCAGCGGCGTGATCGCCAGCCTGGTCCAGGGCGCCTCGCGGAGGAGCACCGGCAGGTAGTCGCTAAGGCCGCGGGATTGGTCGACGTCTTCCGGACGGTAGGTGACGAGCAAGCCGACGGGCATGTCGACGGCCGTGCGGGCGACGTAGCGGAGCAGCTCCAGGCTGTCGCGATCTGCCCAGTGGATGTCCTCGAGCAGCAGGAGGACCGCCCGGCGTCGCGCGGCCGCAAGCAGCGCCGTCGCGGTCGTAGCAAGAAGCTGGAATCCGGCGTCCAATCGGGCCGAGCCGCCAAACAGCCGAGGCAGCCTGGACAGCTCGATCGCCTGGGCCGCGGCGGCAGCACTCAGGATCTCCATCCATGGCGCGAAGGGGGTGGCGTCGCGTAGTCCGTCGCAGGCCCCGCCGAGCACCAGTACACCGGCACGGCGCGCGTAGGCCGCCGCCCAGCGGAGCAGGGCCGTCTTGCCGACGCCGGCGTCGCCGGCGAGGAATAGCAGGCTCCGCTCGCCTTTGCTTAGGAGGTCGACGGCCAAGCGCAGCGCCTCCTGCTCCGCCCGGCGGCCCACCAGCGTCGTCCGGTCCCCGCTGGCCGGCCCATCGGGCGGAGGAGCTGCCTTCCTCTCACCGGCCGCGTGGGACGGATCACCCGACACACCAGCGGGTAGCGACCGACCGATATAACGGCGGCGCGCGCCACCGTTGTCGTGCCAGTAGGCGTACCAGTATGGTCCATGACCGGGGCCGGTGGCGCAGGATTGGCAGGAGAGCTTGCCACAGCGCCGGAATTCCTGGCGGTAGGTCACGCCTTCGTCAGGCAGCGTATCACCCACCGGCCGACCTCCCCTTGTCGCCAGCCGTCGAAGCCCCGGGATTCCACACAAGAGTAGGGGGCAGCCGCGCACAAGTCAACCACGCCAAGGGGGCCGGATTACACAAGACGATCCGAGACGCGCCGTTTCGCACCATGCGCGGTGCGAATCACGATTCGTCAATTGTCCCGATGCGTAAAGCCGCCATTTGGCGCAGGATAGAGACAGCGGCGGCCGGGCCATAGCAGTCCGGGGCGGCGCCACGGGTAGGGATAGTTCCAGAAGGAGTGAACCGCCATGACCAGGGAGCAAGTGTACCGGCAGATCGAGGGCGTGTTCGGGCTGGTGCCCAGCATGTTCAAGGAGGTCCCCGACTCATCGTTGGAACTGGAGTGGCAGCTCTTCAAGCGCGTGCAGTTCGACGAGGGTCCCGTTCCCAACAAGTACCGCGAGCTGATCGGCGTAGCAATCGCCGCCGCGACCAAGTGCCGCTACTGCAGCGTCTACCATACAGAGGTGGCCAGGCTGAACGGCGCGACCGACGCCGAGATCGAGGACGCGGTCCATTACGCCAAGTCGAGCGCCGGCTGGAGCACCTACATCAATGGGCTGCAGCTCGACTACGACCAGTTCAAGGCCGAGGTGCTGCAAGCCTGCGAGCACGTGCGCTCCTTGCAGCGTGAGCCGGTATCGGCGTAGGCAGTCGATGCGCCGGTCGCCCGGCGTCCACCGGGCGACCGGCTAGATGGAGGAAGGCGATGCTAGCGATCAGCGATTCGGTGCCGGAGCGGTTCGTGGCGGCGCTGAAGGAGCGCGACCTCAGGGCAGCAATGGCGTTGTACGTGCCGGACGCCCGGTTCGAGGCGCACGTCCCCGGCTGGGACGTGCTCGTGGACCAACCGGCCGAGATCGGCGCGTTACTGGACGACTTTCTCATCGGACGTGATGCGTTTCGGGTGCTGCGCTACCAGATCGTTCGAGAAGGGGAGACCGCAGCATTGCGCTGCGATCTACAGTGGCGCGACGCCGAAGACGGCGCTCCTTGTCGCTGCTATCAGAGCCACTTCTTCGATCTGGCGGGGGAGCAGATCTGCTTCCACACGATGTACTGCGCTGGGGTGCGCGTGCAGCGACCCGAAGCGGTGGCACAACCGGCGTAGCCACAGGGAAACGAGGGGAGGAACCGATGAGCCCTGCGGATCTGCACGAGCCCGCGTCCTCGATTGAGGCGCTGCTGGCGCCCGAGCGTCTTGCTCGTCTGGAAGGACGATCGGTGGATCGGGTATCGCGGCAGGCCCTCGTCACCGTCGATGGGCTGTCCGGCGGCCACATCGAGCGCGTGGTCACCACCGGCGCGGATGGGGATCGCTGCTACGTCGTCAAGCGCTTCTCCCTGGCCGGCGACTGGATCATGCGGGCCACTGGCGATGAGGGGGGACGTGCGGCGATGGCCTGGCGATCGGGGCTGCTGGACCGGCTGCCGCCGTGCATCGACCACGCCACGATCGGCTGTGCCCATGACGGGGACGGGTGGGCGCTGCTGATGCGCGACATCAGCAGCGCGCTGGTCCCGCCCGGCGATGCGCCAATCACCGCGACGCAGCAGCAGCACTTCCTTACTCACATGGCAACCATGCACGCCGCCTTCTGGGGAGAGGCGCGATGGGCCGATCCCGACCTCGGCTTCTGCACGCTGCGCCAGCGCTACCTTGAGTTGTCGCCGGCGATGGCCGCGCGCGAGCGAGATGGTCGCGATGCCATCCCGCCCATGGTCGGCCTGGGGTGGAGCCTGCTCGAGGAAGCGCTGGCGCCGGACGTCGCCGCCGTCGTGCGCCCCTTGCTCGACGATCCCGAGCCGCTCTGTCAAGCGCAGGGCGCCTTTCCGCACACGGTCATCCACGGCGATTGGAAGCTGGGCAACCTGGGCCTGGCCGGCGACGGCGCCTCGTCGAGGACGGTGCTGCTGGATTGGGCCGTCGTCGGCGTCGCGCCCCCAGCGGTCGACCTGGCCTGGTATCTCGCGGTGAATGCTGCCCGGCTCCCGATAAGCCGGGAGGAAACGATCGCTACCTTCGAGCGCGCCCTGCGCGAGGCGATCGGTCGCCGCTTTGCTCGTGCCTGGTGGGAGCCGCACCTGGCATTGTCGCTGCTCGGCGGTTTCCTCCAACTAGGCTGGCCAAAGATCCTGGGCGCAGTTCGTGGCGACGGGGCGGTGCAGACACGCGAGCGCGACGAGCTCCGCTGGTGGTCTGAGCGGGTTAGCCAGGGCGCACGCTACCTGCCGGCGTGAGCCGGTGACAGCAGCAAGTGGGTGTGACGTAGCGCAGGCTGTCGCTGTCTATTGTCGGGCGACGCGGCAGACACGGCGCCCTTGCAGCATGGCTGCGACGATCAGGGCAGACTGGGCGTGATGGGTCTTCGCCGTCGCGACGGCAGCACACGCATTGCTAGCACACCCACGGCTCGTCGCCATGCGACCGGGAGCACTCGGTAGCCGAGGATGAGCAAAACGACGGCGAAGAGGTGGCGCAGGAGCGGGCCGTTGAGCGAGTTGGCCGTGCTGGCGCCGGCGATGCTTCCCGCCACTGCGCCGATTGCCAGCCAGGTTGCCGCCCGGCGGTCCACGTCGCCCCGGCGCACGAAGGTCCAGGTGCTCACCAGCAGCGACGGGACCAGCGCCGCCAGCGCGATACCCTGCGCGGCATGCTGCTCCTGATGCAGGACGATGACCAGCAACGGCACCAAGACCATGCCGCCACCGACACCCAGTATTCCGCTCAACGTGCCCGCTGCCGCTCCCACGAGGAGCGCCGCTACCACATAATCCGGCATGCTGATCGCTCCTTCTGTGAGGACCCCGCCCCCCACTCGCTACCTCGGCGAGACATTAGGCGCGCCAGAGCTGTGCCGCGCTCACGAGCACAAGCACGAAGAAGGCAACCTGCAATAGCGTGGTCGGGACGCGCACGACGAGGCGGACCGACAGCGCGGCGCATACTACCGCGCCAATTGCAATAGGCAAGGCAAAGCGCACGTCCACATGGCCGTGCCGGGCGTAGGTCAGATCCGCGGCGATCACCGTCGGCAAGATGACGGCAATCGATGTGGCTTGGGCGCGACGCTGGCTCAATCCGAAGATGCCGGCCAGCGCGGGGACGAAGATAACCCCCGTACCGGCGCCGAGGAGGCCGCCGAGGAACCCGGCTGCCACGCCAATGCCGAGTAGCAGACCAGCAGTCGCCGACGGACGCCGGCGACGCGAGTTGCTCAGCTCCACAACTTCCCCTTTTCGCTCGTGCCCAGCCACGCATGCATCCTCACTGCACCCTACCGGCGACCGCGCGTCCGCGCATCGGCAAAAGTACCGATTCGCCGGGGCCGCGACCAAGATTCGGCAGGGGATTCGGCTATGCTATGCCCCGCGGCGCCACCGACGATAGCCCGGCGCAGGTGACAAGGGAGAGCACATGGCACAGATTCGGCTGGCGCAATATGGCGTCAAGCACGGGCACGCGGCCGGCAAGGCAAGGGCCATGCAGACCAATTCCGACGTGGAGCTGGTGGGCATTTACGAGCCGGACCAGGCGCTCTGGCCGCGACTCCAGGAATCGCCGGCCTACGCCGGGATGCGCTGGCTGCGCTCGGCCGACGAGCTCCTGGGCGATCCCAGCATCGTCGCCGTGGCGATCGAAGGCGCGAACCACGAGAGCCTGGCCATGGCGCGGGAAGCGATGGCGGCCGGCAAGCACCTCTGGCTCGACAAGCCGGCGGGCGACGACTGGGACGACTTCCAGCAGCTCATCGCTGAAGCGCAGGCCAGGCAGCGCCAGGTGCAGATGGGCTACATGTTTCGCTACGCCCACGGCTTCCGCCAGATCGACCGTTGGGTGAAGGACGGCCTGCTCGGAGAGGTCTTCGGACTGCGTGCCCACATGTCCACCTGGCTGCCCGTCAGCTCCGCGGGCTCAACCGCCACCGCGCGGGCAGACATCGCCTCCCATCACGGCGGCGGTATCTTCTATGACCTCGGCGGGCACATGCTGGATCAGGTGATCTGGCTGCTGGGCCGGCCGGAGCGCGTCACCTCGTTCCTGCGCAATGACCAGACGCCGGAGACGCCGGCGTTCGCCGACAACACGCTGGCCGTCTTCGAGTTTGCCCGCGCGATGGCGACGGTAGACATCGCCGCCATGGAGAGCCGGCCCACGGCACGCCGGTTTGAGGTGTATGGAACCCACGGCAGCGCCATCCTGGAGCCGTTCGAGCCGGCGGCGCAGCTCCGGCTCTGCCTGGAAGCGGCGTCCGGCAGCTATAGCGCCGGGGCACAAGCCGTACCGGTCCCCGTTCAGACTCGCCAGGAGATGTACGAGTTGGAGCTGGCCGCCTTCGTAGAGACGCTGCGCGGCCAGCGTCCGCCGGACCGCCCGCTTTTCCACGAGCTTCTAGTGCAGGAAACACTGCTGCGCGCCACGGGAAGCTTGGCTTCGGGGTGAGCCGGGTTAGGCCGTGGCCGGGGTGGCCGGGGTGGCGGCGCCGGGG
>Ga0102924_1001293_pt1 | contig 29458 bp, 22 predicted proteins | sample PaiPotPPM11metaG_FD_80116 | JGI IMG/M metagenome (GOLD analysis project Ga0102924, IMG submission 80116) | Iron sulfur acid spring bacterial and archeal communities from Banff, Canada, to study Microbial Dark Matter (Phase II) - Paint Pots PPM... ... | reverse complement strand
GTTCCACGATAGAGCACCCCATCGGCCGACACGTGTTCGGGATCGTCGTCGTACCACAGCAGGGTCGGTACGATCGGCTCGGCCTGCACGTTCTGCACCGTCACGGTGGTCGAGCCGGATTGATCGAAGTAACGTCCGTCGCTGACGATCTGCACCGGAACGACAAACTGCTGCTGCGCGCCGGGCGACAATGGCTGCGCGGGCGCTTCGATAGAACCAACGGCAACGTGCGCTGCCGGTAACGCCTGCGTCAAACGCGCGACCCAATTGCCAACTTCGCGTGCGAGCCATGTCGGGTCGGCCGGATTACCGGTCACCGTCAGCGTGGTCTGCGGCACAATCGTCCCGGCGTTAAAAGCCACACGAATGGGAATATCGGCGCGCGCGCCGGCCGCGTCGGTTAGATGCAAAACGTCGCTACCCGTTGCCTGACTGGCATCGATCGCAATACTCGCCCCGGCACGATCCACGGTGACGTTGACGAGTTTGCCGTCGAGGGTCGCCGTCAACGGCGCGGTGGCGCCGCTCACGGTAACGATGCGCTGCTGCGCCGGATTCAGGTTCACCGACGTTGGTGAAACGCTAAGTGGTCCCGTGGGCGTGGTGTTCGGTACCGGCGATGCGCTCGGTGCCGGCGATGCGTTCGGTGCGGGCGAGGCGGTGGGCGGCGTGCCTGGCATCGGCGAGGCCGGCTGCGCGGTCACAAGCGCCGCCATCAATACGTGGATCATATGCTATGAATTTCCATCGACGGTTGAGAAAGCGCACGCATGGCTGAGTTCACGAGTTGGGACTCCTTCGATTGGAACGCATTCGCGAAGTTGCTCCCGAACATCCCCGATGAGGTCGTCGTCCAGATGGTTCGCGCCGGCCCCCAGGGCGAATCGGTTTTCGAAGCGTGGGAAAGCGCTTGGCAGGCTGCGTCGAACGCCGTGGGCTTCCCCTCCGAAAAACTTGTGGCGAACAACCGCGCGTTTCGTTCCGTCATCGCAGCGTTTTACAGAGCCGAAGCGGCACGGCGCGGTCTCGACCTCGCCTAACCGATGGGCAAGGCCTTCCTCGAAGAGTTCGTCATCGGCGAGACCTTCGAAACGCACGGATATACGATTTCTCCGGAGGAGAGCATTGAATTTGCGCGCTCGTACGATCCGCAACCCTTTCATCTCGACGCCGGCGAAGCGGCGCGTGGAATTTTCGGCGAACTCACGTGCAGCGGATGGCACACCGCAGCGATAACCATGCGGTTGATCGTCGATTCCGGCGTGATGCGCGAAACCGGCATCATTGGCACCGGCATCGACGAACTGCGCTGGCTCGCGCCGGTGAAGCCTGGTGATTCCCTCCGCGTGCGCGGCGAAATCGTCGCAGCCGTGCATTCGCGGCATCGTTTGGACCGCGGCACGCTGCGCGTTGCGCTGAAGACGATCAACCAAGATGGCGTCATCGTCATGTCGCAGATCGCGAACCTCGTGGTGCCGGCGAAGGGCGCCGATTAGTGATTCCCGGCGAGCGCCGTTAAAATTTGGTACGCTGCCGTAACGCGCGCGTCAATCGGGTAATTTTTGTTGGCCAGAATGACGATCCCGAGGTGCTTCTCGGGTATGAACGCCACGTACTCGCCAAAGCCGTTCGTCGAGCCGGTTTTGTTGATCCAGACGTCAGCTCGTGGTCTTTCCGGCGGCTTTATTGCGGTGACGGGATGTGGGTCGAAGATCATCGTCGCGGCATTTCCGGCATGCAGCGCGGCGAGCGTAACGGGGTAGGCATATTGCTCCCAAATGAAATCTTGCGTCATCGGGCCGGCTTTGAAGTAACCGGTGTGGGTGGCGATAAGTGCGCGTTGGAGCGGCCGGCTTACGGCGGTCGGGGTCATGTTCTCGTCGAGGAACGTTAACAGGTCCGCGGCGGTGCTTAAAAGACCGTACGCTTCTGAGGAAAGCACGCCTCGCGTCATACGAACGGGGGCGACTCCGCTTCGGTAGCCTTCGGCGTAATGGGCTGCGTGATCTTGCGGAAGGTTGATGTACGTGTCGTGCATGCCGAGAGCGGGAAGGAGTTGATCTTCAATTAAGGTTTCGAATTTTGCGTGCATGCTCGCTGCCGTGACGACGCCGAGCATGCCGATGCTGATGTTGCTGTACGTTCGGTACGTCTGCTCGGCGTAGGTTGGCCGCCACGTCGCGAGGTAGCGCATCAAGTCGCCATCGTCGTGCACGGCGTCGGGGACCTGCAGCGGCACGCCGCCGGGCGTATGCGTGCCGAGCGAGAGCAGGGTCACGCTGCCGAACTTCGTTCCGTGGAGTGCCGGTACGTGGGCGGCTACAGTATCCGACAGTGAAAGATCGCCGCGAACTTGCGCGTAGGCTGCCAGCGTCGCAGTAAAGGTTTTGCTTATCGAGCCAAGTTCGAATAGCGTCTGGTCATCGACGACCTTTCGTGGCGCCTTCGATGCGACGCCGTAGTTGAAGACGTAGCGATTGTTCCCGGCGGTAACGCCGACCGCCATGCCGGGTATGTCATACCGTTGCATCAGTGGTCGAACGGTGCGGTCCACGATGTTGCGGGTCGCGTCTTGTGACGAAGCAATCGTACCGGCCGGCGTCGTAGCAGAGCATGCAACGACGCATGCGATCGCGGCAGCAATTCGCAATTTCATGCGCCATTATGCTACGCGTCGTGCGCTCGTCCTTCGACTGCGGCGCTGCGCGCCTCCGCTCAGGATGACATGGTTAGGGACGCTCCGCTCAGGATGACACGGGTAGTTCGGAGGGTGGGGCGGCGGGCGGCTCTATCGACGGAATCTTCGAGTACTTCATTTTGTCGGGATCGTCGGGATCGACGTCGCCGAGAATGTGATCGCCGGCTCCGAAGACGCCCTTGAGCATTTCCTCGGCGAGTTCGTCTTCGACCATCCGCTGAATGGCGCGGCGGAGCGGACGCGCACCGAACTGCGGATCCCAGCCCTTGCGCGCAAGCAAGAGTTTCCCAGCCTCGGTAACCTTGAGATCCATCTCTTGCACTTTGACCTCGCGAATGACTTTCTCGAGTTCAAGCGTGACGATCGATTCGATCTCCTCCCGCGTGAGTTGATGAAACACGACGATCTCGTCGACGCGATTGAGAAACTCGGGCCGGAACGTCGTCTTCACTTCCTCGAGCACCTTGTTCTTCATGCGCTCGTAGGCCTTGGCTTCGTCTTCCGCCGTGCTCTTCTGCGGACGGAATCCGATGTCGGTGGTCGTCGCCATGCCCGTCGCGCCAACGTTCGACGTCATCACGAGGACGCAATTTTTGAAGTCGACTTGCCGGCCTTGCGAATCGGTCAGGCGGCCGTCGTCAAGCACTTGCAGTAACAGGTTGAAAACGTCGGGGTGTGCCTTTTCGATTTCGTCGAGCAGCACGACTGAATAGGGGCGGCGCCGCACCGCTTCGGTGAGTTGCCCACCCTCTTCGTAACCGACGTATCCCGGGGGTGCGCCGACGAGGCGGCTGACCGAATATTTCTCCATGTACTCCGACATGTCGATACGAATCATCGATTCTTCATCGTCGAACAGCAGCGCTGCGACGCTGCGCGCGACCTCGGTTTTGCCCACGCCGGTCGGACCGAGGAAGATAAACGAACCGATCGGACGACTGGGGTTCTTCAACCCTGCACGCGAGCGGCGAATGGCGCGCGTAATGACTTCGATCGCCTCTTCTTGACCGATGATACGCAAGTGCAGCAAATCTTTCATCTTCAACAACTTGGCGGTTTCGGCCTCAGCCAAGCGGCTCACCGGAATGCGCGTCCAGGCCGACACGATCTCGGCGACATTTTCCGCGGTTACGCGAAGAATACGATCGGTTTGCAAGCGGCGTTCTTGCCACTGCTGATCGAGTTTCGCGCGTTCCAAGCGCAACTTTTCTTCACGGTCGCGAATGGCGGCGGCTTTGTCGAACTCTTGATTCTTGACGACCGCTTCTTTTTCGGCAACGACGGCGCGTAACTGTGCGTCGAGCTCGCGCACTTCCTGTGGCGGCAGCGTTGCTTGCAAGCGAACGCGCGAACTCGCTTCGTCGATCAAGTCCACGGCTTTATCGGGCAAGAACCGATCGGTGATGTACCGATCGCTCAGCCGCGCGGCGGCGGTGAGGGCCTCATCGGTGATTTGGACCTTGTGGTGCGCTTCGTAGCGGTCGCGCAAACCTTTGAGAATCTCAACGGTTTCGGCAACGCTGGGCTCGCCGACCATCACGGGTTGGAAGCGCCGCTCAAGCGCGGAATCCTTTTCGATGTGTTTGCGAAACTCATTGAGCGTGGTCGCGCCGATGCATTGCAGTTCGCCGCGCGCGAGCGCCGGCTTGATGATATTGCTGGCATCGATCGCGCCTTCGGCGGCGCCGGCGCCGACCAGTGTGTGGAGTTCGTCAATGAAAAGAATGATCTCGCCGGCCGCGCCACGGATTTCGTCCATGACGCGCTTCATGCGTTCTTCGAACTCGCCGCGGTATTTCGTGCCCGCAACCAAGCCCGCCAAGTCGAGCGTGATGACGCGCCGATCGCGCAGCGGTTCCGGAATGTCGCCCTTGATGACGCGCTGGGCGAGGCCTTCGGCGATCGCCGTTTTGCCGACACCCGGTTCGCCGATCAGCGCCGGATTGTTTTTCGTACGGCGCGAGAGAATCTGAATGACACGTTCGATTTCGTTATTGCGTCCGATCACGGGATCGAGTTTGTTGTCGCGAGCGAGTTGCGTTAAGTCGCGGCCGTAGGCGTCGAGCGTCGGCGTCTTGCTCTTGCCTTTGGGCGCGGGCGGCTGCCCTTCGGCGCCCAGCAGCGACGTCGTCTGCACGCGCACCTTGGCTGGGTCCACGCCGAGATTGGTGAGCACGCGAGCGGCGACACCTTCGCCTTCACGAATCAGGCCAAGCAAGAGGTGCTCGGTTCCGATGTAGTTGTGGTTGAGCTGGCGCGCTTCTTCGAAGGCCAATTCAATCACGCGCTTGGCGCGCGGCGTGAACACCATCTCCTGCTGGACGGTTTGCCCGCCACGTCCGACGATCGCCTCGACCTCCTGGCGAACTTTGGCCAAGTTGACGCCAAGCGACTCGAGCACTTTGGCAGCCAGGCTCTCGCCTTCGGAGATAATGCCGAGCAGAATGTGCTCGGTACCTATATAATTGTTGCCGAGGCGCTGCGCTTCTTCTTGAGCAAGTACGATGCTTCGACGCGCTCGCTCGGTGAAGGGCTCCCACATTGACATCGGTTTCGGCTTTCCTTTCCGCGCGTTATCCTTCTAACTCTACCGCGTCCGAGCCGGTTTCGTAACGCTGGCCACCTCGGCCGCCTTGTCGCCCCCGGGAACCTCACCGGTTCCTTCCGCCGCCCGCCGCTAGGTGTTTTGCCCCAAAGCCGGGGAATCCCCGAATTCATGCCTACGGTTGAACAGGTGCGCGACGCGCTCGCCGACGTCCAGGATCCCGAACTGAACCTCGGCATCCTCGAACTCGGTTTAGTCTACGACGTTACGGTGGAGGGTGACAACGGCGAGCACGTCGGTGTGATGATGACGTTGACGTCGCCGATGTGTCCGGTGGGTCCGATGTTCAAGAAGTCCGTCGAGGACAAAGTCCTGTCGCTCGAGGGCGTCAAAACGGCGAACGTTGAGATTACGTTTACGCCGCCGTGGGATCCACGCACGATGGCGTCCGACGATGTCAAGGTGTTACTTGGAATCTGGTAACGCCGGGCTCGACGTACCAATGCGCTTCCGGTTGACAGCGTGTGCTACCATGGCCCTACTATGAAAACCGTCGTTCGCGTCGGGATTGCTCCCGCTTTCATGCAGAATTAGCCCGGACCGAACGACCCGCTTTTCGGAACCGAGGCTTATCGTCTCGGTTTTTTGTTTTTCATAGGAGCAGGAACTTGCCACGGCTTTCTTTTGTTATCGACGCACGGTGGAGCGCGTTAGTCATCCTGTGCACCGGCATGCTGATGATCGTGCTCGACAACACCGTCGTCAACGTCGCGCTTTCGTCGATCCAGCACGATCTCGGCTTCAGTAACGCTACGCTTGCGTGGCCGGTGAATGCCTATCTGATTGCCTTCGGCGGAATACTGCTGCTCGCCGGGCGTTTGGGCGATCTCATCGGTAAGAAGCGCATCTTTACTATCGGTATCCTCGTGTTTACGGCGGCGTCGCTGCTCTGCGGGCTTTCGCAGACGCAGTGGATGCTGGTCGGCGCGCGCTTCATTCAGGGCCTCGGCGGCGCGATGGCAGCGTCGGTGATTCTGGCGATGATTTACACGACGTTCAGCGACGCACACGATCGTGCAAGAGCACTTTCGGTGTTCAGCTTTACCGCCTCGGCGGGCGGCTCGGTGGGATTGCTGGTCGGCGGCGTGCTGACGCAAGCGCTGAACTGGCACTGGATTTTTCTGGTGAACGTTCCGATCGGAATCGCCACGTATATTTTCGCAAGGCGGATAATCCCCGATGCGGGCGGCATCGGCTTGCAGGAAGGCGCCGACGGCTTCGGGGCGTCGGTGCTCACGCTTTCGCTAATGTTAGCGGTGTATGCGGTCGTGCAGGTGCCGCAAGGCGGATCGTTGTGGCAAGTCGAGGGCTGTGCCGCTGCCAGCGTGGCACTCATGGTGCTGTTCGTCATTCGCCAGGCCCGAATCGAAAAACCGTTGCTGCCCTTGCACGTGTTTCGCAGCCCAAACGTCGTGTGGAGCAACGTCGTTCAGGTGCTTCTCGTCACCGGCCTATTTGCGTTTTTCTTCCTCTACTCGCTGTACTTGCGCCGCGTGTTGGAGTACGATGCGATTCGCACCGGCCTCGCGTTTCTTCCGGTAACGCTCGCAATCGGCGTTCTGTCGGTCGGTCCGTCGGCGCGAATCATGCAGCGCTTCGGGCCGCGCGTGCCGCTGGTCGCGGGTCTGCTGTTTTCGGCGATTGGGCTCGCAGTCTTCGCAGTTGCGTCGCCGCAGGCGCCGTTTGGGACGGTGATCCTTCCCGGGATGCTGCTCATAGGTATAGGTCTGGGCATCGCGTTCCCGTGCGTCATGGAGTTTGCGATGTCGACGGCAACCGCATCGGACGCCGGACTGATTTCCGGACTGGTCAATACGAGCGCGGAGGTCGGCGGCGCGCTCGGACTCGCCGTGCTGGCCGCCGTCGCGGCGGTGCGCACGAATTCGGCCCTGGCGCATGCCCATTCATTTCCGGCGGCGCTGACCGCCGGATATCACGTCGCCTTCGGCATCTGCACGGTATGTTTGGTGTTAAGTGCCGTTTTATCGGCATTCGCATTGCAAATGCCGAACGCAGCAACGACGTTACAAGTTAGTGCATCGCTGTGACCTTTTGAGGGATGGCGGCGAATTCAGGATCGCCGCATTGCCAGAGTAAGAACGAATATTCGTCGGTAAGCAGTTGCTCGGACTGCGTGCGTGACGAGGCTAGGAAGCCATGGCCGGCATCGTAGTCGACGCGCAAAAGAATTGGCCGGCCGCTGGTTGTGGCTTGTTGCAAGCGCACGGTGAACTTCGCGAGTTCCCACGAGGCAACGCGCGGATCGTTGTAGCCGGTGATGAGCATGACGCCGGGATAGGCCGTTCCGTCTACGACGTGCTGGTAAGCATCCATCTGAAAGAGCGCGCGGAATCCGGCTTCGGTAGTGACGCTTCCGAACTCCGGAATGTTCGGCGGCCCGTTGGCCGTGAATTCGGAGCGCATCGCATCGCTCACGCCAACGACGTCGAGCGCCGCGGCGAAAAGATCCGGACGCGAGGTGATCGCACGGCCGATGGAGATGCCGCCGGCACTCGTGCCTTCGCCACCGAGATGCGCCTTCGACGTGTAATTGTGTCCCACCAACCACTGACCGCAGGCGACGAAATCTTCCCAGGTGTGGGGTTTGGTCGCGATCATGCCGGCCTGATGCCAGGCTTCGCCGTACCATCCGCCGCCACGCGAGTGGCAGTAGGCTGCTATGCCACCGCGTTCCATCCACGCCACGCGCGTCGCGCTGAAGTACGGCTCCTCGGTGATGCCGTATGCGCCGTAGCCTTCGAGATCAACCGGATGCGTGCCGTCGGCCGTAAGGCCCTTGCGATACACCAACGAAAGCGGCACCATCGTGCCGTCGGCACTGCGCGCCTGCACTTCCGCCGACACGTATTGCGCCATGCTCACGCTCGACGGCGGTTTGAGTTTCGTGTCGGCAACTTTTCCAGCAGCGTTGGCCCAATAGAACAGCAGCGAGTGCGTCCATCCGGTCAAGCCGAACACGGCGCCCGCAACGCGCGGGTCGGTCGCCATGAGGTTGATCGAACCTTCGAACGGTAACTTCACCGTTGCGGCTGCACCGACCGGCGCACCGCCCGCATCGCGCCGAATCTTGCTGATGCGGCCGAAGCCGCCCAGTCGCGACCGCACGTAAACGCCATCGGCGGCAACGCTGACTTGTTCGATGACGGCCTTGCTCGGCGGAATCACCGTCCAGGCGGCGGCGAAATTCGGTGCCACCAACGATGTGGCGACAACCTTATATGTCGGCGCGTCGTGGTGCGTCAGCAAATAGATCGTCTTTCCTTCGACGTCGAAACCGGTAACGTCGTCGTCGTCGGTGACGACGCGCTTCCAGGGTATGTTCGCGGCGGTGGGTGCGGTTCGCGACGATGCGAAGATTTCGACCTCGTTTTTGACGCCGTGTGCGACCAGGCCGATCGTATATTTCGTAGCCGGCGAATAGGACACGATCGGAAAGTCCGTCGGCGCAAACGTAATCTTCGGATCGACGCCATAGCCGAAAATCGGAACGTCTTGGCTGGGGTCGCGGCCGAGCACGTGCAGGTAGTTGACTGCGCGCGTTTCCTTGTCGGTTTCCGGTTCGCCGGGCTTCAACTCCGGAAAACGCACGTAGTAGAACGACCGATTATCGGGAAGCCAACTCGTTGCACCTACGAAATAGGCACGATCGATCGAGTCGGGAAGGACCGCGCCCGAGCGCGCGCTGACGACGTGAACGACCGACGCCTCGGATCCGCCTTCCGAAATTCCATACGCGACGTACGCTCCGTCGAGCGAGGGCAGGAAGTAATTGATCGTATAATGTTTGCCGGCGGTCGCGAGTTTTTCGGGATCCACCAACAAGCGTTCCGCACCCCCGGCGGCAGGGCGCACGTACAGTTTCGGTGAGTTCTCGCCGGGCTTGAGTTTTTCGTAGAAATAATACGGGCCGTCGCGAGTGACGTCGGATACCGACGTGCCGGCATTGTCGAGAACTTTGATACGCTCGAACAACCGTTGACGCGGCTCCCCCAGCCGGTCGAGCACCGCGCGCGCGTACTGATTCTGATCCTTAAAGAATGCGATGACGACGGGATTCTTCATATCTTCGAAATAGCGATACGGATCGGTAACTTTCGTGCCGTAGAAGTCTTCGGTAACCGGACTCGGCGACGGCAGCGGCGGCGGTACCGGGAACGAGCCCTGGCCTTGCGCGAGCCCGGCGGCTGCAAGCGCGGTACCGGCGAGAACGAGTGAAACGGAAATCCAACGCATCATGGCGGTGATTTTCGGCGACGTTTTCCAGTGGTCCCGCGAAGGATGAGCGCAGAGCGCCGCGCAAACGCACCGGCAATGAAAACGACGCGCGAGCGGTACGACGAACTCGCCGCCAAGCGCCAACAGGCTACTACGCCCGCAGGACCGGAGGCGATCGCAAAGCAGCACGCGCGTGGAAAGCGGACGGCAGCGGAGCGGGTCGCCGCGCTCATCGATCCCGGCTCGCTGACGGAATTCGACCGTTTCGTGGTTCATCGCACCAACGCGTTCGGACTCGACGAAAAAGAGTTTCTCGGCGACGGCGTCGTTACCGGGCGCGCGACGATCGACGGGCGTCAAGTCTTTCTCTTCTCGCAAGACTTCACCGTCCTCGGGGGCTCGCTCGGCGAAGCCTTCGCCGAGAAAATTTGCAAAGTAATGGATCTTGCGCTGCGCACCGGCTCGCCAATCATCGGCATCAACGATTCGGGCGGAGCGCGCATTCAAGAAGGCGTCGTTTCGTTGGGCGGCTATGCCGAAATCTTCTGGCGCAACGTCGCGAGTAGCGGCGTGATTCCGCAGATCAGCCTCATCGCAGGCCCGTGCGCCGGTGGTGCGGTCTATTCACCGGCGATCACCGATTTCATTATCATGACCGAGCAGATTTCTCAGATGTTTATCACCGGGCCCGAAATTATCAAAACGGTTACCGGTGAGGACGTCACGTTCGAAGAACTTGGCGGGGCGACGACTCACGCGACGCGCAGCGGCGTTTCGCATCTGGTCGCGTCGAACGAAGACGAACTCAACGAGCTCGCGCGCTCGCTGCTGTCGTATCTGCCGCAAAACAATCTGGAGGATCCGCCGCGTTTTGCGTGTGACGACGATCCGCATCGCCGGGTGGATTCGCTCGATAACGTCGTTCCGGACTCGCCGAACAAACCGTACGACATGCGTGAGGTCGTAACCGGTGTTCTCGATTACGAAGAATTCTTCGAAATACAGCCTTCGTACGCGCGCAACATTCTGTGCGGTTTTGGACGCGTCAACGGACGGACGGTCGGCATCGTCGCGAACCAACCCGACGTGCTGGCGGGAGTGCTCGACATTCGATCGTCGATCAAGGCGGCGCGGTTCGTACGCTTTTGCGATGCCTTCAACATTCCGCTGGTGACGTTCGTGGACGTACCAGGGTTTCTACCGGGCACCGATCAGGAGTACGGCGGCATCATCCTTCACGGCGCGAAGTTGCTTTACGCGTTTGCCGAAGCGACCGTGCCGAAGATTACGATCATCACGCGTAAGGCGTACGGCGGCGCGTATGACGTCATGGCGAGCAAACACATTCGCGCCGACGTCAACGTTGCGTGGCCGACTGCAGAGATTGCGGTCATGGGCGCCGAGAGCGCCGTCAAAACGATATTCCGGCGTGAAATTGCCGCCGCTCCCGACCAGGCGACGAAAATGCAGGAGCTCAGCGACGAGTACCGCGAGCGGTTCGCGAGTCCGTACATTGCCGCCCAGCGCGGCTACGTCGACGACGTCATCGAGGCGCGCCAAACGCGCAGCGTTATCGCTACGGCGCTGGATATGCTCGCGAATAAACGGGTCGAACGGCCACGACGCAAACATGGCAACATCCCGTTATAACGCGCGCAAGCCGCGTTCAGCCTGACACTGTCGGTCGGCTCTTACGCGACGTTCACTTGAGGGACGGGAGGAAGAATGGCGTACCCGGGGCCGTTGCCGGACTGACCGCGACGCCGGCGTACCCGCCGCCGGGGACGGAGATCCGCTGCAGTACGCCTGTATCCGGGCCGGGATACGTGTAACGTTGCAGCTCTCCTAAACCGGGATTCACAACCCACGCGTGCTTCTCGGCTTTGTCGAGCGCGACGCCGAGCGACCCCGAGTTCTTGGTAGCAAACAGGTTCGTCATGTTCGTGGTACCCGGCACGATATCGCCGCATGCGACGGATTGATCGCAGACCAACAAGTCACCACTAGCCGTCGTCTGTATTCCGCCCGGTCCTTGCATCGTTATGCCGAGGTCGTACACGCCGCCGACGCTGAAAACCCACTCGAGGATCCGGCCATTTCCAGTTGGTCCGTTGAGATGGATTACCGTGACGTACAAATCGCCGTAATTGTCAACGGCGTCGTTCACCGCATAATTCATGTTCGGGTTTGTCAGCGACGACGTCGGCGTCGTACTTCCATTCGCGTACACTTCGACGGCGCCACTGTTGCCGCTAGCACAGCCCTGCGTGTAATTGAAGAAGTTCGTTACGTAAACCGTTCCCGACTTACCGTCGACGGCGACGTCGGTCGCCGGGCCCGCGGGATCCTGCAGCGTCTTGATCGGCGTCGTGCCGCCGGGCGCGAACTCGAGCACGCTCGAAAATTGCGTTCTGCAATCTCCCGCGACGGCTACCCACAGATTGCCGAGATTGTCGACGAACAAGCCTTGCGGATTTGTTACACCGGTGATCTGGCCGCAGGGCGTTTTATGATTTTCGCGTTGATCGTAAATATAAACCGAGTTGTTGTACGATGTCGCGTACACGACGGCCTTACCGCAGCCGGATGCATTCATGCGCGGACTCGTCGTAGTGGTTCGTACCTGCACGTTTCCGCTAGTGGGCAACGCCGCATTCGGCGCCGAGGTTCCCCCGGCGCACGCGGCAAGTCCGACCGAAAGGGCGGCCGCACAGGCGGCGACGCGAACGTCAAAGACGAACAGGCGGCGGCACGTCATCGTAGTACACCTCCAGCGCCCGAAAGATGCGACGTCGCCACGCAACGCTCCTAGCAAAAGGAGACCTTCAAGGGCGCTGGTAAGTAGATTTCGTGAAACTCATCGAAGGTAAACGTGCCCTCGTTACAGGCGTCGCAAATCGCTGGTCGATCGCGACCGGCATCGCCCGCAAGCTCTACGAACATGGAGCGCAGCTGGCACTGACCTATCAAGGCGAGCGCGTTCGCGATGAAGTTGAAAAGTTAGCGGGCGAATTGGGTGGTGCATGCGCCGTCGAATGTGACGTTTCGAACGACGATTCGCTTCAAGCGATGCGCACGTATCTCGCGGAGCACTTCGGATCGATTGACGCGCTCGTACATTCGATTGCGTTTGCCAATAAAGAGGATCTCGCCGGGAAAGTTTTCGATACGTCGCGGACCGGCTTTGCCCTCTCGCTCGACGTTTCGTCCTATTCGCTCATTGCTCTCGTAGGCACGCTGCGCGACGATCTGGCCGACGGCGCGTCCGTGATGGCGCTCACCTATCTGGGCGCCACGCAAATCGTGCCGAACTACAATTTAATGGGCATCTCCAAGGCAGCCCTTGAAGCGATCGTTCGTTACTTGGCGTTCGACTTGGGTGAGCGCGGGATTCGCGTGAATGCAATTTCCGCCGGGCCGATCAAAACGGCCAGCTCGCGTCAGGTTGGCGGCTTTTCGCGCATCCTCGACGTGGTTCCGAAAGTCGCGCCGTTGCGCCGCAACGTGACGCCCGATGACGTCGGCAATACGGCGGTTTTCCTCGCCTCCGATCTATCGAAGGCCGTTACAGCCGACGTCCACTATGTGGACGCGGGATATCATATGATGGGGCTTTACCCGCCGGAATTTAGTTAGTGAACGGTCCTTCGACTGCGCTCGCTTCGCTCGCTCCGCTCAGGATGACACAAGGTGGGCTCGCTCCGCTCGCTTCGCACAGGATGACGCAGGCGTGAAACAGCCGGGAGGTGATGAGATCGCCGCGATCGTCGCTGCTATCGCGTCGGTGGAGCAATCTTCTAGCGACACGGAAGATTGTCCGCGACCGGTTGCGGCGTGGCGATTGGGGGAGCGTCTTCCCGATTTGGAATTCGACGATCTGCTGGCGCTTAGGCACGCGTGTTCGATAAGATTCTGATTGCCAATCGTGGCGAGATTGCGGTGCGCGTCGCGCGCACCGCACGCGAGATGGGCATTGAAACCGTCGCCGTCTATTCCGAACCGGATCGCAATGCGCTGCACGTTCGCATGGCCGACGAGGCGTACTTCATCGGGCCGGCCGCCGCATCACAGAGCTATCTGAACGGCAACAAACTCATCGAGACTGCGTTGCGCGCCGGCGCTCGCGCGATTCATCCAGGTTACGGCTTTTTGGCCGAGAATGCTGCGTTTGCGCGCGACGTGGTTGCGGCCGGCTTGACGTGGATCGGACCGCACCCGGACGCGATCGATGCGATGGGTGACAAATTGCGCGCGCGGCGGACGATGATGGAAGCCGGCGTCCCGCTTGTCCCCGGCGGCATCGAACCGGTTGCCGACATCGCCGGCGCGCACGCAGCGGCGAAGGAGTTCGGGCTTCCGCTCGCGCTCAAAGCCTCCGGCGGCGGTGGCGGCAAAGGCCTGAAAGTCGCACGCGCTCGCGACGAAATCGACTCTGCCTTCGAAACGGCTCGCCGCGAGGCGACGGCGTATTTCAAGGATCCAACGATCTACGCCGAGCGCTATCTCGAGAATCCGAAACACATCGAAATGCAAGTGTTGGCCGACAAGCACGGCAACGTCGTGCACGTCGGCGAGCGCGATTGTTCCCTGCAACGGCGCCACCAGAAACTATGGGAAGAGGCGCTGCCGAACATCTCTTCAGGTCTCCGCGAGCGGATGCGCGCTGCAACTGTACGCGCGGCGCGGGCGATCGGATACGACTCGGTCGGAACGATCGAATGTCTCGTCAGCGGCAACGAATTTTACTTTCTCGAAATGAATACACGCATTCAAGTCGAGCACACCGTAACCGAGATGATCTCAGGGCTTGATTTGATTCGCGAGCAGATTCGCGTTGCCGCGGGCGAGCCGCTTGGCTTCGATCAAAGCGACGTGAGATTCAAGGGGCACGCGATCGAAGGACGCGTCAACGCCGAGGATCCGTCGAACGACTTTCAGCCGGCGCCCGGCACGATCCTAAGATATCGCGAACCGGGTGGGCTCGGCGTGCGCGTCGATTCCGCGGCATTCGAGGGTTGGACGATCTCAGCGGATTACGACTCGCTCGTCGGCAAACTTATCGTTTGGGCTCCGACGCGCGGCGAAGCGATTGCGCGCATGCGGCGCGCCGTTAACGAGTATGTCGTCGAAGGCGTACCGACGACGTTGCCGCTGCTCCGTGCACTTTGCGATCATCCGGCGGTGGTTGACGGAAATTATGGTACCGCGACGCTGGAGTCGTTTGCGCGTGAGTTGAGTGCGCGTCCTTCGACTACGGCGCTGCGCGCCTCCGCTCAGTCCTTCGACGACGCGTGCTTCGCACGCTCCGCTCAGGATGACATGGACCCAGCTATTCGCGTCGAGGTTAACGATCGACTCTACCGCGTACGGCTTATCGACATCCCTAAGCGCGGGACTGCGGGACTTGCGAACAATGGGAGGGTGCGGCGAATGGCGCCGCGACTTGCGAGCGGGCCCACCTCGAGTGGGGCGGGCGCGAACGTCGTGCGATCGCCGATGCACGGGATCATCGTCGAGATCGGCGTGAGCGAAGGCCAAGCCGTGGCCAAGGGTCAGATCGTCGCAGTCATTGAGGCCATGAAAATGATGAACGAAATTCGCGCGGAGCGCAGCGGTACGGTTGCACGCGTTCACGGTGCGATCGGCGACTCAGTGGAATCCGGTTCGCTGCTCGTGACGCTCGCATAAAAGAGGCTGTCAGGCGAAAAACGCTAAGACTACGAGTAAAAAGGAGGACGCGCGATGAGTAATGCGCCCGCATTCAACATCGGAAATACCGCCTTCATGCTATTGTGTGCGAGCCTCGTCATGCTGATGACGCCTGGGCTGGCATTTTTTTATGGCGGCTTGGTGCAACGCAAGAACGTGCTCACCATCATGATGCAAAGTTACATGTCACTCGGATGGACGACGGTCTTGTGGTTCGCTTTTGGATACTCCGAATCGTTCGGGCCGACGTGGCACGGAATCATCGGCAATCCCACAACGTACGCCTTCCTTCACGGCGTTACGTTGCAGACGATGTTTACCGGAAATGACGCAGGGATTCCGTTAGTCGTGCACATCGCCTATCAGATGATGTTCGCGATCATCACGCCCGCGTTGATCACCGGGGCGTTTGCAAACCGCGTGACGTTCAAGGCATATTTCTGGTTTTTGACGTTCTGGCTAATCTTCGTCTATTTTCCGTTCGTCCACATGTTGTGGAGCCCGAACGGAATACTCGCGAAATGGGGCGCTCTCGACTTCGCCGGCGGCATCGTGGTTCATGCGTCGGCCGGGTTTGCCGCCTTGGCGTCGGTGCTCTACGTCGGTCGTCGCTACGTCGTGGACAGCAGGCCGCACAACGTTCCGCTCATCGCGTTGGGCACGGGACTGCTGTGGTTCGGCTGGTACGGTTTTAACGCGGGGTCCGAACTGCGCGTTGACGCGGTAACCGCATCTGCATTTCTCAATACTGACATCGCGGCGTCGTTTGCCGCGGTAACGTGGCTGCTCGTTGAATGGGCACGCGGCCGACAGCCGAAGTTCGTCGGACTCCTAACGGGCGCAGTGGCTGGACTTGCGACGATCACGCCGGCCGCAGGATACGTTTCTCCGACGACGGCGCTGATTATCGGCGTCGCGGCCGGCATCGTATGCTATTATGCGGTCGCGTTGAAGAACCGGCTCGGTTGGGACGACGCGCTCGACGTATGGGGCGTTCACGGCGTCGGCGGGTTCTTGGGCATCGTGCTCCTCGGAGTTTTTGCGTCGACGCTCTGGAACCCGAACGGCGCGGACGGCCTTTTGCGCGGAAATCCAGCGTTCTTGGGCAAACAATTCGTCGCAGCGCTCGTGTGCAGTGCGTGGGCGTTCGGCTTTACCTACGGCATGCTGTACCTCATCAATCTCATTACGCCGGTAAAGGTCGACGAAACGGTCGAAGAGGGCGGACTCGATGTTGCCCTGCACGGAGAGGAGGCCTATCCGTTAGGCATCTGATCGCTCGCGGCACTTCCTTGCACCGCGCGGCGGCGGCTATCGCGCTCGCAGCCCTGTGTGCGAGACCTGCCGCCGCGCAAGGCCTTGTTTCGGGAAACGATTACGCAGCGCTGGCGAAGGTATCGTCACCGGCACTTTCCGCCGATGGAGCACTCGCTGCGGTCGTCGTATCGCGCTTCGTGTGGAACGAGGATCGCACGAGCGGCGATTTGGTTCTCTTGGACCTTGCAGCGCACACGCAACGCGTTCTCGTTCGCGACGGCAAGGATCTCTCCGATCCGGCGTTTTCTCCCGACGGAACGCAGCTTGCGTTCTTAGCCGATAGCGGCACCGGCGATCAAGCCAAGACGGAAGTCTTTGCGATGCCGGTGGAAAGAAGCGTCCCGCTCGGCGCCACGAATAATCATTCCGAGGCGCATCTGCTGACGAACAGCCCATCGGACGTTGCCGAATTTGCGTGGCGTCCGGATGGACGCGCGCTCGTCTACGCCGCAACCGATCCGGAATCGCCACGCAGCGGAGCGGACCGCTTTCGCGACAGCTTCGTCTTTACGACCGAACCAATCGTTTCGCACGTCGCACCGCAACCGGTTCATCTGTTCGTGCACGAATTCGTTACCGACGCCTCACCGGTGCAGTTGACGTCCGGCACGCAAAGCGTAGCGGACGGCTCGACGCTTTCGTGGTCGCCCGACGGGAGTACGATCGCCTTCACCCTTTGCCGCAATGCCATTCTGAACGATCAGAGTTATTCGCGCGTCGCACTGGTTAACGTCGCGAGCAAAGCCGTGCGGCCCCTGACCGGACGCTCGATGTGGGAAGGCAGTCCGTTATTCTCGCCCGACGGTGCGCACGTTGCCTATCTTTACTCCAACGGCGACGAGCAGGTCAATCTCACGCGTCTGTACGTCACGACGCTGCATGGTGGTCCGGGAAACGCAGTATCCGCCCAGCTCGATCTCAACGTCGATAGCGCGGTGTGGTTGCGCGATTCGCAAAGTTTGATCGTCGCAGCGCCGCAGGGTACGACAATCGCGTTTTATCGCGTACCGCTTCACGGTGCGGTGCAACGACTTAACGTCGGACCGATCACGCCTGGGACACCGCAGACGACCACCGGCGGCGCCGACGCCCCGGATCTCACGAACGCGACAGCCGGCGACGGGACGCTGGCGTTCGTCGCAACATCGACGATACAGCCGCCGGAACTGTATGTTCGGACACCCGCGGGTGAAACGTCGCGCGTAAGCGATTTCAACTCCGCGCTTGCCGGGTTGGCATGGAGTCCGGCGCGGCGCATCACGTTCCCGACGTCGACTGGCGTACGGGGTGACGGCGTGCTTTATCTTCCGCCAGGATTTTCGACGCACAGTACATACCCGCTCGTCGTTTATCTGCACGGCGGTCCGGGCGATCCGTCGATGCAGATATTCGACTTTTGGGCGCAGGTGATGGCTGCGCGAGGGTGGCTCGTACTGCGACCGAACTACCGCGGCAGCCCCAATCTTGGACTGGCGTATCAACGCGCGATTCTCTACGATCCTGAAGATGGTCCGGGCAGAGACGTTATGTCCGCACTGGCCGCCGTGGAGGCGCGCGGGATCGTCGACCGCTCGCGGATTGCGGTGAGCGGCTGGTCGTACGGCGGCATCATGACCGCATGGCTGATCTCGAAGTACCACATCTGGCGCGCCGCCGTTTCCGGCGCTTCGGTTAACGACTGGATCACCGACTACGGCACTGCCGACGATAGCCTCGCCGACGTCGATTTGCTGCACGGCTCGCCATTTATCGGAAACAACTCGGCGGAATGGCGTCGCGTGTCGGCAATTACCTACGCGCGCGACGTGACCACGCCGGTGCTGATTCTTTCGGACGTCGGCGACAACCGCGATCCGTTTGCGACGTCGTCAATGTATTGGCGCGCGTTGCGCGACAACGGTAAAGAGGCCACGCTGCGCGTGTGGCCGATCGCCGGACACTTTCCCGAGGATCCGGTACGCACTGTCGACGTGTATCATTACTGGATCGGCTTCATCGCGCAGCATTTCGGCACAGCGACTGCTGCGGATAACGAGTAGCAGGGTGACCCCGCGAAAGAGCGTGTACGACGCGGTCGAGGGGCAACCGCACGAGCTCGGCGAACCGGGTTCGTTCCCATTCGCTCGCGGAATCTACCCGAACATGTACCGTGGCCGGTTGTGGACGATGCGACAGTACGCCGGTTTCGCCACGGCGGCCGAATCGAACGCGCGATACCGCTATCTGCTCGAACGCGGGCAAACCGGTCTGTCGGTAGCGTTCGATTTACCGACGCAACTCGGTTTCGATTCAGATGCCCCGCAAGCGCGTGGCGAAGTCGGCAAAGCCGGAGTCGCGATTGACTCAATCGCCGACATGGAAACGCTGGTCGACGGAATTCCGCTCGACCGCGTCACCATTTCGATGACGATCAACGCGCCCGCGGCAATTTTGCTGGCGCTGCTGTTGGCAACTGCGCGCCGGCGCGGCATAGCGTTTTCGGCACTGGGCGGGACCGTTCAGAACGACGTCTTAAAAGAATACGCAGCGCGCGGTACCTACATCTATCCACCGGGGCATTCGATGCGCCTAGTGACCGACGTAATGGCGTACTGCGCGCGCGAAGTTCCGCAGTGGAACGCCATCTCGATCTCGGGCTACCACATCCGCGAAGCCGGCGCAACGGCGGTCGAGGAGCTTGCGTTTACGCTCTCCAACGGAAAGGCGTACCTGCGCGCCGCGCGCGAGGCGGGACTCGATCTCGACGAAATCGCGCCGCGCGTTTCCTTTTTCTGGAACGCGCATAACGATTTTTTCGAAGAGATCGCGAAGTTTCGCGCCGCACGTTACTTGTGGGCGCACATTACGCGCGACGAATTCGGGTGTCGCGATCCGCGCTCGCAGACGTTGCGATTTCACACCCAGACGGGCGGTTCGACGTTGACCGCGCAGGAGCCCGACAACAACGTCGTGCGCGTAACGTTACAGGCACTAGCGGCGGTTCTCGGCGGCACGCAGTCGCTGCACACCAACGGGAAGGACGAGGCGCTGGCGCTGCCGACTGCCGATAGCGCGAAAGTCGCGCTACGCACCCAGCAGATCATCGCTTACGAATCCGGCGTCGCCGAGGTCGTCGATCCGCTGGCCGGATCGTATTACGTCGAATCGCTCACCAACGAACTAATCGAGCGGGCGACCGCACTGATCGCCGAGGTGGACGCGCTTGGAGGCAGCGTCGCGACGATTGAAAGCGGCTGGATGCAAGCACGCATCGCCGATTCGGCCTACGCCGCACAGCAAGCCGTCGAGCGCGGCGAGGCGATCGTCGTCGGCGTCAACGCCTTCACCGAAAGCGGTTCGGCAGAACGCATTCCCCTGCAGCGCGTGGACGAGCGTATCGAGCACGAGCAGGTCGAGCGGGTGCGCAGGTTCCGTTCCGAACGCGACGGCGTCGCAGCGGCACGCGGACTCGACGACGTGAAGCGCGCCGCAGCCAGCAATGCAAATCTCATGCCGCTCTTCATCGACGCGGTGGACGCAGGCGCGACGCTCGGCGAGATCTGCCACGCGCTGCGCGACGTCTTCGGCGTGTATCGCGCGCGCGACGTGGTCGCGTAGTGCAGGTCGACCACATCGCCATCGTCGTCGCCGACCTCGACGCTGCGGTTCGCTTGTACGGCGAGACGCTCGGCTTTACCGAAATCTATCGCGAGATCGTGTACGATCAGGGCGTCGAAGCCGTCGGCTTCGCGGCGGGCGATTCCGTTATCGAGCTGCTCCGTCCGCTCGACGAAAATTCGCCGGTTGCTCGGTATCGCGGCGACGCGGCGTCGCGTTTACATCATACGGCGTTTCGAGTTCCCGATTTGCAAGCGAAGCTCGACGAACTCAAGCGCAAGGGCGTGCGCCTGATCGACGAGCAACCACGCAAGGGAGCCCACGGGAATCTCATCGCTTTCCTTCATCCGAAGTCGACGGCGGGCGTGTTGATCGAACTGTGCCAACGGTCCTGAGCGCAGCCCTGCGGAGACGCAGGAGGGGCTTCTAACCCGGCTTTAACGGCGGCCTAATCGGAAACCACCGGCGCCGTACGCACCGATGGGCGACAATCGCTCCAGAGGTATATGCATCACATGACAAACAAGTGGTTTCTCGGCCTGCTCACGGCGACCGCGTTCGCATCCTCGACGCTGCTTGCGACGGTCCCCGCCGGCGCGCAAGTGTATGCGCCCGGAACCTACGCACCGATCGTGAGCCAGTCCCCAATCTCCCCGCTCACCCCGGTTCCCCCGCAGATGGAGCCCGCCGGCTGCCCGCAATACGGCAGCGGACAGTGGGCCTTCATCAGCAACGTGTGGGTTTGGTGCCCGCCGAGTGCGGCCGTGGCCGCTCCGATGGTCGGCCTTAACTCGCTGACGCCCTACGGCTTCGGCTATCCGGTAGCCCCGCAGTCGATCGCCGCGGTTCCGTCGGCATACGGCTATGCGTATAACCCGTACGCACCCGTCTACGCACAAACTACACCGTACGGTTACGGCTACCCGCCGTCTCCGCAATACGGCTATCCGCAAACCGGCTATGGCTACCCGCAGTACGGCTATCCGCAGTACGGCTATCCGCAGTACGGCTATCCGCAGTACGGCTATCCGCAGTACGGCTATCCGCAGACCGGCTATCCGCAGTACGGCTACGGCTATCCGCAACCCGGCTATCCGCAGTACGGCTACGGTTATCCGCAAACCGGCTATCCGCAGTACGGCTACGGCTACCCGAGTGGATATGGTTATCCGCAGTCCGGCTACGGATACCCGCAGTCCGGCTATGGGTATCCGGGCTCGACGTACGGCTCGATCACTGGCAGCCCGGTTCTTGACATGCTGCTCGGCACGGTCGCAAGCGGTCTGATCGCTTCGGCTTTCGCGCCTTCGTATAACTACGGCTACGGTTATCCGGGCTACGGCTACTCGCCGTACGGCTATAGTTCTCCGGCATACGGCGGTGGCTACGGCTCGTACCCGAGCTACGGCTCGTACCCGAGCTACGGCTCGTACCCCGGCTACGGCTCGTACCCGAGCTACGGCTACGGCGGCAACACGTACAATGTCTACAAGTACTACTACTACGGCAACCATTGGCACACGCAACTGCCGTCGAAGCCGATCTACATGCATCCTGGCGTCGTAAAAGCCGCCAATGCAAACATCGCCCGCGATCAAGCGCACATCGCTTGGCTGCGCGCACACGGTGGAACCCAGGGCCGCATCGACCAGTTCAAACGCAACGAGGCCTGGAACGAGCAACGGATCGACAACCAGCGTCGCGCCGCCTACGTGAACAGTCAGCAACGTGCACGTGCGTTCGCCCAAACCGGTCCGCTGCACGCCAACAATAACGTTGCACATGGCACTCCGGTACGCACGCCGGCTCGCACCAACTTCGCGGCCGCTCACCCGGCTACGATGCACACGGCGACCATGCATACGGCACCGCAAGCGGCTCGCAACTTCGGCGCCCCGGCGCACGTGACGACCGCCAACCGGTTCCAATCGCAGGCACAGACGCGCAGTGAGTTTCGTCCGCAACCCGCGGCCCAGACGCAACACGTCTTCCAACCGCAAGCGCAGACGCGAACCGAGTTCCGTCCGCAACCCGCGGCCCAGACGCAGCACGTCTTCCAACCGCAAGCCCAGACGCGCACTGAGTTCCGTCCGCAACCGCAGGCTCAGACGCAGCGCGTCTTCCAGCCGCCGACGCAGTCGGAGCAGCAGTTCCGTCCGCAGGCGCAGCAGCAGTTCCGTCCGCAAGCGCAGACGCAGCAGCAGTTCCGTCCGCAAGCGCAGACGCAGCAGCAGTTCCGTCCGCAAGCGCAGACCCAGTTCCGTCCGCAAGCACAGACTATGCAGCGCCAGGCGCAGCCGGGCTTCCAGCCCCGTAACTACGGATCGCAAGTTTCCGCACCCCGGAACTCCGGTTCGCAAGCATCGGCTCCGCGCCAGCAAGGCGCAAGCGCCGGCAGCGGAAGTGGCAGTGGCAGCGGCCACAAGCATCAACCACCCGCGTAACGCACAACGGTTCTGACTCCACCTCCAACGACGCGCCTCCCGGGAAACCGGGAGGCGCCACTGTTTTTACTTCTGTTTAGTGTTTGACGAGCGGCGTTTGCATAACGCCGTTGATGACGAACTGCACGGCTAGCGCGGCGAGGATGATGCCGAGAAGCCGGCTGATCACGTGAATGCCGGTCACGCTGATGAGCCGCAGCAGCAGCGTCGAGGCGCGCATACAGATCCACGTCGCCGCGAGCGCAACCGCATAAGCAAGCACAACGATCAACTGATTCAAACGATCGCCGTGTGCGAGGTCGACGAGCAGGAGCACCGTCGCGATCGTTCCAGGTCCGGCGATCATCGGAACCGCCAGTGGAAAGACCGCGGGATTTTCTGTTGCAGCGGCATCGCGCTCTTCGGCCTCCGTACGCTTCGCGCCGGTCGGGCGCGCAAACAACATATCGATCGCGATGAGGAACAGCAGAATGCCGCCCGCGACCGTAAATGCCGGCAGCGTGATGCCCAGCGAGCCCAACAGCGCGCGCCCGACCAGCCCCATGAAGAGGACGATCGCGGCCGCGACGAGCACCGCCTGATCGATGATTTGATTTCGACGTTGCGCCGACACGCGCGCCGTCGCAGCCAGCGTCAGCGGTATCATGCCGATCGGATCGATAATCGTTATCGCCGTGGCAAACGCGGTAGCGACGAAGCGCGCGTCCATCGGCCCATCATAGCACAGGGCTAGAGATCGGGGGCGATAGCAGCGTCGATACTCGTCTCGAACGTGCGACTCCAGGGAAGCTCGATCGTCATCGCGGCGATGTGATAGCCGGGATCGAGTTGCGCAAGAATCGCTTCGGCGCGCTGCCACAGAAGCGAGCGATTACGCACGGCAATTGGTATCGCGACGGATTCCGGCAAAAGGCTGCGATCGGTGACTCCCTCAGCCGCGAGCACGGCGTTGAGGTCGGGGCGAACTTCGTCGTGAAACGCGTAGTCGTCGAGAAAACGCACGAACGTGAACGTGCGATGCGCTAGCGCATCGTAAGCGCCCGTTCTTCTTCCGGCGCCCGCGGCCACGGCTTCGGCGAGCACGGTTCCGATCGTGTTGGCGTTTGTGTTCCACGATGCGTAGGCGTCGAGGCGCGCCGCCAATCCAGAACGCAGAATTTTTTGCGCGAACGCCGCCTGCTCCGCGTATGCGTGTAGAAACGAGATGTCGGCAAGCGCAACTTGGCGCCCTCGTAACGCGTCGGCTCCCATTGCCTCCATGAAAGCGGCGTCTTGCGCGTCGTCGGTATTTGGAACCCGCACGTAGAGCACAATATCGGGATTGGCGTCGTCGTGCACACCGCCGCAGAGTCGAATCAAGCCGTCGATCGCATTCGAAATCGGCGCGAACTCGAGAGGGTCTTGAAACGATGCGCCGTTCGGTTTCGAGTACGCAACTGCGATACGCGGCACCCACTGCGCACGGCGCGCAAGTGCATGCGCGATCAGCGCCATTCCCAACTCGTCGGCACCGGGCTCAATCGATACCCGATCCCCGAGCGCCTCGTTGCGAACGATCGATTGAAGCGCGGCGACTTCGCGAACGTGCAGGCCGACTGCGCCGGCATCGTCCTGTCCGAGAACGAGACGATCGACGGCGCCTTCCGATGCGAGTTGCAAGAGGAAGGAATCCACCGCGAAGTTCCGCGCGCGCGTTGCGAGATACGCGTCGAATGTCGCCGGTGGAATTTCCTCGCGTAAATGCTGCGCCTCTGCGGTTTCGTTGGGGAGCGGAGGATCGTGCAGGTTAGCGTATTGCTGCAAGTACGACCACACGGGATACGCAGCGAAGAAGTTGCTCGAAGCAGGCGCGCCGGTTGGAGCCAGACGCATCACCGTGCCGAACGCGGCGATCCACGCGTCCGATCGTTGCGCTCGCGTTACCTTGAGTTGGGTTAAACGCGAACGCGCGTCTACATATGATGGACCAGGAATTCGCGAAGCGATAAGGCCGCCGTAGGCGAGCATGTCGGATGAGACGACGAACGCGTCGTTCTCACGGTCGTGCGTCGCGCGGTTGAGCCAGCGTACAATGGCGTCGGCGTTGCCCGGCGTGAGGTAATGGCCGAGGTCACGCGCAGGCGGCGTTGTTACGGCGACGCCGGCGATTCGTCCCACGAGGACGGGAAGTTGCGCCGTCACCGGGCGATCGTCCATCGGCACAAAGGCGATCGCAGCAAGTAGCGCCGACGCGATCACAGGAGCGGGTGCAGAATTCCGTCGTGACGAGCGAGCAATGCTCGAGCGCTTTCGGCGTCGACGGCGCGGCGTTCCATGACGACGGCAACCTTCACGCTGCCGTCCGACTGCGCAAGTAATTCCCGAGCGCGCTCTTCGTCGACGCCGGCGATCGTGCACACAAGTCGTATTGCACGTTCGCGTAACTTACGGTTGGTTGCGACGACGTCGACCATAAGGTTGCCGTGCACCTTTCCGAGGCGAACCATGACGGACGTCGAGACTGCGTTGAGTGCGATTTTTTGTGCGGTTCCCGCTTTGAGGCGCGTCGAACCGGCAATCGCTTCGGCTCCGGTGTGAAGGACGATTGTCGTTTCGGCTATGCGTTCAAGCGGCGAAGCAGGAGAATTCACAAGTGCAACGGTGTAAGCGCCGAGTTTGCGCGCGCGTTCAAGAGCGCCCGCGACGTACGGTGCGGCACCGCTGGCCGAGATGCCTACGACCGAGTCCGGTTCGCGCACGTGCTCGCACATCGCTGCAACGCCCGCCTCGCGATCGTCTTCAGCGCCTTCGACGGCATGCGCGAGCGCTTCCAATCCACCCGCGATGTGCGCGCATACGATTTCCGGTTGCGTTCCAAACGTTGGCGGCATTTCGGCTGCGTCGAGTGCGCCCAAGCGTCCGCTGCTGCCGGCGCCGACGTAGTGCAAGCGTCCACCGCGCGCGATTCGCTTCGCAACTTCGTCCGCGACCGCAGCGATGCGTTCGATCCGTGCGCGCACTGCGTCGAACGCGCCGCGTTGCTCGTCAACGAGCGTTTCGACCAGTTGCGCCGTCGTCAAACCATCGAGTCCAGTGGTGTGCGGCGCCGCGCGTTCCGTAGCGGGAAGGTCGTCCTTCACGACGTCGCGCCTTCGTGCAGCAACGCGCGAGCGAGCGCGAGGGCGCCGAAATGGGGTTCTGGTCCATTCTTAATTAAGTGCAGATTTGGGAGTTCGTTTGCGATGCGCGTTTCGATTAGATACGTCAACAGGCTGTTGCGGCGCAGAAGGCCGCCGGAGAACACCAACGGTAGGGGGCGAGAATCCACATCGGCCGCACGGCAGAGCGCGCGCACGAGTTCGAAGAGTTCGAGCGCGGCCGTCTGTACGATTTTAATCGCATTGCGCTCGCCGGCATCGGCGCAAGCTAGCACGGCCGGTGCGGAAGACGCGACCGCGGTGACTGGCGCGTCGTTGCCGTAAATGCGGGCGCTGAGTTCCTCGACCGAGCTGGCGTGCGTATGCGCGGCGAGGGCTTCGCTGAGGGGATTCGCACGCATTCGTCCGTCGAACGTCCGCCATAGTACGCGCAATCCCGCCGCACCGATGGCGTACCCCGAGCCTTCATCGCCGAGCACGTAACCGCCGCCGCCGACGCGCACCGCGCGTTCGCCGATTTCCGCATATGCCGCCGAGCCCGTACCGCCAACGAGCGCGAGTCCATCTCCGTGCGACACCGCTGCGCGCAACGCGATGCGCAGATCGTGTGTCACGCAGACGTGCGCGCTCGGGAAGCGTTTGCGCACCGCCGCGGCGATGGCCGTCGCAAGTTCGGGACGACCCGCGCCGGCGGCACCGACGACGATGGCGGCCGGCGCATCATCGTTGGCGACGCCAGACACGGCTTCGACAATGACGTTAACGGTTGCATCGAGACCAACTGCATTCGGATTCGCGCCACCTGCGACGAACGTTCGCCGTGATTCGTCGCCGCCCGCAGCCGCAGCCACGGTATGCGTCCCGCCGGCATCTACGCCTACGACGAGCTGCATTCGCGCTCCACGTCGTTCAGCAAATCGTACAGTTGATGCGGCGCAATCGCTCCCAGCGGCACGGCTCGCGTCGCGCCCGTAGCGCGCGGGACGTTGCTCGCGCGCCCGCGCAGCGTTTCGTACCCGAGGACCGCGAAACCCATCGCCTCCTTGGCGTCGACGGAGATGCCCATCGCGTCGCTGGTTTCGACGCGTGCCGGAGAAAGCCGCGCCTGCAAGCGCGACATCAGGTGGCGGTTGTGCGCGCCGCCACCGGCGACAATCGCACGCTTTGGTTCGAATCCGGCTGCGTCTACGGCCTCGACGAGCGTACGCGCCGTTAGTTCGGCAAGGGTCGCGAGCCCGTCTTCAAGTCTCAGTTGAGCCAATCGCCCGTCGTGACGCGCGAGGAAATGCGGACCGAACCGTTCGCGTCCGGTGCTCTTCGGCGGCGCTTGCGCGAAGTATGCATCGGCGAGCATTTCATCGAGCAACCCGGCGTCCACGTTGCCGTTTGCCGCTAGCGCGCCATCGCGATCGAATGCCAGCGCACTCTCCGTGCGCGAACGAACGAACGCATCCAACAGCATGTTGCCCGGACCGGTGTCGAACGCTGCGATCTGGCCATCCCTGTGCAGGAGCGTCGCGTTGGCAATGCCGCCGAGATTGATGCCGAGGCGGTCTTCGTGGGCGCTACCGAAGAGTAAGGCATCCACGTACGGAATCAACGGCGCTCCCTGTCCGCCGGCCGCGCAATCGGCGCTGCGAAAATCGTAGCAAACGGTTACGTTCAGGCGTTCGCGAATTATAAAAGGGTCGCCCAGTTGCAGCGTTATGCTGCGCTCGCCGTCGTGCCACACGGTTTGACCGTGCGAAGCGATATAGGCGATCGCACGGTTGGAGGCCAGCGATTCAGCCGCGGCGGCGAACGCATCGCCGATTGCGCGATGGAGTTCAGCGGTCAGCGCGATGCTTCCGGTGTGCGGCGGTAGCGCCGCGCGCAACGCGCTCGCAAGCGTTTCGTCAAACGGCGTCGTTGCGAAATCGAGCAGTTCGAGTGCGTAACCGTCGCCGCGGGGTTGGATCGCAACCAGCGCTGCGTCGATGCCGTCGAGCGACGTTCCGCTCATCAGGCCGATCGCAATCATCTGCCGTCCTTCGACTTCACTTCGCTGCGCTCGCTCCGCTCACGATGACGTGGAATCCATGACGGCTTCGTAGAATTCGGCGCGCACGTCGCGCGTGCCGTTGCGTCCGAAGTAAACCGCGTTGGTGAGCAGCACGGCCTGCACGTCGCGTTGAGGATCGGCCCACACGCACGTACCGACGAAACCCGTGTGCCCGAAACTCGATCGCGACATTAAACGGCCGCACGAGTTTTCGTCGGTCGTTTTGAGCGCCCAGCCGAGTCCGCGGCGCAAGACCGGGTCGTGCGCCTGCTCACGCACCGCGTCGCGCACGAGATCTTCTAGAAGCAACGCGTTCGGGCGGCCGCAAAGCGGGCCGAGGTAGCCTTCGGTCATTGCGGCGACATCTGCAGCGGATCCAAACAAACCGGCGTGCCCGGCGACGCCACTCATGAGGTACGCCTTTTCATCGTGCACAACACCCTGCACGCGACCCCGCCAATCGTCTTCTTCCGTTGCGGGGATCGTTGCGCGAAGCGGTGACGGCGGACGAAAACCGAGCGTTTGCGAAGAGAATGTTTCCCGGGCTATCGCCGGGAGCGCGCGGCCGCTCAGGCGCGCGATCAGCGCGCCGAGCGCGATGAAGCCCAAGTCGCTGTAGATGACGCGCTCGCTCGGAATTGCGACGAGTTCGCGCGCGAGCGCGTACCGTTCGACGTTTTCGCCGGCGATCGTGCGGTAATCGGCGCCCGAGTTCATGCCGGACGTGTGGTCGAGCAACATGCGCGCCGTAATCGCAGCGTGCGGCCGATCCTTCCATTCGGGGATCACGTCTATCAAAGACCGATCGAGCGATAGCGCTTCCAAAGCGACGAGTCGCAGCGCGAGCGTGCCGACGAAGAGTTTCGTAAGCGACGCGAGGTCAAAACGCGTATCTGCATACACGGGTCGCGCCAACGCGTCGGCGCGCGTCACTCCATAGGCGCACTCGAAGACCAGCTTTCCGCCCTTTTCGATACGCGCCACCGCTCCGGTAAACTGGTCGCCGCACGCTCGTTGCAACACGCTGTCGACGCGCTCGAAGGCGCTATTCATTCATCGTCCTTCGACCCCGGTCGCTGCGCTCAGGGTGACACCGAAACGGGGAGGCGGCCTGCGGGGAGGCTGCCTCCGAAAAGCACGTCGGCGAGTCCGCCGATCGCGGCCGGATCGTCGCCGTAGGCCGCGAGCACGTGACGCGCGCGAGCGAACAACGGCACATCGAACGGTTCGAGCATCGATACGACGATAGCGTCGGGTGCATCCTCGAGAATGCGATCGATCGCAGCGGCTTGCGCGGGATGCAAATGTGCGCGGCGCGCGAGCACGAGCGGACGGCGTCCGCTTTGCACGATTTCGCGCAACAGCACGCCGGTGCGTTCCGCGGACGGGTCGAGCGGTAGACGCAACTCTTCCAGCGCCGGCGATTCGCGGCGCAGCGATGCCCCTGCGATCGAACCGATGCCGTCGTCCGCATGCTCTTCAAACGAAACGACGATCGTCGCGAGGGCATCGGCGTGCGCGAAGCCGCGCAACAACGTGACGCCGCGCCGCGCGATTTCGCGGCCGACGCCCGGATGGAGTGGAAATTCGTGCAGCGGTATCGGCGGCTGCGAGGCAGTGCGTAGGCGCATCGTGCGCGCAAACGCTTCTTCCAAACGCTCGCGCGCGAGCGTT
>Ga0102924_1001292_pt1 | contig 29466 bp, 26 predicted proteins | sample PaiPotPPM11metaG_FD_80116 | JGI IMG/M metagenome (GOLD analysis project Ga0102924, IMG submission 80116) | Iron sulfur acid spring bacterial and archeal communities from Banff, Canada, to study Microbial Dark Matter (Phase II) - Paint Pots PPM... ... | reverse complement strand
GGAGAGCGAGTGCCCGCCCGTGCCCGAATCTGGGGGGCGAGGTTCTCGATGTGGGCGCGGAGGCGCTGGCGGAAGTCGGCGAGGTCGCTCACGGCAGCGGGAGTGGGGACGGCCAGGGCTTTGGCATGCCCCGCCGTGTGATGGTCACTCGACGAGCGTGCGCCCGCTGCCCCCCCAGTTCCTGGCGCAGTCCGAGGAGGCGGGTCGTCCAACCTACGAGCCCGTACTCCGACGTGATACCCACCGCGCCGCTGACCTGATGCATGTTCGTGTAGGTGATCTGCGCGGCCTCGCACGCGTAGGCCGCAGCCGATGCGGTGAGGAACTCGTCGTCATGGAACCATGCGGCCCGCCGGGCCAACCACCTTGTTCCCATCGCCATCGCGTAGGTCGAGGCGAGCCGATGCTGGACTGCTTGGAAGGCTCCGATCGGCCGGCCGAACTGCCGCCGTCCAGCCACGTGGTCCACCGTTTTCGCGATCGCGGCGAGCATGGTGGCCTCCGCTTCCACCGCGATCGTCACCTGCCAGGCGCGGCGGAGGCCGGCGCCGTCGCAAATGGCCTCTGCCCGGCGGACGTGGACGCGCCCGTAGGTAGCTCCGAACGAGGACTCGACGGGCTCCATCTCGACGTCGTCGCGGGAGGCAATGCGCCCGGCATCACCATCGAGGACGAAGAAGGCCTCGCACTGAGGTCCCCATCGGCACAACGACCCGGTCATGGCGTCGATGATGCCGACGGCCGGGGGAAGGTCGTAGTGCCCAACCAGCGGACCGGTGAGGACGCGAGCGCCGATGGGCCCGATCACCTGCGCGTCTGCGGCGCGCTCGACCACGATGACGCCGGCCATCGGACCTGCTTCCCGAACTACGTCGAGGTACCCGCTGCCGGCGAGCTCGTCGAGGAGGCGTTCGCTGGGCCCGTGCCGGGCGAACAGCGTGGCGACGGCTTTGTCGAGGTAGGCCTCTTCCTCGGAGGGATCGAGGTTCACGGTGTCAGCCCTTCGGGAGGCCCAGATGGCGGGCGATGAGGTTGAGCTGCACCTCGAGGCTGCCCGCCGCGATGGTGCTCGTCGTGCCCATCAGCAACTGACGGTCGGCCGGGCTGTTGCGGCTCAGCCCGGCCGGCCCGAGAAGCTCGAGACAGGCATGAGCGACGCGACCTTCCATCGGGCCCGTCACCGCCCGTGACACGGCAGCCATGGGTCGACGGCTGTCCTGGCCTTGAGTTCGCTCGTGGACTGCGGCGTAGTTCAGCGCTCGGGCTGCCTCGCAGGTGGCGTAGGCCATCCCGATCTCTTCCGCGACGGACTCATCGTCGGTGTCGATTCCCGCGGCCTCGGCCCACGCGACCGCAGCGTCAAGGGTGCGCTCCGAACACTCATGTCGGGCGATCCCAACTCGCTCGTTGGCCAGCACTTGGCGCACGATCTCCCACCCTTTGTCCTCCTCGCCGAGAAGGCAATCGGCCGGCACACCCACGTCGGTGAACCACATCTCGTGAACGAGGTGGCTGACCCAGGGGTTCGAGATGTCCCGTACCTCGATGCCAGGCAGGTCCATCGGGACGAGAAGGATGGAGATGCCCTCGGCTCCCTTGGTCGCCGGGTCCGTGCGGGCAAGAAGGGCGCAGTAGTCCGCGGCGTGGGCGTACGAGGTCCAGATCTTCTGCCCGTTGACGACGTACACATCGCCGTCCCGGACGGCGGACGTCCGCAGCGACGCCAGGTCAGAGCCGGCGTCGGGCTCGGAGAACCCCTGGCACCACATCGCCTCGCCCCGCGAGATCAGCTCGAGATGGAATCGCTTCTGCTCGGCCGTTCCGGCGAGCATGAGGGCGGGACCGATCCAGTTGGTGTTCATGTACTGGGGACCTCTGGGCTCACCTGCCGCCCACAGCTCCTCGCTGATGATCGTCTGCTCCCAGGGTGACGCGTCCCTGCCGCCGTACTCGGCCGGCCAGTGGGGCGTGAGCAGTTGCCGCTCGCCCATCGCCCGGCAGAATGCGATAACTGCGTGTCGATCTTCGGCTGTCGGCATGTCACGCTCGTGGTGTGTCCACCCCGGTCGGCGTTGCTCGGTAATGAACGACCTCAGCTCCTCGCGAAGCTTCTGCTCGCTATCTGTCCAGTCCAGGTCCATAGCGCCCCTCTCTCGAACGTAGCCCCCCTGTGCGATCATCACCTCGTGTTCGACCTTTCCGGCAAGGTAGTCGTCGTGACCGGCGGAGGGCGGGGCATCGGCCGGGGCATCACCCGGGCCATGGCCAAGGCTGGTGCAAGCGTGGTCGTCTCGGGGCGATCTCCCGCACCACTGGATGACGCCACCGAGGAAGCCCGATCCTTCGGGGTCGATGCGATCGCGGTTCCGGCGGACATCACCCGGCCCGAGCAGGTGGCACAACTCGTCACCCGGACGATCGCCAGTTTCGGGGCCATCGACTGCTGGGTCAACAATGCCGGGAGCGCCAACGCCGCTGATGTTGGTCCGCTCATCGACCTCAACGAGCAGCAGTGGGACGCGGTCGTCGATCTCAATCTGAAATGGACGTTCTTTGCCGCCCAGGCGGCAGCCCGAGCGATGACCGCCGGCGGCTCGATCATCAACATTTCGTCGCGCAGCGGCTCCCAGCCCAACCCGATGACCGGTCAGTATGGGGCGGCAAAAGCGGGAATCGATAACCTCACCGCCACCATGGCGGTCGAATGGGGCCATCGTCGCATTCGGGTGAACGCGGTGGCGCCTGGCGTCGTAGAAGTTGAGAGGTCGGCTGCGATGGACCGGCCCAGCCGACGCCGGCGCCAGATTGAGACCATTCCACTCCGCCGCCTCGGGACGGTCGATGACGTCGGTCCGTTGTGCGTCTACTTCGCATCAGACGAGTCGTCATGGGTCACGGGTGAGGTCGTACACGTCCACGGTGGAAGCCGGATCCCGGTGGGCTACCTGTCGTACCTACACCATGTCAACGAGCGTCTGGACCCCGAGGAGTGACCGTGGCCTTCACCACCATCGAGTACAAAAAGGGCGACGATCATGTTGCGACCGTCACCCTGAACCGGCCTGAGCGTCTCAACGCCTTCACCAAGGTGATGGCGGCCGAGATTACCGAGACGTGGCAGGTCATCCGCGCCGACGACGACGTTCATGCGGTCGTACTGCGCGCCAACGGCGAGCGGGCCTTCTGTACCGGCATCGACATCAAAGAGGGCGCATGGTGGGCCAACGACAACGTCTGGAACCAGGCTGACCCGGGAGCGCTCCTGGGCCCGAAGCATCACAAGGTGTGGAAGCCCATCGTGGTCGCCGTCCACGGCATGTGCGCCGGAGGAGGGCAGTACTTCGTGAACGACGCAGACATCGTGATCTGCTCCGACGACGCGACCTTCTTCGACCCGCACGCCAACGGCGGCATCGTCTCGGCCCTCGAGCCCATCGGCCTACTGGCTCGTGGCGTGCCGCTGGGCGACGTCCTCCGCTGGGCATTGATGGGGAACGAAGAGCGCATGAGTGCTGACACGGCGCTTCGAGTGGGGCTCGTGACAGAGGTCGTGGTGCGGGACCAGCTCTGGGGGCGCGCGCAGGAGATCGCCGCCGGCATCGCCCGACGGCGGCCCGAAGCCGTGCAGGGCACGGTCCGCGCCATCTGGGAGGCGTTGGAGATGACACGTGCGATGGCGTTGCAGAACGGCATGTCCTACACCCACATCGGCAATCCGCGACCGGGAGATGCCCGACAGACCTACGGGCTCGATCGCGACGTCGAGATCAGGTAATGGCGCTGGAGCGCGTCGCGGCTCGGCCGTGCTACTGGCGTTGCGCGCTCCGAGCTCTGAGCGCATTGTGCCTGGCGAACATTTCCGCCGTCTGCCGCTGGAGGTCAACGGGCGTAGGCGGCAGCGGGGGGAGGCCAGCGGTGCGGGAAGGCACCGAAACCGTCGCCGTCGCGTACGCAGTCTCGACATCGCGCTGATTGGTCATCGTCAACTTCAGATCGATCAGGTAGCGACCCTCCGACTCCCGCTTGCCCGAGACCTCGCCGGCAAGGAACTGGGTGTCCCCGTGGTAGTTGAACTTGCGGATCGAGTCGTGCATCTGCTCGATGAACGCGTCATCACCGGCCCAATCAGAAACATGGTGGAAGAACCACGCCTGGCGCATCACCCCGTAGTCGTATGCCATCGGGTTGCCGATCCCTTTGGCCCACTCGGAGTCCCAGTGCAGTCGTTGAGCGACGTCCCAGACACCATGCTCGTTCTTGATGTAGAAGGGCGCGATGCGCTGGCGGTTCTTATAGCCGACGCGGCCGCCGTGCAGACCGTACGGCACGAACCCGTACCCGCCGGCGTGGAAGGCGATGATGTCGGTGACGGTGAGCGGGCCCTTTACCATCCCCGGCAGGGCATCGCCGACGGAGACGTCCTCCCAGTAGCGTGGCTCAGCTCCCCGCGGCGCCTCCGCCGCGTAGATGGCGTCGATGCGCTCGTAGTCATCGTCGGTGTACGTGGCCGCCTCGATGTCGGCGTACTTTCCCTTCTCCCGTGCCGCCTTACGTTCCGTGAGGATGCGCAGGATCCGGTACACGCCGACGACCTCGCCCCGTTGGTTGAGGGCTACGTCGCGGCGGACGCCGATGGCCGAACGGCCGGCGAACTCCGACTTCTTGACCTCGAGGCTCTCCTCCCCGGCAAAGGAGTAGATGCGGTCACCGGGGTAGATCGGCCGGTACCAGTCCCACGTGCCGCCCGAGACGAAGACGTGCACGCCGCGGAACATGCTCTTGGTCTGCTTCCTGATCTCGGCCGGCACAGGATCGCCGAGCATCGGCGTCTTGATGTGCCCGGCCATCGTTGCGTGGGCGATCTGGTCGCCCCACCGGGTCGTCGGCCCGTAGTTCTCGTCCACGTACAACGGGTTGTCATCGCCGACGCCGAGAGACCAGTTGCGGATGGCGTCGGGTGTGGCCACCGAGTACAGCTCGCGGTGCCGTGAGGCGGTTTGGATGCCGAGCAGCAGCTCGGCGCGCTCCAGGTCCTCGTCGGTCAGTCGGTAGGAGAGGGCCTCGCTGAACTCGGCTTCGAGGACCGGATCGACCTTGAGCGTCTCGGCGGTGGTGTCTCCAGGAGCGGTCATTCGAGTGCACCCTTCTGTCGATAGGCGGTCGCCAATTCGACGACGCGCACCCCATCGTGTGGCCCAGCCATCAACGGCCCCTCCGCAACGTGCGGTAATCAGAGTCCTGATTATAGCCACCGACAACGTGCCGTCGCTAAAATCCGTCCACTATTTTCGTGAGAGGGACCGCCCTATGGTCACGCTGCCGTTCGAACCGCACCTGTTGTTCTCGCCCGAGGATGACGCCCTTCACGTACCTGGCCCGGAGCCGGACTGGACGGAGACGTCATGGTGGTCATTCAACGTGCCCGACCGCGCAGTGGCGGGTTGGCTGTACGTGCAGGTCCGGCCCAACCTCAAGACGGTGGCTGGCGGCGCGTTCGTCTACGACCGCCGGGCGCACCTACCTTGGGAGCTGCCGTACTTTGCCATGTTCGCGCATCATCCCTTGCCAGACGCACTCGACCTGCGCTCCGTCACGCTCAAGAGCGGCGTGTCGATCCGCTGCGTCGAACCGGGCATGCGCTACGCCCTCGGGTACCGTTTCCGGGATCACACGGATTTCTTGGCGGACTTGGAGTTCGAGGGGCTCACGCCGCCGGTGCCATACCTGAAGGGGGCCCCGCCCTTCGTCGGCGGGTCGTCACACTTCGACCAGCACGGTCGGGTGACCGGCACACTGTCGCTGCGGGGGGAAGAGATCGATGTCGACTGCTTCGCCGTCCGTGACCGGTCATGGGGCCGCCGGCCGGAGCTGGCCGGCCGGCGCTCCCGGCTCAGCTACTGCTTCGGGACGTCGTCGTCGACTGATGGGTTCCTGGCCTTCTGCCGGCCTACAGACGACGACCCGCTCGCTGATGTCGAGCATCTGGGTTCTGGGTACCTCCTGCGTGACGGCGTGCTGCGCCGGCTGGCCGATGGCACTCGCGTCGCGACCCGGGATCCCTCGACCGGTGCCGTGAGCACGATCGAGTTAGCCGCGACGGACGAAGACGGGCGGGCACTCGCAGTGGCGGGTGACGCGGTGAGCCGGATGTTCCTGCCCAACAACCACCTGTGCATCAATACGCTCGTGCGCTGGGACGGCGGTGCCGCGTGGGGCGAGGACCAAGACGTATGGCCGGTCGCCTTGTTCAGCGACCGCAGGATCCACGCTGCGCTCAGGGATCACTGACGAAGACGTCGAGCGGTCGGCTCCGATCGTTGCGGTCAATGGTGAAGGACATCTGCCGCTGCCAGTGCTCGGCGGCCCCCTTCTCGTCACCCGATTCAACCAGTCGGAGAAGCTTTTTGTAGGAGCGGACCGCCCGGTCCAGGAGCTGCTTGGTCGACCTCTGGGCGACGACCGTGTAGTACTGCACGATCACCTCGTGGAGCATCTGGGAGACGAGGGCGAGCGTCTGGTTCCCTCCCCGCTCCACCAGAGTGGTGTGCACGAGGGCGGCGGCCTCGCCGAAGGCGACCAGATCGGCCCGTTCCGCGGCCTCCTCGGCAATCTCGATGGCCTTCCTCAGAGCTTCAACATCTCCAGATGTCCGGTGTCGGGCCAAGCGCGCCGCCAGTGCCGGCTCGATGAGCTGGCGGGCTTCGTCGAGGTCCCCGATGGTTGTGTGCCCGAGCTGGAGTTGGAGGGCGAAGCCCTGGGCGATCCGCTCGATCGGTGGTGTCGTCACACGCGGGCCGCCGTTGCGGCCGCGCCGGATCTCGATGAGCCCTTGCGATTCCAGGATGCGGAGGCCCTCGCGCAACGTGGTGCGGGCCACACCGAAGAGCTCCATCAGCTCATCCTCTGGGGGCAGGCGATCCCCACAGGCGAGCTCGCCGTTGGCGATCCGCCGCCGGAGGATGTGGGATACGGCCTCGCCGCTCTTGACCACGCGAAGGTCGGACGCCGTCGCCGGCGCACGGGTCTCTCTCACCGACCTATAATAGTAGCCGGATTTCTGTGACGGCCGACCGGGGGACAGGCATGACATTCGTTGACGAGGGCACCTGCCCATATCCAACTCACGACTTCACCCACATGTTGCCCGGGCCGGCGCTCAGTCATATCGAGGCGATCGATCGGCTCCGGGAGGAGCATCCCTTCATCCGTAGCACCCATCAGACAGGGTTCTGGGTGCTCACCGGGAGCGATCTGATCCGTGACGCGCTCCAGCATCCGCAGGTGTTCTCCAGCACAGTGGTCACTCCGCTCGAGAGCGATCCTCCGTACAAGTGGATCCCCGAGATGCTCGATCCCCCGGAGCACACCAAGTGGCGCCAGCTCCTCTCGCCCCACTTCGCGCCGAAGGTCATGGAGGCGCTCGAGGGCAAGGTGCAACGACGGTGCTCCGATCTCGTCGACGGGTTCGCGCGGGATGGCCACTGTGACTTCCTGCGGGATTTCGCCTGGCGTTACCCCACGACGATCTTCATGGAGCTGATGGGGTTGCCGCTCGACGGGCTCGAGCAGTTCCTTGCCTGGGAACACGACATCCTCCACTTGTCGGCGGACGAGGATCCCGACCGCAGCAAGGCGTTCGGCGCCATGCTCGCTGTCATGGGGTACTTCACCGAGTTGATCGAGGAGAAGCGGGCTCATCCCTGCGAAGACCTGCTCACCGCCTCTCTCTCGTGGGAGATCGACGGGAAGCCCATCCCGATCGATGACCTGCTGTCGTGGTGCCTGCTGATGTTCATGGCGGGCCTCGACACTGTGTCGATCCAGCTCGGCTACGCCTTCTGGTATCTCGCGGCCCACGCCGACGATCGCCGGCGGATCACCGCCGACCCGCGCCTCATTCCGAGCGCGGTCGAGGAGTTCCTCCGCTGCTTCGCATTCGTGGCGCCAGCCCGCAAGGTCATGGAGGACACTGACTTCCACGGTTGCCCGCTCAAGGCCGGCGACATGGTGCTCGTCCCCTTGAGCGCCGCCACCCGTGACCCGCTCCAGTTCGACGGCTCGACCGCCGTGCAGATCGACCGAGACCCCAACAACCACATCGCCTTCGGCCTTGGGCCCCACCGCTGCCTCGGTTCCCACCTTGCTCGCCGGGAGCTCCGCGTGGCACTCGACGTATGGCATCAACGGATCCCTGACTACCGCTTGACGCCGGGGGTGGACGTCATCGAGCACGGTGGGATGTACGGCCTCGATCGGCTCGAGCTCAGCTGGGACGTCTGATCGCAGCGCCGCCAGCCGTCGAGGCCCTACCGGCTGCGATCCTGGAGTGGGTCGCGGCCGAGGCGGGGGGATCGGTGATCTCGGCCACCCGGCAGCCCGGAGGGGCCCGAAAGCAGGCCTGGGCCGTGGACGTCGCCGGCCCGGGCGCCACCGTGATCCCGTTGTTCCTGCGATATGACCCCGCCGACGCGGACGACCCGCGGGACCCATGGACCCTGCGTCGCGAGGCGGTCGTGTACCTTGCGCTTCAAGACCAGGGCTTGGCCGTGCCTCGCGTGTTGGCGGTGCACCCTGTGCACCAGGCCATGCTCGCGGAACGGGTGAACGGCGACAACTGGTTCTCCCGAATCCAGGACCCGGTCGAGGCCGAGCGCACGGCGCAGGATTTCATGGTGCAGCTGGCGGCGCTCCACCGCATCGACCCGGGCCGGCTCGATCTTCCGGGCTTTCCACCCCCCACGTCCATTCCCGATCTCGTGCACCACGAGTTGGACGAGCTTCACTCGATCCTGATCGCCCGCGGCGGCATCGTTGAGCCGGCGTTGGACTTCGCCCTGGGGTGGCTGCGCCACCACGTTCCCGATCATGCCGGGCCGGTGGTCCTTGTCCAGGGCGACACGGGGCCGGGGAACTTCATGTTCGCAGGCGGCCGAGTCGTCGCCGTCGTCGACTGGGAGCTGGCCCACCTCGGCGACCCGATGGATGACATCGCGTGGTTGTCCCTGCGGGCCGTGCAGGAACCGTTCACCCACCTGCCCACGAGGCTCGCCGAGTACGAGGCGCTGTCCGGGGACCCGATCGATCTCGATCGGGTCCACTACTACCAGGTGATGGCCGAGACCAAGCTCCAAGTCATGCGGCACCACCCCGATGGTGAGGGCCCGCCCGCCACAGACCTCGGCAACTACCTGATCTACGGCGTCCTGCACAAGCGGCTGTGGATGGAGGCCCTGGGGCGGGTCCTTGGTCTCGAACCCGAGGTGCCTGACGGCCGAGTGGCCCGGGACCGGCGGGAGCACCAGTGGCTCTACGACGCCATCCTCGAGCAGCTCCGCACATCGATCGTGCCGAGGATCGAGGACCCGTTCGCCCGCACCCGCACCAAAGGGCTCGCCCGCGTGGTCAAGTACCTCCGCGACGTCGACCGGCACGGTGCGCTCTACGAGCAGGACGAGCTCGATGACGCAGCCGGCCTCCTCGGGGCCGACCTAGGGTCGCTGCCCGCCGCTCGGGAAGCGATGGTCGATGCTCATCGAAGAGGCACCATCGACGACACCGAGTACCTGCGCTACCTGTGGCGGCGCGTGGGGCGGGACAATGAACTGTTGCGGTCGGCCTCCGGCGCTCTCGCCGACCGCCATTGGCCGGCATTGGTCGCGCCATGATTCAGGGGCTCTGGAGACGACGGTTCACGCGAGGCGGTGGGCCCGGTAGTCCCGCCAGCGGCGAGGGTGCCAGCAGTCCTGGTCTTCGCCCCACCCGCGCCACCCGTCGCAATCCCATTCCATCAGGCTGTTCAAGCACAGCATCGACGGATAGGTCTTGAACACGTTGTGGTTGACTGCCTGCCCGAAGGCCTCGAACGTCCGGCCCTCTTCGTCTGTCCCCTCTATACGCACGACCGTCGGATGCCCGAGCCCGTCGCGCTCGACCTCGCGCCGCCCCGACGTGACTCGGGCCCAGACACCGTCTCGGACGAGAAAACCCGTCGTGAGGTCCCAAGTGTCGGTTGCCTTGGAGACGCTCACTGCGAGAAAGGCGTTGCGCGGATCAGCAGCCGCGTAGTTGTAGCCCACGGTCGGTTGTCGCCCGTCCTGGCGAGGGCCCCATGACCGGTCCCGCATGCTGAGGCAGTCCACCGCGATGGTCTCGCCCCGGAGGGTCATCTCGCCGGTGACGTGACAGATCTGGTCGATGTGGCCCTTGTTGAACGGCGGCGTGCCGTTCGTCACGAGCGGCCGGGTCACGCCTTCCAAATGCATTGCGAGTTTGAGGTCCCGGCTCTTGTAGCCCAGCTCGTAGTGCCGGCCTGCCTCGAGGCAGCGGATGGTCATTCCGTTGGCTAGTTCGGCATCCCGCAGGTCGAGACCGGTGGGGATCGGTTGGTGCCAGTCGTAGTCGAAGACCGGCAGATCCCACTCGAGCGTGGCCGTGTCGTCGTAGACGAGCACCCCTCCTGCTTGGACCCCGAGGTTGGGACGGAAGATCGGATAGAAGTAGCCGATCATTTTTCGTTCCGGGACGAACCACGCGTTCCACCACGTCTCGGTCCACCAGGCATGGTCGCTCGGCGGGTGGAACGCATCGTCTTCGGGCGTGAGCCCCCACTCTTGAAGATAGGTCGTCAACGCTCTCCCTTTGATGGTCGCGCACCGGTCCCGAGGCCGATGCCCTGGGCCCGGTGGATCCGCCGCACTGCGTTGGGAAGCGCCATCGCGGAACGATCGGCCGCTCGCCCCAGCACCATCGCGAGGGCGAGCAACTCATCGTGGGCCGCCGAGTCGACGAGGTCGAGGAGCTCGCCCGGGGCTACCCCCAGCATGGCTCGGCTGTCCGACACGAAGACGTCGCGCTCCCAGGCCGCTTGCGCGGCCGCATCTCTCAGATAGGACAGGGCGAGGCGTGCTTCTTTGGTCATGTCGCTGGTCTCGAGCAGGTAGTCCGCCGGCCTGGTCTGGGGACTGGTTCGCCGCACCGGCTCTTGGGCGAGGAGCTCGAGCGAGCCACCCAGGAGCTGTACCAGCTGGGCGCCGAGCAGAGCGTCATACGTCAAGATCACAACGCTGTGAACGAAGGCCGCCGCATTCGGTGGTTGCCGCAGGTCGCCGTACATCCCGACGCAGCTCTTCCACATCACGAACGCCAGGTGCCATCGCAGCCGCTCGTGGTCAAGGGTCACCCCCGCCGCGGCCTCGTACTCGGCAACGCGTTGCTGGGGATCGCCGAAGGGGGTGTGGGCCCCCCGCATCCAGAGCCACGCCAGATCCTCATGCGGGTCGCCCACATGAGCCAACTCCCAGTCGAGCATCGCGCTGACCCGGCCATGGTCGACCATGAAGTTGCCGGGGCCGACATCGCCGTGGATGAGTGATGGCCGCCCATCGACCGCCGGTCGGGTGGCGCCAAGCACGCGCGCCCCGAGACGGATGAGGGGCTCGTCCAGCGCGCCCGTCGCTGTCGCGTACCGGGTCCACCAGTCGAGGTCGTGCACGAGGGCCTCGCTCACCGTGACGAACTGCTCGAGGGGAAACGACGTCGGGTCGGCGGCGTGCACTCGTGCTACGAGCGCCATGTACTCGGCGGCAGCCGCTTCAGCCTCCTCGCACTGAGGCTGGCTCGTGCCCGCAACGAGGTTCATCAGCAGGCCCGGCGGATCGCCCGGCGTGCCGAGCACCTCGGGCACGGGCAGCCCGAGCGCGGCCGCCGCCGGGAGCACCTCGGCCTCGCGCCGCAACCCGTACTCGGTGCCAGCGAAGCCGCTCTCGCAGCGCAGGAACGCGATCGGGCCGTCGCCCAGCTTCGGATCACGAACCTCGTAGGCCAGGTGGCTGGCTCCCCCCGCCCGTGCGGCGACCAGCTCTACGGCAGGCAGGCCCAGGCACCGGGCCACGTCGCGGGCGAGATCGGCCAGTGTCACGTCGTGTCGAGAGGTGGCAGGAACGCGGGGATCGCGGTATCCCGGCCCCCGAAGAGCGTTCCTTTGAGTCCTTCGATCCGGTCAACGGTCCAGCTCTGGCCGTCGGCGTCGATCTGGGTCACCGGATGGAACCCGCGGACGAGCTGGATCCGCTGCCCACTCACAGCAAACACCTGACCGCTGACATCTTTGGCGTGGTCCGAGCAGAGCCACACCACGAGCGGGGAGATCTCCGATGGGGCGAGGGGATCGTGCTGCCCGGGTGGCGGTGCCTCGCGATCTGCCATCACCGTCCCGAGAAGCCGTGTGGCTGCGGTCGGGGCGATCGTGTTTACGCGGATGCCGGCCCGTTGGAGCTCGCGGGCTTCGACCAGCGAGAGCGCAGCCAGCGCCATCTTGGCCGCGGCGTAATTGGCTTGGCCCAGGTTGCCGTAGAGACCTGATTCCGACGACGTGTTGACGATGCACCCGCCGATCGGTTTTCCAGTCTTCTTGTTCTGTTCCCTCCAATGGGCCGCGGCAAAGCGGGCGGGTGCGAAGCTCCCCTTCAGCACCACGCCCACGACCACGTCCCACTCCTCCTCCGACATGTTGAACATCATGCGGTCGCGCAGGATCCCGGCATTGTTGATCAAGATGTCGAGCCGCCCGAAGGTCTCGACCGTCTGGGCGATCAAACCCTCGGCTGCTTTCCAGTCGGCGACGTTGGCTCCGTTCACCGCGGCGCGGCCGCCGAACGCGCGGACCTCCTCGGCGACGTGCTCGGCTGGAGTGAGATCGTGCCCGTCGCCGCGCCCGTCGCCCCCAAGGTCGTTGATCATGACCGCCGCGCCTTCTTTGGCGAGAAGAAGGGCGTGCTCGCGGCCGATGCCGCGGCCCGCGCCGGTCACGATTGCGACCTTGTCGTCCAGCAGTCCCATGTCCATGTGCCTCCTGGTCGGCCGTTCAGCCGATCCCGCGCAGACCGTAGCGTGCCGATGTTCACAGGGGCCCACGTCTGAGCCAAATAGATGACTGCACGCCGAGGCCGACGAAAGTTTCCCGACGAGTGCGTCAGAACCCGGCTACCGTTTCGTGTTCAGCGCACCGGACGGCATCGCGCGAGGCATGCCGCGGACGAGGGGGAACATGTGACAGTTGCCGGAGCAGGCCTAAAAAGGGCCGGTCGGAAAGTGCCGATGGTGGTGATAGCTGGTGTGGTGGTCGGATCGTTGGTGGCGAGCGCGTGCTCGAGCAGCAAGAGCAGCAGCTCGGCGTCCTCCACCCCGACTTCGGGGGGTGGGGCGAGCGACGTGTTGGGTCCGTCCAAGGCGGCCACCGGCACCCCGGTCAAGATCGGGTACATCACAGATGGCAAGGGGCAGAGCATCGACGACAGCTCGGAGGTTCCCGCCGCCCAGGCCGCGGCCAAGTACGCGAACGAGCACCTCGGTGGGATTGCCGGTCATCCGATTGAGCTCGACGTCTGCGACGACCACCAGACGCCGGCCGGGACCACCGACTGCGCCAACCAGATGGTCACCGACAAGGTTCCGGTGGTGCTCAACAACGTCACCGGCAACGGCGATCCGTTGCTCAAGAACATCGCCGCAGCCAACATCCCGTTGGTTGCGTACGCGTCGTCGGTTCAGAGCATCTTGTTCTCCAAGGATGCCTATGTGCTCACCAACGGCATCACAGCCGCCTTCGCCGGCCCGGCCAAGATCGGTCAGCTGGCGGGCGCCAAGCACGGAGCCGTCTTTGTGATCGACGTCCCCGCCGCATCCGGCCCGGCCAAGGCCTTGGACCCCCCGATCTTCAAGAACGCAGGGATCGTGCCGGTCGACGTCGTGCCTATCGCACCGGGGACAGCGGACATGACCCCGCAGGTCCAGGCCGAGCTCGGGAAGTCCCCCGACATCGTGCAGGTGTTCGGTGATGTGACGTTCTGCACGAGCGCGCTCAAGGCCCTCAAGACGCTCGGCTACAGCAAGACGCTCGTCCTGATCGCCCAGTGCATCGACGCCAACTCGGCCAAGAGCATCCCCGGCGGCTACGCGGGCATGAAGCTGGTCACCAGCTACTCGACCGATCCGGCCGATCCGGACGTCAAGCTGTACAAAGCGGCGATGGCTCAGTACTCGCCCGGCGCCAACCCCTATGCCAACGGGGTCACCCCTGGCGGCTTCGCCACGGTCCTCGGGCTGGTCCGCGGCATGTCCGGCCTCACGACCGGTGACGTGACCTCGGACAGCGTGGCGTCAACGCTCACCGCGATGGCACCCGTGCCGCTCCCCTTCGGTGGGGGTGCGACGTTCCAGTGCAACCGCCAGCAGGTGACGATCACCCCGGCGATCTGCTCGACCGGGGCCCTGGCCGCGACCCTCGACCAGAACGGACAGCCCCAGGGCGCGTTCGAGCCGCTCGATGCCGGCCCGCTGTTGAAGCTCGGTTAGGCGCAGCAGCGGCCCGAGGACGACCGGCATGACCCAACATCTGACCTTCCTCCTGTTGGGCTTGGCCAACGGGGCGGTCTTCGCCTCGTTGGCCTTGGCCTTGGTGGTGACGTACCGAAGCTCGGGCGTCATCAACTTCGCCACCGGAAGCCTCGGGCTCTATACCGCCTACACCTACGCCTTCTTGCGCGAGGGCCGACTGTTCATCCCCGTCCCCGGTTTCGGTGAGACGGTCGGCATTGGGGCCCACAGCCTCGGTTTCGTGCCCGCTGCCGGGATCGCGTTGCTCCTCGCCGCCATGGTCGGGCTGGTGTTGTACGTGCTTGTGTTCCGACCCCTCCGCGGCGCCCCCGCGGTGGGCAGGGCCGTGGCCTCCCTCGGCGTGGCCGTGGTGGTCACGGGCGTGATCCTCCAGCGGGTGGGCAGCAATCCGGTCAACGTGACCGGGATCTTCCCGAGCCGGATCTACAAGATCGGTTCCGTCCACGTGTCCGGGGACAGGGTGTACTTCGCGGCCAGCGTCGTCGTCATCGCCCTGGCGCTCGCCGCCGCGTACCGCTTCACCCGGTTCGGTCTGCATACGAGGGCGGCGGCCGAGAGCGAGAAGGGCTCCTACGTGAGCGGGATCTCTCCCGATCGGATCGCAGCGGTGAACTGGATGATCAGTGCTGCGGTGTCCGGTTTGGCCGGGATCCTGATCGCGCCCATCGTCCCCCTAGTCCCCGCCGCGTACACGTTGTTCATCGTCCCGGCGCTCGCCGCGGCGATCCTGGGCCGCTTCCAGGGAATGGCGATCGCCGTCGCCGGCGGCCTGGTCATCGGGATGTTGCAGTCCGAGGCTGCCTATCTCAAGAGCACGTATTCGTGGTTGCCCTCGGCCGGGGTCCCGGAACTCATCCCGCTGGTGATGATCCTTGCGGTGTTGATCTCCAGGGCCCAGAGCCTGCCGGGTCGGGGCGAGCTGATCCGCCAAACCCTCGGCCGGGCGCCGCGGCCCCGCCACCTCCTCGCTCCGACCGTGGGTGGGGCCGCCATCGCACTGATCGGCCTGCTGTCCTTGCACGGCGCGTGGCGCGCCGCGCTGGTCACCAGCCTCATCTTCGGGATCATCGAGCTGTCCCAAGTGGTGGTCACCGGCTACGCCGGTCAGGTCTCACTGGCCCAGCTCGTGCTCGCCGGTGCGGCCGCATTCCTGCTGAGCCCGCTGACCGTGAGCTGGGGGGTCCCATTCCCGATCGCCCCCCTGCTCGCTGCACTGGGAGCCACGATCATCGGCGTCGCCGCCGGTCTGCCCGCGGTGCGGATCCGGGGTTTGCCCCTCGCGGTGGTGACTCTCGCGTTGGCGGTGGCCCTCGAGGCACTGTGGTTTCAGAACACCGACTTCGTGAGCTCCAGCGGCAAGGAGGTCCACGGCCCGACCCTGCTGGGCTTGAACCTGCGCGTCGGCGGTGGCGCCTCGTTCCCGCGCCTCTCGTTCTGCGTCATGGTGCTGGTGGTGCTGATCATCGTGGCGCTGGCCGTGGCCAAGCTGCGCACGAGCAGCATCGGCTCGGCGATGCTTGCGGTGCGGGCCAACGAGCGGTCAGCCGCCGCGGCTGGCATCAACGTGGTGCTGGCCAAGCTCGTCGCCTTCGCGATCGCTGCGTTCATCGCCGGGATCGGCGGGGCGCTCCTCGCCTACGAGCAGACCAACGTGACTTTCCAGCCCTTCGACGCGATTTTGGGCCTCAGCGTGTTCGCCACGGCCTACCTGGCTGGGATCACATCGGTATCGGGCGGCATCCTGGCCGGGGTGTTCGTCTTCGGCGGTCTGGTGTACCGGGCCACCGACCAATGGCTGGGGCTCGGCGGATGGTATGACGCCGTGACTGGCATCGGCCTGGTCCTCACCGTCGTTCTGAACCCAGAAGGCGTGGTCGGTCCCTTCCATGCCAAGCAGGAGGAGCGGCGCCGGCGTCGCGAGTCGGGTGCGCCTCAACCCGCGGTGGCCCGCCCGGCGGCAGCTGCGGCCGCGGGCGCTCCCGTCGCTCGGAGCACTACTCCCTTGTTGTCGTTGGAGAACGTCGGCGTGCGTTACGGAGGAGTCGTCGCGGTCGACTCGGTGAGCTTCGAGGTGCCCGAGGGCGCGATCTTCGGGCTCATCGGCCCCAACGGCGCGGGCAAGACGACCCTGATGGACGCGCTCAGTGGGTTCGCCCCCTCGACCGGCTCGCTCTGTCTGGCCGGCCAGTCACTCGACGGGTTGCGGCCCCATCAGCGCACCCGAGCCGGCCTCGGTCGCACCTTCCAGGCCATGGAGCTCTGGGACGATCTCACCGTCGAGGAGAACGTGGGTGTCCGGTCCCACGCGGCCACCGACGCGACCGGACCGGGGCTCGAGCGCACCTTCGAGTTGCTGGGCCTGAACACCTTCCGCCACCGCCTCCCGTCGGAGCTGTCCCAGGGCCAGCGCCAGCTCGTCTCCATCGCCCGTGCGCTTGTGGGCCACCCTCGGGTTTTGCTTCTCGACGAGCCGGCCGCGGGGCTGGATTCGACCGAGAGCCTGTGGTTGGGCGACCGCCTCCGGGACCTCCGTTCCGAGGGAGTCAGCATCTTGTTGATCGACCATGACATGGGGCTCGTGCTGAGCCTGTGTGACGAGATACGTGTTCTCAACTTCGGCCGGCTCATCGCCGGAGGGCCTCCATCGGTCGTCCGAGCCGATCCGGCAGTTACCGCCGCCTACCTGGGGACAACGCACGCCGACCAGCCGTCGGGACAACCGTGACCGCCCTGCTGGCCTGCCGCTCGCTGTCAGCCGGGTACGGCAAGCTCACCGTCGTCCGCGACTTCGAACTGGACGCGGCGGCGGGGTCCGTTGTGGCGGTCCTCGGGCCGAACGGCGCGGGGAAGACAACGCTGTTGCTGACCATCGCCGGGCTCGTCCCGCGGCTCGGCGGCGAGGTCCTCGTCGGCGAGCACGTGCTCGTGAGCGGCCGTCCCGCGGCCGCCAACCGGGCCGGGGTGGTACTGGTGCCCGACGACCGCGCCCTGTTCGCGTCGCTCACCGTGGCGGAGAACATTGCCGCTGCCAGTAGAAAGGGAAGCCCGACGAAGGCCGAGGTGCTGGAGGTGTTCCCCGCTCTGACGGCGCGCTGGAGCCTCCGGGCGGGTGCCCTGTCAGGCGGCGAGCAGCAGATGCTGGCGGTGGCTCGGGCCATGGTCCAGCGCCCGCGCGTCCTGCTGATCGACGAGATGAGCATGGGGCTCGCCCCGATCATCGTCGAGGGGCTCCTTCCGGTCGTTCGGCGCTTGGCCGATTCCAGCGGGGCGGTGGTGGTTCTCGTCGAGCAGCACGTCCGATTGGCGCTCGAGTGCGCGGACCAGGCCGTGGTCATGGTGCATGGTGAGTCCGTCCTCCGTGGCCCCTCGGCCGAGCTCGCCGCCGACCCGTCTCGATTGGAGGCCGCCTACCTGGGCAGCGGCGTACAATGACCAGCCGGCCGGCGCGGCAGCCAGCCCTGGTGGCACCGGGGTGAGCAGCGGCCACGAGGTCCGATGGTGCTTCCACACCACTGCGATGGTTGCCGATTACGACAGGACTCGCGACGCCTTGGCCTGGTTGGTCGGATCTCGCGCTCTCGAGGAGAACCTGTACGAAGATCCCGGCATAGGCCGACGCGGCGGGATGACCTGGATCGGTGACAACTCGATCGAGCTCGGCGAGCCGATCACGGCCGATGGCGCAGTCGATCGTTTTGTGAGGCGGTTCGGTTCGCACATGAGCTCCATCGCGGTTCAGGTTGCCGATATCGATGCGACGATCGAGCACCTCACCGCAGTGGGGGCCCGCGTCGCCTCTCGCATCGACGACGTCATTGTCTTCACCGATCCGCGTACCACCGCGGGCGTGGTCATCGAGTGGTACGGCGGTGAGTCGGAAAACGATCCCCGCTTCGGCACCGACATCCCGCCGTACCGAGTCGAGCCCCTCCTCGACGTCTCCCGGATGGCCTTCGGCGGCGCGGTCGTGGATGACCCCGCGAGCTGCGCAGCCCGCTTGGCCGAGGTACTGGCCACGTCGGTGACCTTCTCGGACCCTGCTGCTCCCCTCGGCTCCCCGCGAGCCGGTGTCTCGTTGGTGGACATGACCCTCGCCCTGTTCGCTCGTCCGGACCCCGAAACGAGCCAACGGCTCTGGGCCCATGTCTACGAGCGGGCGCAGACGAGCAGCCTCGGAGTGCTGGTTCCGGACCTGGCTGAGGCCGTGGGCAAGCTCGACAGCGGGGGAGTGGCGATCGTGAGGGTCGAGGACAACATGGCCGTGGTCCACCCCGACGCGACCGGCGGCGTGATCGTGGTGGTCGTCGATCGCCTGTTGCCCGGCGACCCCCGTTCGTTTTAGGCCGACTACTTCTCGCCGAGGAAGACCGCCCTGGCGATGTCGTCGCGCTCCAACAGATCTGCGGTCGCGCCCTCGAAGCGCGTCGCGCCCTTCTCCATGAAGACCGCCCGCTCGCACATCGCCGCAGCAATGTTGAGGCTCTGCTCAACCAGGATCACCGTGACCCCGCTGTCGTGGATGCGGCGGACCGTGGCCAGCAACTCCTGCACGATCAGCGGTGCCAGCCCGAGGGACAGCTCGTCAATGCAGAGAAGTTTCGGGTCCAAGAGAATCGCTTTGGCCAGCGCGACCTGCTGTTGCTCACCGCCGGAAAGGGTGCCCGCCTTTTGGGAGAGCCGCTGACGGAGTCGGGGGAACACCTCGAGCGCGTACGCTTGCCGCTCCTTGAGCCACGCCCTGCGCTTGCGCACGGTGAGGCTCTGCATCTCGAGGTTTTCCTTGACCGTCATGTCGGGGAACACGCTGCGCCCTCCGCTGATCAGGACCAGGCCCCGACCCGGGAGCCGCTGCGCTGCCACGCCGGTGATGTCGTCCCCATCGAACACGACGCTGCCGCGGCTGGGGCGCTCCAGCCCGCAGATGACGCGCAGGAGGGTGGATTTTCCGGCGCCGTTGGTCCCCAGCAGCGCGAGGGCCTCGCCGCGCCGTACCGACAGGTTCATGTCGAAGAGCACCTGGACTCGGCCATAGCTGAAGTCGAGGTCGCTGACGCTCAACACCTCGTCCCCGACCGACGCGTCGGTGGGCACGGACGACACCGCTAGTTCCATCCTGGCCTCCAGCGCAGATCGGTCACCTTCCAGCAGTTGCACGCCGTGTACCACTGCGCCGGCCGCCAGGACTGGCCGCCGGTCGGGACGTTGGGATCGGTGACGTGCATCGGCCCCGCAGGGTAGGACAATTCGACGGATCCCGCGAGGCTGAGGCCCTGGGCGAGGAGACCGCGCGACAGCCCGGAGGCGTGGGACATTGCCGCGACGAGGACGCCGGTCGTGGCACACGCCGAGCCGTTGAGCTGGCCGGCCAGGCGGTGCTGGTCGTCGGGGGCGGGAAAGCCCAGCTGGCTCATCAGCTTCGCGCAGTTCGCGGTGGCGGGATCCGACTGCCAGCCCGGGGTGTTCGTCTCGCCCTCTGCATCTGTCGTGATCGACACGGTGCCGTTCATGCTCGCCGGTATCGGAGTGGAGCTGTCGGCGATGAGCGACATCGACTGGTCGTTCATCATGACGTACTTGGGCCTGTAGCCCTGCTTCTCAGCCGCGTTCGCAAAGTCCTGCACCGTCGCCCGGGCGGTCTGGAGCACCACCGTGACTCCGGCGCTCTGGAACTGGATCGCGGCGGCCTGCGCCTGATCGGGGGTGTCGGCCGCACCAGAGCTGGGATTGCAGCCGAAGTTGTATTTCGAGATCTTGTTCGGCCCGATGCCGATCGAGGCCAAGTCCGATTCGATGTCCGTGTTCTCCTCGGCATAGCACGTCTGTTCGAGGATCCCGAGCTTCTGGCCGTTGAACAGCCCCAGTTGGTTGGCCCCGAGCACGTAGTCCTTGATCAGCCGGTCGTAGTCCGTCGTATCCGCGAGGACATATGGCGAGTATTGGTGCATGGCCGGCGTATGCGGCGACGTGTAGAACACGTCAGGGATCCGCCGCTGCGCGATGCAGTTGAACTCCTGCGGCTGGTAGAGGTTGTTGATCACCGCGAAGGCGCCGTCCTGCTCGACTTGGAGACATGCCGCCTGCTCGGAGCTCGCGTCGAGCACGTTGTCCTGGTAGTACTTCGGGACCAGCTTTCGGCACCGTACCCCGCCGAGCTTGTTGTAATAATCGAACACGGCGCTGTAGGCCTTTTGCTCGTCTTGGTACGAGGGGATCCCCAGCGTCGGGTTGAGTTGGCCGAGGTCGACGAGGATCACCCCGATAGTGATCTGGCTGTCGGTCACCCCTTTGTCCGTGCTCGAGAGGTTGCACCCCGCCGGGATGGTCGCGGCCGGCCCCGTCACCGGGCCGCTCGAGTCACCGGCGGGGCCGGTCGGCGATGCGACTACACCTGCTCCTTGGGACGTCGTCCCGCCGCTCGGCCCGGTGGACCCCGCCGCCCCGGAGCCGCTACCTGCTGCTGCGGTCGCGTCCGCGCTGCTTGGGCCGCCTTGGGCCCCGGGCGCCCCCGGACCGCCCTGGGACACGTCTCCCGACCTCCCCACCACGAGCCTCGACGATTTCGCCCCGCCCGTCGGGATCAACGCCCATGCGACCAAGGCGAACACGATCGCACCGACAATAGCGCTGAGCAGCCTCTCCGACCTCGGTCCCCGGCTGGCCCACAGACGGAACTGCAGGAACGGCGTCACTGCCGGATCCTCGGTTCACCCACGTCGGCCCCCCAAGCTGCGCTAGCCACCGGCGAAGAATGTCCGGAATTATGGGGTAAATCCTAGTTTGTCCCGAGAGACCGCCGCAATCGAGGGCCTGTCGCGACGGTCGCGCTCAGGTCGTGGTGATCCAGGGCGCGTCCCCTGGGTGCTTGCTCAGGTGGCGAGCGACCCGGTCCCGGTGCACCTCGTCGGGACCATCGTAGATCCGGGCGTAGCGGGCCTCCCGGTACATCCATTCCAACGGAGTGTCGGCCGTCACACCCAGCGCTCCGTGAACCTGGATGGCGCGATCGATCACCTTGTTGAGCAACTCGGCGCCCCGGAACTTGATGAGCGAGATCTCCATGCGGGCTTCCGAGCCCCGATCCACCGCTTCGGCGGCGGCGAGCGTTGCCGCCCGGTGGGAGAAGATGTCGGCCGCAGACTCGGCGATGAGCAGCCGGATCTGGCCATTGTGGGACAGGGGCGCTCCCTGCACGTGGCGCTCGTTGGCCCGCAGGCACATCAATTCGAACGCCCGCTGCATCTGACCGAGCCAGCGCATGCAATGAAAGATGCGCCCGGGCCCCAGACGCGCCTGGGCCATCGAGAATCCCTCGCCCCGCCGTCCCAGGAGGTTCTCGTTCGGAACGCGAACGTCGCGCAGCCGGATCTCACAATGGGCACCGACCGTGCTGCCCATCGTCGGGATGACGCGCACGACCTCATAACCCGGCGAATCGGTCGGGACGATGATGGCCGAGAACCGCTTGTAGCGACCCGCCTCCTCGGACTCGGTCCGGGCGAAGACGGTGGTGAACGCCGCGATGTTCGCTCCTGTCGTGAACCACTTGTGGGCGTTGATCACCCACTCGTCACCGTCGAGCTCGGCGGTCGCTTGCATGAGTGTCGGGTCGGATCCGGCAACCTCGGGCTCGGTCATGCCGATCGATGACCTGATCTCCCCGGCGACCAGAGGGACCAGCCAACGCTTCTTCTGCTCAGGGTTCGCGTACTGGCGGAGCATGATCGAGTCCTGCATCGACCATGTCCCGACTGCGCTCTGGCCGAAGAACGATCGCCCGATGATCTCGTTGAGGAACGTGACCTCCATGAAGCCCAGGCCACCTCCCCCGATGTCCTCCGGGTGCCCGAGGGCCCAAAGCCCCTGTGCTTTCGCCGCCGCCTTCAGCCGCTCCATTTCCACCAGCGAGTCGAGCGAGGCCTCGCGTAGGAGGGTTTCGGATGGGATCACTTCGTCGTCGATGAAGGCCCGCATGCGCGCCAACACGTCCCGGAACTCTTCGGTCATCTCCGCTGGCATCCTCACCTCCGAAAGCGGGTGGTCCCGAAACGCCAGGGAGGCACATCGGCCCGCCGCCGTCCGGCCCGAGACACTACCGGAGCAGGTCGGCGGCTTCCTCGAGGTGAAGCTGCACGCTTTCGCCCAGCTCGTCGGTGCCGGGGGTCCCATCTCCGACCGAGCGCCGGCGCATGTAGATCCCTTCCTTGATGATGGCCGCCCGCCAATGCTCGAAGGCAAGGTACAGGTCGAGCTCCGCGATGTTGCTCCCGGTGGTCTCTGCGTAGCGCTCCGCGAGTTGCGCACCGCTGAGGAATCCGGGGTGAAGGGCGATGAGCTGGGATTCGTGGGTGAGGCGACCGCGCGATGACTCCCAGTAGACGAGCAGGTGCGCCAGGTCGGTGAGGGGGTCGCCGAGCGTTGAGAGCTCCCAGTCGAGAAGCGCCGCGACCCGTCCGGGGGGCCCGGGATCCACGATCATGTTCCCCAGCCGGTAATCGCCGTGCACGAGCGCGGACCCACCTCGCAGGAGGTGCGCGCGCCCGGCGAGGCTGGTCGCGAGGGGCGCCACCAACGGATGGTCACGGTGAAGAGCCCGGTCCCACTGTTGCAGCCACCGGTCCACGCGGCGGGCCACGAATCCCTCCGGGCGGCCGAGGTCGGCCAGTCCTATCGCGACGTAATCGAGCTGATGGAGGCTGGTCAGCACGTCGATGGCCTCGATTGAGATGTCCCGCGCCTCCTGCTCGGTCAGATGGGCGACGTCGTCGGCCCGGTGCAGGACCGAGCCGCGGACCCGGTCCATGACGTAGAACGGCGCGCCGAGTGGACGGTCGTCGTCACAGAAGCCGTGGACGCGGGGGACGGGAAGCGTTGTGCCCATTAGGGCCGCAAGCACGCGGTATTCGCGCTTCATGTCGTGCGCACCCGCAGGGACCTCGCCTATCGGGCGTCGCCGGGCGACGTACTCGTAATCACCAGAAGTGAGCAGGTAGGTGAGGTTGGACTGGCCCCCGCTCAGAAGCTGAACGTCGACCTCACCGGCAAGGGGGGCGACGCGAGCGACGAACTCGATGAGCCGTTCGAGATCGACCAGGCTCATGGCGTCGACCGAGCTCATGGCGCGCAAGCTAGCGGTGATCCCCATCGCCCCGTACCTCAACCGCCCGAGAAGCGATGCTTCCACGTCCGGACGAGGCGCTGTTGATCGTGGGCGAAGATGTCGTGATCAGAGCCGTCGAAGACCACGACTTCCACGTCGGGGCGGTGTCGGCGCCACTGTTCGAGCGCAGGGTCATCCAGAAGGCTCCGGCCGTCGGGCGGATCACCAGGACGGGGCAGGGCAGCTCGGCGAGGCGGCTCCAGTAGGAGATGGCGGTGACGTCGCGCGCTACCTCGTGGACGACGTGCGGCTGCATCCGCTCGGTCATCGGGATGCCGCGCCATGACGTGCTCATCCACCACGACGCCCAACCGTCGGGAGGAACGATCTGTTCGGCCCGGTAGTCGCCGACCGTCAGGCTGAGCACCGAATCGGGGTGCTCAAGCGCCCACGCCAGCGCGTAGGTCGTGCCGCGCGAGTAGGCCACGAGGTGGACGGGCCCGATCCGGGCGTCGGCGACGACAGCATCCAGGTCGCCGACGTGGTCGTCCACCGTGTAGCCCCGCTCCGGGGCGTCGCTCGCGCCACGACCGCGGAGATCGACGATGACGCAGCGGTGGGGTGCCCACGCGTCGAGCATCCACCGGTACTCCGTGGCGGTGTCGCCCATGCCGGGTACGAACAGGATCGGCGGAGGCGGGCACGCTCTGCGGCTGTCGAGATAATGGAGCCGGGTTCCCACGTGGATGACCCACTGGGAGTAAGGATCGGGTCTTCGGGGCGTAGCTGGGACGCTCACCGGCCCGACGTTATCGGCGGCCGCTGGCTTGGCAATGGACGGCCGGGACGTAACGTCGCCTATCACCACCACGGGAGGCAACCATGGACCACGTAGGAATCGAGATCGCCGAGAAGGTCGCCACGGTGACGTTCGACAACCCGCCGGTCAACGCGCTCACCGGCCAGTCCTTTCGGGAGATCACCCAGGCCTTCCGGTCCCTCTCGGAAAGCACCGGTGCCACCGTCGTCATCTTCACGGCTGCCGGTGAGCGAGCGTTCTGCGGCGGTGTCGATCTCAACGACTCGGCCCGGCGCCACTCGCGCCAGCTCGGTGATGGCGACTCCGCGATCGACCTCTTGGACCCCGGGTCGATCGTGCGTGACTGCTTTTGGTCGGTCCTGGACTGCCCGTTGCCCGTGATCGGAGCCATCAATGGCGCGGCGGTGGGGGCAGGCCTCGCCCTGGCCGCGAGTTGCGACATCCTCATCGCATCGGAGCGGGCGAGGTTCGCGTTGACGGAGATCAACGCCGGGGTGCTCGGAGGAGGCCGACACCTCCAGCGGCTCGTCGGCCCGTACCGGGCCCGCAAGATGTTCTTCACCGGGGAGTTCGTCTCTGCCGCCGACTTCTTGGCGTGGGGGGCCCTTGATGCCGTCGTGGCTCCCGACGAGCTGCTTCCTGCCGCCCGCGAACTGGCCGGCCGGATCGCCCGGAAGAGCCCCATCGGCCTGCGGTTGGCCAAGGAGTCGCTGAACCGGGTGGAGAACCTCGACCTCAAGGACGGGTACCGGCTCGAGCAGGACTACACCGGTCGCCTCACCCGCTACGCCGACTCCGCCGAAGCCCGCACGGCCTATCTGGAGAAGCGGGACCCGGTGTGGGGTTGGCGATGAGCAACCTCCGGCAACCGGATTGGACCTCTGGCGGACCTGGGCCCGCCATGCTAAGTTGACGGAATCGTCAGGCAACGCAGGGGGGTTCGCTCATGAACGTCGAAGATCTGATCCTGGTGAGCGTGGACGATCACGTGATCGAGCCGCCCACAATGTTCGATCAGCACATCCCGGCCGCCTACCGGGACCGGGCGCCCCGGGTCCTGACCGACGATGACGGCAGCGAGTACTGGCAGTTCGAGGACGAGCGGGCGGCATACATGGGTCTCAACGCCGTCGCGGGCTGCCCGCCCGAGGAGTACGGGCTGAACCCGACGCGCTACGACCAGATGCGCCCCGGCTGCTGGAACATCGATGAGCGCGTTCGGGACATGAACGCGAACGGCGTCCTCGGATCGCTCAACTTTCCCACGTTCCCGCATTTCTGTGGCCAGCTGTTCGCCCGGGCCAAGGACAAGGATCTGGCCATCGCAGTCGTGCGCGCGTACAACGACTGGCACATCGACGAGTGGTGTGGGTCCTACCCCGGGCGCTTCATCCCGTGTGCGATCAGCCCGTTCTGGGACCCGATGCTGATGGCCGATGAGATCCGCCGCGTTGCCGCAAAGGGCTGCCACGCCGTCACCTTCTCCGAGAACCCCGAGAAGCTGGGGCACCCGAGCTTGCACAGCGACCACTGGGACCCGTTCTGGGCCGCGTGCGCCGAGACCGGAACGGTTGTCTGCCTGCACATCGGGTCGTCGTCCTCGCCGATCCTGACCGCAAGCGACGCGCCGGCGGACGTGATGATCTCCATCACCCCGATGAACTCGTTCCTCGCCCTGAACGATCTGATGTGGACGCCGATTTTCAAGAAGTTCCCGGACATCCGCATCGCGATGTCCGAGGGCGGCATCGGGTGGATCCCCTACGCCCTCGAGCGCATGGATTATGTCTATGAGCACCACCACGCGTGGACGGGCGCCGATTTCGGGGGGCTCCGCCCGAGCGACGTCTACCGCAAGCACATCGTCACGTGCTTCATCGACGATGCGAGCGGGCTCGAGCAGCGCCAGCGGGTCGGCGTCGATTCGATCACGTGGGAGTGCGACTACCCCCACTCGGACAGCACCTGGCCGCATTCGCCGGAGCTCTTGGGGAAGACGCTGACCGACATTCCCGATGCGGAGATCGCCAAGATCACCCATCTCAACGCCATGCGGGCCTTCCAGTTCGATCCGTTCGCGGTGCGAGGTCGCGAGCGTTGCACGGTGGGTGCCTTGCGGGACGAGGCCGTGGACGTCGACATCGCGGTCCGGAGCCTGGGCCGGGTCAACCCGCACGCGACCTCGGCCACCGACCTGGCCGCTCTGGCGCGCCCGGCCAGCCTCGACCAGTAGCGGACTCGTGGCCACCGGTGAACCCGCGCCACCGGCGCGCCGCTTCCTCCACGTCTGCTATTGCTGTGACGACACCGGTCCGGTGACTTCGTTCTTCACGGAGGCGCTGGCGATGCGGAACACGATGAGCACACCGCCAGAGCGTTCGAGCGGGGCGATCCTCGGCCTTCCCGGCGAGGTCGAGGGGAGCGCGGCGTTCGTCTATGACGGGCGCGGGCCACGGGTGAGCCCGGCCATCGAGGTGCAGAGCTGGCTGGACCCGAAGCTCGTGGGCGAACCGGTGCAGGATCCCAGCGGCGTCGGCGTCCACGCCCTCGGGTTCGGCGTGGCCGACGTCGACGCGGCCGTCGCCGCATTGACCGAACGCGGCTGCCGCATGGTGGGGCACGGAGAATGGTTGGCTCACAAGCGGTGGGCGACGGTGCGCGACGCCAACGGCGTGACGCTCGACATCGTCGGCGATGATGCGGTGCCATCAGGCGAGACCCGGATGCGCCATCTGCGGATCACCTGCACCGATCTGTCCGTGTCGGTGCCCTGGTACGAGGGAGTGGGCTTCGAGGTGCTCGGACAGGAACGGGTCACCGACGCCACCGTGGTGGGCCTCGATGGGCCCGTAGACGCGGTCGCGGCCCGGTTGCGGCTTCCGGACGAACCGTTCGAGGTGCTCCTTATCGAGTGGAAGGACCCCAAGTCGCACGGGCGCCACTATGCAGAGCCCAACCACGCCGGTATCTTCCGGGCCGCGGTGGGCGTGGATGACACCCGGGCTGCATATGAGGCGATGAGCGGGGCCGGTTGGACCTTCGACCGCGCCCCGATGCTCGTCGAGCTGAAGGGCACCCCGGTGCCCGACATGTGGATCTGCTTCATCAGCGACCCCGACGGTGTCCCGTTCGAGTTCGTCGAGCGGCCGCGCTCGGCCTTCGTCAAGAGCTGATCCGTCCCGGAGCTCGCCGTTCGCCGCCTCAGGGGGCGGCGACCGTCACGCCCCAGCCCGCCAACAGCTCGTCGACCGTGGTGATGGTGGCGATGAAGGGGAGCGTGTGCTCGAGCATCGACGCGACGTGCTCTGGCGGTGAACCGGCCACGGCGTCACTCGGGATCACGACGTCGAAGTCCTCGTCGGCCGCCTCTGTAGCCGCGACGGGGATGGCGACGTTCACCGAGATTCCCGCGAGCACCACGGTCGATATCCCTACGTTGCGCAGGAGCTTGTAGGTCTCCGAGCCGTGGGTGGGTGAGAGCCCGGTGTGGCGGGGTAGCACGAGATCGTCGGGCCCGACGCCGATCTCGGGGATCGGTTGCACCGCGGGATGGTCGGGCGTCCAGCCGTCGAGGGCGTCGAGAAGCCGGGCGAAGAGCGGAGGTCGTCGGTTGGAGGACCGATTGCCGGCGGCGGGCACGTAGGTGAGGTGCACCACGAGGGCGCCCGCGGTTCGCGCCCCAGCAGCGAGGCGTCCCATCGCGGGGATGGCGGGCCGGGCCGAACGGGCGATGGCCCGCATGACGCTGTCGGGGCCCAACAGGCCGTTCTGGCACTCGACGAAAAGGACGGCCGTGGATTGGGGATCGGTGTTCACGCCAGGCCGGGGTTCATGCTGCGATCCCGAGCAGACGGTTGCCGTTGTCGCTCATGATGCGCTTCTTGTCGTCGTCGCCGAGGTGGGCCTTGTCGAGGAAGTCGAGGTACTCCAGGGGCTCGGATAGTCCTTCGGGGTGCGGGTAGTCCGAGCCGAACAGGACATGATCCGCGCCGACCGAGCCGACGAGCTGCGCGACGTCGTCCTCCCAGAAGGGATTGACGAAGACGTTGCGACGGAACGCCTCCACCGGATGTTCGATGAAGTCCTGGGGCATCTTGCGGTACACCAGGTCCAGCTCGCGCAAGAGGTTCGGCACCCAGCCGGCTCCATTCTCGACGCTGAAGACCTTGAGGTCCGGGAACCGGGACAGGGCGCCGTGGCACACCATCGCGGCGAGAGCGTCCTCGATCTCACGGTGCTGCATCAACATGTTCTTCAGCGGAGTGGGTTTGAACGCACTGTCGGTGCGGCCCGGTTCCCATGTCTCGTAATAGGAGGTGAGCGGAGCGAACGAGGCGTGCATGCACACCGGGATCTTCGCCTCCTCGACGCGGGCCCAGAAGGGGTCGAACTCGGGAAGTGCGATCGACCTCGAACCTCGGAGCCCCGTCACCGGAGCGGGACGGACCAGGATGGCCCTTGCTCCCCGGTCAAGGACCCATTCGAGCTCGGCGATCGCCTTCTCGACGATCGGAAGGGTGATGACCGGGACGGTGAACAGGCGATTGTGGTAGTCGAACGTCCAAGCATCGTGCAGCCACTCGTTGACGGCGTGGACGGCCACATGGGTGAGGTCCGGGTCGCCGTCGAGCGAATACTCGAGGAGGTTGGCCAACGTCGGGAAGATCAGGGCGCGTTCGAGGCCCAGTCGGTCGAGCACCTCGAGGCGTGGCCCTGGCTCGCGGAACGCCGGGTCACAGTCGATGGGCTCGCCGGTGAGCTCTCGCAGCGTTTTCCCCTCGGGGTTTTCTGCCCGGTAGTAGGCCATGTGGGAGCCCGGCGCTGCCACCTTGTCGAAGGTGGGGTTCGGCATGTACTCGGTGATGTGCCCTTTGACCGCGATGCGGGGGCGCCCATGGACCTCGACGAACTGGATGTCGCGCCGGTGGGCCTTGGGGAGGTATTCCGTGATCACCACCGGCGACTCATAGAGGTGATTGTCGGCGTCGAAGACGCCGTAGTCGGGCTTGGTCATGACATGCCCTCCCTCGGGACTCTGCTGTCGATGAACGCCACGTTACGGCGCTCGCGTTAGCATCCCACATACTTGACGAAGTTGTCAGCAAGATCCTCGGAAAGGCAGAGGCATGGGCGCACTGAGCGGGCGAGTGGTGAT
>Ga0102924_1001291_pt1 | contig 29522 bp, 26 predicted proteins | sample PaiPotPPM11metaG_FD_80116 | JGI IMG/M metagenome (GOLD analysis project Ga0102924, IMG submission 80116) | Iron sulfur acid spring bacterial and archeal communities from Banff, Canada, to study Microbial Dark Matter (Phase II) - Paint Pots PPM... ... | reverse complement strand
GGTTGAGGGGGCGCCCAACCTGCCGGGCTGGCGTCAGGTGCCACTCCGGGAACAGCTCGAAGAGATGCTCGGGTGTCAGTGCCTGGTCGAGCACGACGCCAACCTGGCAGCTCTGGCCGAACATCGGCGTGGCGCCGGACGGGGCACTCGCGACTTCGTCTACGTGACCGTGAGCACCGGCATCGGCGCAGGTTTGATCTTCGGGGGCCAGCTGTACCGGGGCTACCAGGGCAGTGCCGGGGAGTTCGGCCACATGGTGATGTCGCCCGACGGCCCTCTCTGCAACTGCGGCAACCACGGCTGCCTTGAGGCCCTTGCCTCGGGGACCGCAATCGCCAGGAAGGCGGGCGTGGCCAGCGCAGCGGAGGTCGAGCGGCTCGCCACCGCAGGCGACCAGGCGGCGCAGCGGATCCTCGCCACCGCGGCTCGCTATCTGGGCCTGGCGGTGGGAGGGCTGATCAACCTGCTCAACCCTGAGGCGATTGCCCTGGGTGGTGGGGTCATAGCATCCTCGCCCAAGTTCTGGACTGACGTGCTCGCCGCCATACCTGACGGTTCCTTCCCCTCCCTGCGCAATACCTGCCGGGTCGAGCCCGCTGAGCTGGGGGAGGACCAGGGACTATTGGGAGCGGTCGAACTCGCCTTGGATTTCGCGCGCTCGAGTCCCCCCCGGGTTGCCAAGGTGGCAGTCCAATAGGCTGAGTCCGCGGCCCAGGCTCTGGCGGCGTGACAAAGTCGCGACCCGGCCGGTGCTGTGAAGGCCGACTTCCACAGTTAGGCTCGCGCAATGACCGTCTTCGCAAATGGCGGCTCGCCTGTCGGTGGCGCTTCCGGTCGCCGCTGGGGACTGAGACCGCAATTTCCGGTCAAGGATTGGACCGCGTCGGCAGTGGGCCTGCGTGAAATCTCTCGGGAGACCATCGGTCTTGCCGCCATCGCCATCCTGGGCTTGGGCGCCAGTCTCAGCGACGGCTTCTACTCGGTTGCAGGGTTGCTGTTGGTGGTCCTCGGGATCGTCGCGGTCCTGGTCATCCGGTCCGGCAACTCTGGCCGGGCCTCGGGGCTGGTGTGGAGCGCCACGGTTCTGGTCGGAGCCATGGCCACCGCCTTCCTATACGGGGGGTCGCCACTGCTCTGGTTGTCCACCGCAGCCGGGGGGGGAGCGGCGGTGATGGTGGTTCTCTGCTCTAGGCCCGTGCTCCGAGTTGCGGCTGCCTCAGTCTCGGCGGCGATCTGGTTACTTCTGCTGTTCCTCAATGTCGACTGGGGCGGAGCCCCGATCGATGTCGTCCTGCTCATCCGGGGGGCGACCTCGCAGCTGCTTCATGGTGTCAATCCCTACGCCGCCAGCTACGCCAGCAGTACTCCGGGCCTGGCCAGCAGCCATTTCCCGTATGGGCCGGGGGTGCTGCTGCTCTCCGTACCCGGAAGACTGCTGGGGGACGTGAGAGTCAGCGACCTGCTGGCGGTCCTGGTGCTGGTGGCGGCAGTGGTAGTCCTGGCTCGTCGCCGGGGCGGCTCCGAGCAAGGATGGCGATTCCTCGCCTTGTGCCTCACCCTACCTTTTCTACCCCACATGATCAGCTTGGGGTTCGTCGAGATCTACCTGGTGGCAGCCATGGCGGTGTGGCTTTGCTGGACCGACAGTCATCCCTGGGCGGCGACCGTGGTCCTGGGTGTGGGCCTCAGCACTCTGCCCACAGCGCTTGCCCTTTTGGCCGTGGTCTTCATCTGGTGGCCCAAGTCGCGTTTGCAGATTCTGCTCGCGGCTGCTATCGCCTTGGCCGTCTGTGCTCCCTTCGTGTTCTGGGCCGGACCGGACCGGTTCATCTCCGATACCCTCGGTCTCCAGTTGCGATTGCCTCCCCGGGTCATCGGTCTCGACCTCGACACTGCCTGGGTTCGGCTGACTCACGCCTGGTTCCCCGGCTGGGTCTGGCCCCTTCTCAGCGTGGCTGCCTTGGCGTGGTTGGCCCGGACCCGGGAGAGGACGTGGTCAACGGCTCTGTTTCTGGGCGCCGGGTGGCTGGGGGTGTCCTTCCTCTTCGCCAAGTGGGCGTTTTTCAACTACTACTTCGTAGTGGTGGTCGGGGTGCTGTTGGGGATGGCTCTGCAGGCTGGGGCCGAGGCGGCTCCCCGCCCCTTGCCGGTTGGCGAGGGCGGGGAGCTCGGTCTCCCTCAGGTGGCCGAACCCCTGGTCGCGGGGCGGCCGGTTAGCGCCCTGGCTCGCACCTGAGCCGATTCAGCGCCTTCCGTGGGAGTGGTGCCGGCGCCGCTCACCTTCCTCGCGCTCGGGTTCGGTCCCGAGGGTGACGTTCAACTGCTTCTCCTCGGTGCCCCTGACCAGTTCAAGGCTGATCTGCTCGCCGGGCTTGGAGTCGGCGAGAACCCGGTGCAGGTCCGACACGCGAGCTAGCGGTGCCCCCTTGGCCGAGGTCAGGAGATCCCCTCTAAGCAGCCCTGCCTGGGCCGCAGGACCCTCCTCGTCGAGATGCTGCACAAGAACGCCGCTCCTTTCCGGGAGTCCCACCGCCGACCGCAGTCGTCGCGCCACCTCGCCCGGGAGCAGGCCCACCCCCAGGTAGGGACGGGCAACCACCTCGCCCCGGGCCAGGGCTTCCAGCCTGGCCCGGAGACCGGCATCGGCGGTGATCGCCGCGTAGAGGCCTTCGCCGAGACGCTTGGTGTTGATCCCCAGTAGCTCACCGCCAAGGGTCAGCACCGGTCCTCCTGATGAACCGCGGGGAAGGGGCGCTGTGTGTTCGAAACCACCCGCGATCGGGCGGCCGCCCGGCCCCCTGAAGGATCGGGCTTCACCGGAGACCACTCCGAAGCTCAGCCGCGGTCCTCTTCCTCCCGGATTTGCGGCCGCAAAGACGGGGGTTCCCAGCTGGGGACCAGTCTTCGCCCACTTGGCGATCCCGGCCCCTGTCGTGGGCACGCTGATCACGGCCAGATCTCCAGCTACGTCCGCGGTCACTGCGGTGGCGTCAGCTTCCGAGCCGTCGACGAAGTGGACGCGGGGGGTCTCAGAGCGGACGTTGTGGGCACTGGTCACCACCAGGCCCTCTCCGAACACGATTCCACTTCCAGACGGCCACCGCTCGCCCACTCCGACCACGGCCGGAAGCGCCTGCTCGCGGACGGCTGCCGCCGCCTTCTCCAATTCCTCCGCAAAGCCCATGACCAGCACCTCTTCTGTCGTTGATTGCGTCTTGCAAGTAGCAACTATATACATCCAGCCGTCGGATGTGGTGCGGTGCCCCGGTTCGCTCGGTGTCCCGTTCAGGTAACGATCCGCTGAGGTCGTATGGCCGAGATCGTGGGCCGACCTATCGTTCCGTCATGAGATCCGCCGGCGCAGCGGACCAAAGTCCAAGATTTCGCCTCAGCCGCGGCGCCCTGGTCCTGCTCCTGGCCGCGGGCCTCAGCTTGGGCATGGCCGGCTACGCCATTCGCAACATCGGGCCCGGGGTCGACTTCTTGGTGTTCTACCGGGCGGCCCGGGCAATGACTGAGGGGAACAGCCCCTACACGATCCCAGGCTACGTGAGCGTTCCCGGCCTGGCGGTGCTGCTGGAACCCTTGAGCCGGCTTCCCTTCCGGACTGCCGAGCTGATCTTCCTTTTGGTAACGGCGGCGCTGGCGCTGGCGACCGTGATCATCTTTGGCCGACAGTTGGGCTGGAAGCGACCGCAGCTGCTGGCTGCCGGCGCTCTGATCTCCTGGGTCGGCTTGTCTGGACTCATCCAGGGCCAGGTGGACGCTGTCCTGCTGGCCGCGCTCCTGGGAGGCATGGTGCTGGCATTACGAGGCCGGTTCCTCGCGGCTGGCCTGCTGTTGGGGCTGTTCTGGCTCAAGCCCGACGTGATGTGGCCGGCGGCACTCTTTGCTGGGGCAGCCATCTGGCCCAACCGATCAGCACTGCTCCGCTTCTGCCTCGGTGTCGGTGTGACCTCGGCGCTGTTCATCGGTGGCGGCGCGCTGCTGGTACCCGCCTGGATCAATTCGCTGGTCCATATCGGAGTCGGGGCGGGCGGTCAGTCCAATCTCGCCGGCCTCCCGGTTCTGCTCAGCGCTCTGCCCCGAGGCTGGGGCCTCGGTCTGGGGTTCGGATCGCCGGTCACGTGGACCCTTTTGGTTCTCTCTCTGGCCTGCCTCGGCTGGCTCGCACTCCAGGTGGCCGCCTCCCCAAGCTGGCGCCAGTTGGGCACTGAGCGCCGCCTGCTGTGGGCGGTCGGGCTCTCGATGGGTCTATGGCTGCTGGTCGCCCCTTATGCGCACTCCTACGACGATCTCCTGCTCCTGCCGCTGCTGGCACTGGTGATCGGTCGCGACGCCGGCGCCGTGGGCCGTCTCGGGCCAGCACTCACAGTTGTGCTCTTGGCTGCGGCCCCGATCGCGTGGCTATGGGTCGAGGTCAACCTCACGTCACTGGCGGTGGCGGCGCTCTTGGTTGTTGGCGTAGTCGGTCTCCGACACGAGCTCGAAGGACAGCAGATGGAGCAGCCCGAAGTAGCCGGCGCTGCCACTCTTCCCGCGGCCAGCGTCACCTGACACAGCGCCCACTCCCGACGCTTGACCGTTGCAATTCGGGGCTGTCCGAGCCCCGAGCACCCCGCCCGAGTCGTACCTGCAGCGGCCGGGACCGCGAAGATCTAGTCATGAGCGAAGCTCCCTCGAACGCGAGACCGGGGCTGGCCGCGGCGCTGGATCGGGTCGGCGACCGCTGGGCCCTGCTATTGGTGGAAGTCCTGCTGGAGGGGCCGAGAAGGTACAGCGACCTCAAGCGCGAGCTGCCGACCATTGCGTCCAACGTGCTCAGCGAGCGGCTGCGCCGATTGGAGTCCTCTGGCGTGGTGGAGAGCCAGCACTACTCCACCAGGCCACCCCGGGTGGAGTACCGGTTGACGGCGGCTGGGCGAGGCCTAGCGGCAGTAGTCGACGCTCTCGATCGCTGGGGCGGCTCCGGCGAGGCGCCCGGGCCTGCCCATCGGCGCTGTGGCACTCCCATGGAGTTGCGTTGGTACTGCCCAACCTGTGAGGAGCTGGTCCTACCCGGCGAGGCCGATTCGGACGACGTTGTCTTCGCCTGAAGCCGTGCCGGGGCCGGAGGTGACCGTGGAGGCGCCGACTGGCACCGCCCTGCGCCGCCTGCTGCCCGAGCTCGAGGCGGGCGTCGGTGCCAGGGTCTGCATCGTCGGCGGCTACGTTCGCGACCTACTACTGGGCCGTCCCGCCGACACCGACATTGACCTGGTGGTGGAAGGCGGCAGTGCCGAGGCGGCCGCTGAGTGGTTGCGCCGACGTTGGGACCGTCGCGCCAAGGTGGTGTCGTTCGAACGATTCGGGACGGCCCAGGTAGCCTTCACCAGCCCCAGGGTTGGCCGACTCACGCTGGAGTTCGTCAGGGCCCGCTCCGAGGCCTATTCCCCGGACAGCCGCAAGCCGGAGGTTAGGGCGGGGACCCTCGAGGAGGATGCGCAGCGCCGCGACTTCACCGTGAACGCCCTGTTGCTCGACAGTCGGGGCCAGGTGTTGGATCCCACCGGCAAGGGGCTTGACGACCTCCGGTTGCAGCTGTTGCGCACCCCGCTTCCGCCCTTGGACACCTTCTCCGAGGATCCCCTTCGGATGCTGCGGGCAGCGCGTTTCGCATCCCAGCTGGAGTTTCGGCTGGCGCCCGGGGTAGAGGAGGCGATGGCAGCCATGGCTCCACGTCTGGCCATCGTCTCGCCGGAACGTATACGCGATGAGCTACTCAAGCTCCTGCTTGCTGCTCGGCCGTCGTTGGGGCTGCGCCTCCTCAACCGTACCGGTCTGCTAACCCAGTTCCTGCCAGAGGTGGCGGCCATGACCGGGGTCGACCAGGGCGGTTACCACGTGGGAGATGTGTTCGAGCACACCTGCCTGGCGCTTGATGTCGCGGCTTCCCAGCGGATCGTCCGCCTGGCGGTGCTCTTCCATGACGTCGGCAAGCCAACCACGGTGGCGGCGGGGCCCAACGGCCCCACCTTCTTAGGCCACCCCCAGGCAGGCGCGGCAATCGCCGAAGCGGCGATGAGAAGGCTGCGCTTCAGCGGGGCTGACATCGAGGCGGTGCGGCAGCTGGTGCTGCTGCACATGCGGCCCATCCAGTACAGCTCGGAATGGGCCGACAGCGCGGTGCGTCGGCTCTGGACCGCCGCCGGTGAGCTGCTCCCCGAACTGCTGGCACTGGCGCGTGCCGACACCGAGGGATCCTCGTTCCCGGGTCTGGACCAACTCTTGGAGCTGGAAGGCCGGCTGACGAACGTGGCCGTGGAGAATCCCCAGGGCATCCGGTCGCCGCTGGACGGTGAGCACCTGAAGCGGATCTTCGAGCTTCCTGCGGGACCCTGGGTCGGACGTGCCCAAAAACTCCTCGTCGAGGCGATGATCGAGGGCGTTCTGCCCCCGTCGGATCAGCCGGATGCCAAGCGTGCGGCAGCGGAGTATCTGCAGAGCCGCCGCCAAACCTGGTGGCCCGTCAGGGGTGAGCCGGGAGCGTCGGAACACGGGTAGACCAGCGACGACAGGGCGGAATGCATCAGGGCTGACCGATCATCCGCGAGCGTGGGTCCGGTGACTTATTGCAAGGGCTTGACGACCAGCGGTGATGCGATGAGCGCGGCGCTTGCAGGCCATTGTCGTTCGCTAGAGTTCTGGCTTGCACGCTAGTCCAGACGACAGCCAGATTCTGAGCCACGACGTGCGAGTTATGCAGTCGTACGCAGAACTGCATCCCGAATCATTCACGGGCTTACGTGTCGACGGGAACAGGATCATGGTCGCGTTTACAGACCAGCTGGACCAGCACCGTAACGCTATCGGCTCGAGGCTCCGCAACCCCAACGCCGTGATTCTTGAGGCAGCCGCGCATAGCAGGAGGGAGCTGCAAGCCATCCGCGCCGAGATTGCCGCTGTATGGCGCGATGACCCTCGCCAGCCTCTCATGGGCGACGGGGTCGGTTATTCGAAGGTCTCGATCCGCCTCAGACCGCCATTCGAACGCTTGGCACAAGAGCTGCATCGAAAGTACGGAGAGTCCTTAGAGATCACCATTGGGTTCAAGAGATTCCCGCCCCTGGCAGCCCCGCTGAGAACGAACCGGGCGACCACTCCCCAGCAAACGCTGCTAACGCCGCACATGGATTTGCAGATAGAACTCAGTGAAACAGTGGTCGCGCCCGGCGATGATGTACGAGGCCAAATATGGCTCACCAATATGGGTGCGTATCCGGTCAAAATCGATACTGACAGCCTTGTGGCGGGAGGAATCCGTCGCGCAGGCGCTGATCAGTTGATTGGATGGTTCAGCGGAGCACTGGGCGGAGTCGGCGTCAGCTTCCGGCTCGCTCCCGAAGAGCGCGGAGCCATCGCCCTCGTTGTGGGTACGGCGTCCTGTGAGCCGACCCCTCGATTCGTCCCAAGTCCAGGTCTGTACGAGGTGGTGGCTCGGATCCCGGCGCGAGTCTCGTCCTCGGGCGACGGGAGTCAGGACGGTGACCTGCTGGCACAAGGCGCCACACTGACGGTGGGGTCTGCTGAATAGTCATGTTTGCGACGGAGGTCGCACTAGTCGAGAGGGAGGAGCGTTGCGCTCTCGGGTGCTGCCAGTGCCAGGTCTCGGTCAAATGTTGCGAGCCGACCTCCCTGATGACGGGCAGGAGCGATCAGGTAGGTGTCAGTAACGTGGGCGCGTCCCCGTACGCCAATAGTCAGGTCCCGTCAGGCGATAGAGGACGGCTACCCAATTGGGCGGGTCGGCGTTCTCGCCGGACGAAGCGATTGCGAGCGGCAGATAGACTGGCCGAGAGGAGGCCGCGCGCCGACAAAACAGTGGGGATCCTGCAATCAACCGTCTAAGGCGGCTCCGCATGCTCATTTGGGAGCTGCCCCAGCAGCTGCGCTTGGCCTACTGCTTGGCCCGAGATCCGCGCACGCCGGCGCCCCTCAAGGCGAGTTTGGTGGGTGCGCTGGCGATCATCCTCAACCCCGCCATCGACCTGCCGGCATGGATTCCGGTAGTGGGTCAGATGGATGCGATCGCCCTGACGGTGCTGACGGTCAGGACCTTCAACTCCCAGGCTCCCCGCGAGCTGCGCGAGGAAATCGAGGCCCAGATCCGGGCCGGTCAGAGTCGGTTCGATCTCGACGTGAGAATGGGTACGGAAAGCGCGCGACGGCTGACTCAGCTGATCCGACGACTGCCCTCACGCCGCACACGGCGCTCTCTTCCCGAGCCGCCCGCAGAGCGACCACCTGAGGTCGCTGCCTGGTACCGTTCTCCTGCGTTGCCCGGGGGGCCGACGGACGGGGCGGGTGGCGAGGCCGGGCCGGTGGGCCCCGCCCCCACAGCAACCGAGGAGCAGTCGATTTGAAGGTCATTCTGACCCAGGACGTCGCTGGTACCGGGCGCGCGGGCGACGTTCGCGAGGTCGCCGACGGCTATGCCCGCAACTTCCTTCTGCCACGGCATCTGGCCCAGGCGGCCAGGCCCACCGCGGAAGCCCAGATACGGGCTCAGCGCGAGCGCCAACGGCACAAGGTAGAGGCCGAGCTGGACGAAGCCCGAGCCACCGCCACCCGTCTGGAGTCCGGGGTAGTGGAGATCGCTGCCCGGGCTGGCGAGACCGGCAAGCTCTACGGCGCGGTAGTCAATATCGACGTCGCCGAGGCGATCGAGTCCCAGTTGGGGGTGGTGCTGGACCGGCGCAAGATCGAGTTCGAGCCTGCCCACGAGGTGGGCGAGCACGAGGCCGTGGCCAAGCTCCACTCTGAGGTCGAGGCCCGGATCAAAGTCCGGGTCGTCGCGGCGTGAGCGCCCGGCCGGAGCTCCGGCCGGCCACCCCGCTTCGAGTCCCCCCGCACAACGTCGACGCCGAGCGCTCGGTGTTGGGGGCGCTGCTCCTGGACAAAGACCAGATCGGGGTGGTCGTGGGCAAGCTGGAGGCCGACGACTTCTATCTGGACGCCCACTCCGACATCTTCCGGGCCATGCTCCACCTCTTCGCCCAGGGCACACCGATCGACACCCTGACCCTGGCGGACGAGCTGGAGCGTCAGGGCGCGCTGCTACGCGTGGGGGGCCTAGAGACCCTCACCTCGCTGGCCGCCTCGGTCCCAACTGCGGCCAACGTGGAGTACTACGCGCGGATCGTCTCCGACCACTCGCTGAAGCGGCGCCTGATCAATGCCGGCGGGCGGCTTGCCGATCTGGGCTTCGACGAGAGCCTGGAGGCTCAGCCGGCGATCGAGGAGGCCGAGCGCACCGTCTTCCAGGTGGCCGACCGAGGTCGGGTCAAGAGCGATTTCGAGTCGATCGGGGAACGCCTGCCCACGACCTGGGAAACCCTCCAGAACGCCTACAACCAGCGGGCCCGGCGCTCGGTGACCGGCGTGGCCAGTGGCTTCGGCCGGTTGGATGCCGTCACCTCCGGGTTCCAGCGTTCCGAGCTGATCGTGGTCGCGGCCCGGCCCGGGGTGGGCAAGACCTCTTTCGCCCTCAACGTGGCCCGGCATGCCGCGGTTCAGCGCCACCACGGCGTCGCTCTCTTCAGCTTGGAGATGTCGCGGGACGCCCTGGTGCAGCGCATGCTTTGCAGCGAGGCGGGGGTGGACTCCTACCTGCTGCGGACCGGGCAACTCGCCGACGACACCTGGCAGAAGATCGCCACCGCCATGGACACCCTGAGCCGGGCCGCCATCTACATCGACGACACCCCGGCGCTCTCGGTGATCGAGATGAGGGCCAAGGCCAGACGGCTGAGGGCCGCCAACCAGGTCGACCTCTTCATCATCGATTACCTGCAGCTGATGCGCTCCACCACCCGCTCCGACTCCCGAGCCCAGGAGGTGTCGGAGATCTCGGCCGGGCTCAAGAGCCTGGCCCGGGAACTGGACGTGCCGGTGATAGCGGTCTCACAGCTGAACCGGGAGTCGGAGCGGCGCACCGACCGCCGGCCCCAGTTGAGCGACCTCAGGGACTCGGGCAGCATCGAACAGGACTCCGACATCGTCATGTTCCTGTACCGGCCGGGCATGCACGAGGAGGGCAAGGACCCGGCCAACACCGAGCTCGACATCGCCAAGAACCGCAACGGACCGGTCGATCGCATCAACCTCCACTTCAACGCTGGCCAGACCGCCTTCCACGACATCGACCGGATTCACCAGGACCCGGCGGGGTGAGCGAGCCTCGTCGATGAGCGTTGTCATCTGCCTCGGCGGCCAGTGGGGCGACGAGGGCAAGGGCAAGATCGTCGACCTCCTGGCAGAGTCATCTCAGATGGTGATCCGCAGCCAGGGGGGCAACAACGCGGGCCACACCGTGGTGGTGGGCGACCGAACCTTCAAGTTCAACCTGATCCCGGCCGGCATCCTCCACCCCAGCACGGTCTGCGTCATCGGCAACGGAGTGGTCCTAGACCCCAAGGTGCTGCTCCAGGAACTGGAAGCGCTGGAGTCGCAGGGGGCCAACCTGGACAACCTCGTCATCAGCGAGCGGGCCCACATGATCATGCCCTACCACCCCGTGCTCGATCGTCTGGAGGAGAGCGCTCGTGGTGACGACCGGCTGGGCACCACCTTCCGAGGGGTCGGACCTGCCTACAGCGACAAGGTTCGCCGCATCGGTTTCCGCGTCGGCGACCTCCAGAAGCTGCGCTTCCTGGAGAAGAAGCTGAACTTCGTCCTCCCCCTCAAGAACGACGCCCTGGTGCGGCTCTACTCGGCTCCCCCCTTCACCGTCGAGGGCATTCTCGACGAGTACACCGACTACGGCCGTCGCCTCGAGCGTTTCATTCGCGACCCCTATCCGATCATCCAGGCCGCGGTTGACCGGGGGGACCGGGTGATCCTGGAAGGCGCCCAGGGCACCATGCTCGACCTCGATCTGGGTACCTACCCTTACGTCACCAGCTCGTACCCATCGGCAGGCGGAGCGCTGGCCGGAGCCGGGATCGGACCCCGCCATGTCCAGCGAACCATCGGGGTCTTCAAGGCATACACCACCCGGGTCGGCTACGGGCCATTCCCGACCGAGCTGGATGACGATCTGGGAGAGTACCTCCGTGAGCGAGGTAACGAGTACGGCACCACGACAGGCAGGGCGCGGCGGGTAGGCTGGTTCGACGCCTGCGTCGCGCGCTACGCGGTGGCGGTCAACGGCATCGATTCCATCGCCCTCACCAAGCTTGACGTCCTAGATGAGCTCGAAGTCATACGCATCTGCACCAACTACAGCAGCAAGGGGGAGCCGCAAGACCACCCCATGGCCAACATCTCCCACCTGAAGCACGTCGAGCCCGAGTACGAGGAGCTGCCCGGCTGGCGTCGCAGCACCAAGGACGCTCGCCAGCTGGCCGACCTCCCCGAGGAGGCCCGTTGCTACCTGGGTCGGGTCGCCGAACTCAGCGGAGCCAAGGTGGACTGGGTCTCGGTCGGCGCCGAGCGGGATCAGACCATCGAGCCGCCCGATTGGTAGGCGCCCGGCACCTTTCGCCCTGGCGGCGGAGCGCCGCGGCCGGCTCGCTCTGCCTGGCGGCGATCGTGGTCACGGCGGCGATCCTGGTCCGGGCTGCGGCCCCTGTCCCCTGGACAGCCCTGCAGCCGATCCCGATCCCGGTCAAGCAGCACGCCGCGGTCTGGAAGGTGGTGGGAAACCCCAGCGCGCCTCAGGATCTGGTGGCGGCCACCAGCCAGGGGGTCTGGCTCAGCGGTGACGACGGTCAGACCTGGACCCCCACATCGATCACCGGTCTCACCTGGACGGTCGCCTTCGCCGACGCCGGCGCGACCCTCTACGCCGGCACCGTGTCCGGGGGCGTCTACCGCAGCATCGATGGCGGCCAGACCTGGCGGCAGGAGAACTCCGGGCTTCACAGCCGCGATGTGCGAGCCATCGCGGTCGGGCCTACCGCCATCGTGCTGGGCACCCAGGCGGGCGTCTATGTCAGCGGCGACGGCATGGCCTGGGAACAGGCCGGGCTCAACGCGCTCAGCATCAGTTCGGTGGCGATCGTCGCCGAGAACCCCCTGGGGGTGGTGGCCGGCTCCGATGAAACCGCGCAGGCGGACAACCTCTACCGGTCCCTAGCCGTGGGCGCGGACAGTGGCTGGCAAGCGCTGCCAGGTGGCGATCCGGGAGGTGCCCCGGTGTTCTCGGTGGCAGTGGGTCCGATCGTGAAGGGCGGCACTGTCCCACCCCTCCTGGTCGGCAACCTCAAGGGGCTCTACTACAGCGCCGACGGCGGCAACAGCTGGCAGGCGCAGACCCTAGCCGGGGGGGTGCTGTGGTCGGTGAACGCGATCGCCTTCGACCCAGACAATCCGGCGGTGATCTACGTGGGCGGTGACAACGGAGGCAGCTCCGGCGGCGGCCTCCAGCGCACCGTCAACGGCGGCAGCACTTGGGCGGCGTTCCAGCAGGGCCTGCCCAGCAATGACGTGACCGGGCTCTCCACCCTTTCCACCACCCCCCTCACCGTGCTGGCGTCGGTCTGGCACCCGCTGGTTCGAGTGGGGGGCGGGGCACGGGCCCTGGATACGACCGCGCCCGGCCCAGTCGCCCTCGCCTCGACAACGGGAACCCCGATCTCGGTCGCGGTCTCCCCGACGCCCCAGGCGACTCCCACCCCCCGAACCCACCACAAGGTCGTCGCCAAGGGAGTCTCGATCCCGGCCGGATTGGTGGCGGCGGTGCTGGCGGTCCTGGTCGTGCTGGCGATCGCCCTGACGATCTTCATACGTCGCCGGCGACGGCGGCTGGACGCGGAAGCACCACCGTGATCGGAGAGCTGCCGGGCCGAACCCCTGAGGAGCGACTGGCACAGATGGGACTTGAGCTGCCCGCGCCCCCGGTCCCATTGGCTAGCTATGTGCCCTTCACCTTCGCCGGGGATCTGATCGTCACCGCCGGGGTGGTCCCCATGCGCGACGGGCGGGTGATCACCGGGCGTCTGGGCTCCGACCTGACGGTCGATGCTGGAATCGCCGCGGCCCGCACCGCCACCCTCTCACTGCTGGCGCTTTTGGCGGTGGCCGCAGGGCGGCTGGATCGGGTCACCGGGTTGGTGCTCCTGACCGGCTACATCCGCTCGGCGCCGGACTTCTCCCGCCATTCCGAGGTCCTGGATGGGGCGTCAACGTTGCTGCTCGACGTCCTGGGCGAGAACGGCCGGCACGCCCGAGTGGCGGTGGGGGTGGCCGAGCTTCCGCGAGAAGCCTGCCTGGAGCTCCAGCTCACCGCCAAGCGCTGAGCGACACGCCCAATCGGCTGAAGTGAGCGCTGACCCGGGTGCCGGTAGAATTGGCCGCCCGTGCCCCGAGGACAGCAGTCGATCGGGGAGTCCGCCATCGACGTGGAGCAGCTCTGGCGGACTTACCGAACCACCACCGGCACCCTGCGCCGTCACCGCCTTGAGATCGAAGCGGTGCGAGGGATATCTCTCCAGGTAGAGCCAGGAGAGCTCTTCGGCCTGCTGGGGCCAAACGGCGCCGGCAAGACCACGACCATCCGGGTCCTCTGCACCCTGCTGCTGCCGACCTCGGGCAAGGTGCGGGTGCGGGGCATCGATGTGGTCGATCACCCCGGCGAGGTCCGCCGCCAGATCGGCTACGTCTTCGGCGGTGACCGTGGCCTCTACGACCGGCTCAGCGCCGTTGACAATCTCCGCTACTTCGCCGACCTCTACGGTCTGGATCCCCGACAGCAGCGCCGCAGGATAGAAGCGGTTCTAGAGTTGGTGGGGCTCAAGGGTCGGGGTCGAGAGCGGGTGGAGGGGTTCTCTCGCGGCATGCGGCAGCGCCTGCACCTAGCCCGGGGGCTGCTCCACGATCCCCCGGTGCTGTTCTTCGACGAGCCCACCATCGGAGTTGACCCGGTAGGCGCCCGCGAAGTCCGCCAGGTGATCTCAGACCTGGCCAAGTCGGGCAAGACCATCCTTCTGACAACTCACTACATGTTCGAAGCCGATAGCCTCTGCGACCGAATCGCCGTGATCGCCAAGGGCAAGATCGTGGCCGAGGGGACCCCACAGGAGCTCAAGGCCGGGGTGCGAGTCGGGGCCGTGGTCGAGATCGAGGCCTACGGAGTTCCCGAGCTGACGGTGCAGCGGATCAGGGACCTCCCCGAGGTTGACTCGGTTTCCACCGAGGTGCGTGAGCAGGCTCAACTGCTCACCGTTCAGGCGCAGGAAGGCAGCCAGCTGACCGGGCGCCTGCTGCAGCTCCTGGAGGGGGTCAGGGTGGAACGCATCGCCGCCCGCGAGCCCACCCTGGAGGACGCCTACGTGGCGCTGGTGACCGGCGAGTGAGCGCACTTCCGCGCCCGCTCAACGGCCCTCTCTTCCGGGCGGGGCCGGCTCCGCTGGGCTGGCCGCGGATGGTTTTGTCGGGCTGGTGGTACCAGCTGAAAATGCAGGCTCAGTCCGGATTTACGGTGCTGGTGGCACTGATCCAGCCCCTCATCTTCGCCAGCATCGCCATGGCTGATCAGCAGGCGGGGAATCGCACTCTGCCACTGCTCTACTACGCGCTCGGCGCCGGGATCATGGGGATCTGGTCGACGGTGGTCTTCGGCTGCGGCGGCGCCCTCAACTGGCAGCGCCACCAGGGCATGCTGGAGCCCCTGGTGATAGTCCCGGCGCCCTTGGTGCTGGTGCTTCTGGGCATCACCCTGGGTACGGCCACGGTGGGCCTGTACGCGATGGGGGCAACCCTGCTCTGGGGTTGGCTGGTGTTTGGTGCCCACCTCCACTTCGCCAACCTGCCGGCGTTTGTGATCGCGGTGATCGCGACGGTGGTGGCGCTGGGTTTGCTGGGGTTGGTCTTAGGCTCGAGCTTCGTGCTCTACCGCAACTCCAACGCCCTCTCGAACGCTTTGGAATACCCGGTCTGGCTGGTGTGCGGTCTGCTGGTGCCCCTCTCGCTCCTGCCCGGCTGGACCCATCCCCTGGCTTACGTCCTGGCCCCGACCTGGGGTGTCGAGGCCCTCCGGGCCGCGGCGATCGGGGGCAATCCCTGGTTACCGCTGCTCTGGTGCGGGGTGTCATCGATCGCATACCTCGGGCTCGGGGTGGTACTGGTGCGCAACGTCGAGCGACTCTCCCGAATCCACGCCACCCTGACTTTTCAATGAGCGTCGCAGCGGTTCGGCGCGAGGGTGGCGCTGGTAACTTCTGGCGGGTCTTCTTCGTCGGGGGACTGATCTCCTACCGGGCCCTCTTCTACTGGATATCCCCCTGGCAGTACATCCCGACCCTACTAGCAGCACCGCTGTTTCAGATCCTCTTCTTCGTCTATCTGGGGCGCTCGGTCGGGGTGGGGTCGACCAACTTTTTCGTGGTCGGCAACTCGATCCAGGTCTGCAGCATGTCGGGGATCTACGGCATGACCATGGCAATCAGCAACGAGCGCTTTTTCCAGACCCTCAGCCCCATCCTGGCCACTCCCGCCAACCGGATAGCCTTATTTCTGGGTCGAGGGCTGCCGGTGGTGGTGACCGGTTTGCAGACCACCGTATTCGGGTTCCTGGTATCCGCGCTGCTGCTGGATTTCCGGCCTGCGCCGAGGGACCTACCGGCTCTGGCGCTGACGGTGGTGATCACCGCAGGATCCTGCACCGGCTTCGGCATGGCCCTGGGTTCCATTGGCCTTCGGGCCCGCGATGTCTGGCTGACCGCCAACATCGCTTACTTCGCGATGCTGCTTCTCTGCGGGGTGGAGGTGCCGCTGCGCCAGCTTCCCGGAGCGCTCCAGGTGCTGGCCGACTTTCTGCCCCTCACCCACGGGATCGCGGCGGCCAGGCTGCTGGCCAGCGGTCACAACGTCGCCGCCGCCTGGCCCGATATCGGTGGCGAATTGGTGGTGGGTGTCGCCTGGGCCAGCGCTGGCTTCCTGCTCTTCCGCTACTTCGAGCGGCAGGGTCGGCGCAGCGGGGCGTTCGACCGGCTGTGAGCGAGCAGGATCCCGCCACGTCGGTAGCCCGCCTCGATCTCCGCGGGGTCGCCTGCCCGCTTACCTTCGTCAAGACCAGGATCGCGCTGGACCGCCTGGCCCCCGGCGAGCCCCTCGAGGTTCTGCTGGACGTGGGTGAGCCCGCCGACTCGGTGCCGGCCGCCTGCGTCGAGGATGGTGATGTGGTTCTGGAACTGGGGTCATGGTCCGAGCCGGGAGTGGTGCGTCTGCTCGTAGCCCGGTCTGGCTGAAAACCCGCTATCAGGGAGTGCCCGGCGGGCTCCATCCGGCCGCCCCGCTTCGAGGGAGCATCACGGTGAAGGCAGCGCCGTGCCCCGGCGTGGACTCGACTGCCACGCGGCCGCCCTGAGCTTCGACCAAGGAGCGCACGATCGCCAGCCCCAAGCCGCTGCCCCCGTCCTGACGCGACCGCGAGGCCCCCGAACGGTAGAAGCGCTCGAAGACGTGGGGGAGGTCCTGGCTGGGGATTCCCGGACCCTCGTCGGCGCAGCGCAGCCCGACCATCCCCTCGGCCTCAACTGTGCTCCAGTGGATCGCGGCGCCGCCGTGGCGCTCGGCGTTGTTCTGGAGGTTGGTGGCAATCGCGGTCAGGGCCTCGGGGTCGGCCAGGGCCACCAGGCCGGGGCGCTGCTCGAGGTTGACCTTGACGTTGGCGGGATGCTCTGCCACGAACTGCTCCATGAACGCGCCCAAGTCGACCGGGCGGGGCTGGAGTGAGCGCCCCTCGTCAGCTCGGGCCAGGGTGAGCAGGTCCATCACCAGGGTCCGCATCCTCTCCGCCTCCCGGGACATCACCGGCAGGGCTGCCGCCATGGCGTCGGGGCCTGCCCCGCCCCCGCGCTGGAGGACATCGAGGTAGCCCTTGATGGCGGTCAGTGGAGTGCGCAGCTCGTGGGAAGCGTCGGCGATGAACTGACGCATCTTTTGCTCGGCTTCTTCGCGGATGCGCACGGTGCGTTCGACGTTGTCCGCCATCTCGTCGAAGACGGTCGCCAGCACGCCCACCTCATCTCGGCCCGGTTTGATCCCGCTACGCCGGGAGAGGTCTCCCCGCCCGAGCGCCTGGGCCGCCGAGGTGAGCCGTCGCAAGGGCCCCAGGCTGTGGGCGGTCAGCACCAGCCCGATCAGCAGCGCCAAGAGCAGCACCGCCGCAGCGCCCTCCGCGACCACCCTACCGGCGGCATTCAGCTCACTCTGGATCGGACCGGCCGGCTCGGCCAGCTCGATGGCGCCAACGTCGTTGCCCAGGCTGCCCACGAGGGGGAAGACCATCACCAGCTGGCTGGATCCACCGCTACCCAGCAGCACTGGGCCAGCGTCTTTGCCGTCCTGGGCCGCGGCCACGAGATCTGAAGGTGGCGGCGTGGGAATGCTCACACCGGTCCGCACCGTCCCCCCCGCCTTGGCTGGCGGTCCGGCGGTGGACACCAGCACCAGGCTGGTATTGAAGGCTCCCGCCTCCACATGCTCGTCGGCCAGAACTCTGACCAGGGCCAGGGCAGCGGCTCCGCGCACGAGCCGGGGGTGGCCCACCTTCACCCGGGCTCGCTGCTCGGCCACAAAGATGGCGCGACCCTCGTTGAAGGTTGCCTCCAGGCTCTGTGCGCGACTGGAAAGGACCGCTTGGCGCAGGAGGTTCGTCTCTACCCCGCCGGCGACAGCCAGCACGATCGCCAGCACCACCACGAACGAAAGCGTCAGCCGCCAGCGCAGGCTGTGATACCAGGGGACGGCGGTGTCAGTCGGCGGCGAGGCGATAACCCACCCCCCGCACGGTCTGGATCAGCTGGCGGTCGGTGTCGGTCAGCTTGAGGCGTAGGTAGCGAACGTAGACCTCGAGGTTGTTCTCGTCGCCGTAGAAGGAGACACCCCAGACCGCATTGAGGAGTCGGTCTCGGTGGAGTACCTCACCGCGGTGCTCCATGAGGTAGGCGAGGAGGTCGAACTCACGGGACGAGAGCTCCACCTCCTCGCCGTCGCGTCGCACCTTGCGCGTGCCCCGATCCAGTTCCAGCGAACCAGCTCGGAGCACCGCTGCCTGCTCGGGCTGACGCCGGCGCAGCACCGAGCGCACCCGGGCCACCAGCTCGCTGAACTCGAAGGGCTTGCCCAGATAGTCGTCCGCCCCCACGTCAAGACCGTGAATGCGGTCCTGGGTCTCGTCGCGCGCGCTCAGGATGACCAACCCCCGCCGAGGGTCACCGGCGAGCACCTTGGTGAGCTCGATCCCGTCCATGCGCGGCATCATGACGTCGAGCACCACCACGTCGGGGGCGAACCGGTCCACCGCGGTGAGCGCGGCCCGACCATCGGCAGCGGTCTCGACCTCGAAGCCCTCGCGGGTCAAACCGAGCTTGATGAAATCGGTGATGGCGGGTTCGTCGTCGACCACCAGAACCCGGGGCGGACCGGGACGACGGTCCCTTACCTCATCGGGCATGGCAGCGGAATTATAGGCCGGTCCACCCCGAGATCAGAACACCTGGCGGGACGGACCCTGCTTAGACATCGCTTAGACTCGGGCGCCGATGCCGACTGCGTGGCCCGGCTCGGTGGCGCCTACACGGCAGAGTGCCGCGCTGGGGGAGCACCGGGTCTCGTGGCTGGAGCGCGAGGGCAGCGACCCGCCTGTCCTCTTGCTGCATGGCTGGGGTGCCAACGCCGCCTCCTTCAGCGGCTTGCTGCAACTGTCGCGAACTCGGCGCCGGCTGATCGCCCTGGACCTCCCCGGTTTCGGAGACTCGCCGCTGGGCAGCCCCAGCTGGACTAGGGCCAGTTACGCCCAGCTGGTGCGGCAGCTGCTGGCGAGGCGGGGCTGGGCCCAGGTGACGGTGCTGGGTCACTCCTACGGAGGCGGTGTGGCCCTGAGACTCGCGGGCGAGTTGAGTCCCCCCCTGGACCGCCTCATCCTCTGCTCCGCCTCCGGACTCCGGCTCCCAGCTGCTGGCGGGGTGGGAGCTCGCCTTCGGGCCTTCCGATTACTTCGTAAGACCGCAGAGACGATTCTCCCCGGGGGGCTGTCCCGACCGACGGTGGAGTGGCTCCGCCAGCGCTTCGGCTCGGCCGACTACCGGGCCGCTGGTCCGCTCAGGCCGATCCTGGTGCGTGCGGTGCAGGAGGACCTGAGCTCGGTCGCGGAAAGAATCACGGCACCCACCCTGATCATCTGGGGAGGGAAGGATCAAGAGCTGCCGCTGGTGCCCTACGGCCGCCGACTGCGGGAGCTGATCGCGACATCGGAGCTGGTGGAATTCGAGGGGAGTGGCCACTTCCCTTTTGTGGACGAGCCGGGCCGGTTCGCCTCGGTCTTCGACTCCTTTGTAGACGCGGAAATCTGAGCTCATGAGCATTCCCATCTGGCAGGCCCTGCTTCTCACCGTCCTGGCGGCGGCCTGCGCCCAGCGCCGCTTGGTGGGCTGGGTCTACCTGTTCCAACTGGACGAGTACCAGCCCAACCGCATCTGGCGCACGGCCCGGCGCCGTTTCGCCAGCAACTGGAGGTGGCAGCTGGCTCTGGCGGTAGGTGCAGTGGCGATGGCGGTGGTGGCGGCTCGTCCCGCCCCCCTGCCGCGGGTCATTCCCCTGGCCCTGGCTGCACTTTTGGTGTTGGGAACAGATCGGCCCTTCGAGAGGCGTGGGGAGCTGAGGTGGACCAACCGGGCTCGCGAGCTGGCAAGTGTGGCGGGGGTGCTGCTCTTGATGGCCTTGTTCTTCGCGCTCTGGAGCGGCTGGCTGGGAGCACTTGTGCTAGGAGCGGTGGACCTGGTGGCCGTGGCCGCGCTCTGCATCGCGGTCGCTCTCAGCGCCCCACTCCAGCGTCGGCGGCGACATCGCTATATGGAGCAGGCGGAGCGACTGATCGAGGGGGTGGGCCCTTTGGTGATCGGGATCACCGGCAGCTACGGCAAGACCACCGCCAAACTTTTCCTGCAGCAACTCCTGGACTCCGAGGCTTCGCCCTGCTTCGCCACCCCCGGCAGCTTCAACACCACCCTGGGGGTATGCCGGGCGATCAACGAGGGGCTCCGACCCAATCACAAGTTCGCGGTGGTGGAGATGGGCGCCTACCGGCGCGGGGAAGTGGCCGAGATCTGCTCCTTCACCCACCCCCAGATGGGGATCGTCACCGCGGTCGGGGTGATGCACCTGGAGCGCTTCGGCAGCCCCAAACGGATTGCCCAGGCCAAGTCGGAGCTGCTGGCGGCGCTGCCTGAGCCCGGAGTGGCGGCCATGCCCAGCCGCATCGCCGAAAGAGAGCTGCTCACAGCTCCGCTCCGGGCGCGGCCGGTCTGGGTGGGACAGCCCGGTGATCGCTGGTGGGCGGAGGAGCTGGATGTCAGCCCCGAGGGGTCCAGCCTGCGGCTCCAGGGTTCGGGCGGAGAGGACCTCTCCCTGCGAGTGCCGGTCCACGGAATGCCCATCGTCACCGACCTCCTCTGCGCCTGGGCGATCGCAGTTGAGATCGGCGTCCCCATCCCTGACCTGGTCGAGCGAGCGGCGCGACTCAAAGGCGCGCCGCACCGACTAGAGGTGAGCCGGGTCGGGGGGATCACCATCATCGACGACGCCTACAATTCGAACCCCGATGGGGCCGCCGAGGCGCTGCGGCTCCTGGGCCGCCTGCCCGGACAGCGCCGGGTCCTGGTCACACCGGGGTTCATCGAGCTAGGACCGTTGCAGGAGCAGAGCATGCGCGAGCTAGGACGTCGGGCGGCAGAGGTCTGCACCCATGTGATCCTGGTCGGCCCGCGACAGTCGGCCGCGGTCGCGGTGGGCCTAAAAGAGGCCGGCTATCCCAGCGCGCAGCTGACGGTGGCCAGGAATCTCGATGAGGCCCAGCGACGCCTGCCTCAGGTGGCAGGGGAGGGCAGCGTGGTTCTCTTCGAGAACGACCTGCCGGACTCCTACCTGGAGGCGGGTTGAGCCTGCGGGGGGTGACGGTGGCGGTGGTCTTCGGCGCTCGGTCGGTGGAGCACGAGATCAGCATCATCACCGCCTGCCAGGCCATGCCGGTCCTCAGCGAGCTGGGGGCGGAAGTGGTGCCGGTCTACATCACCAAGGATGGGCGCTGGCTGACCAAGCCTGAGTTCACCGACCTCGAAACCTTCCGCCGACAGCTGCCCGAGGAGGGGGCGCCGATCCAGCTCGACCTCGACCAGGGTCGCTTCTTGGCCGGGGGCTATTCCCGCCTAGGCCGACCCCGCGACCTCGGGGTGGATGTGATCTACCCATGTCTGCACGGAACGCTGGGCGAGGATGGGACGCTCGCCGCTCTGGCCGACGTGGCCCGCCTTCCCCAGGTGGGCAGCCCGACCCTAGCCAGCTCGCTGGCCATGGACAAGTTCCGCTCCAAGAAGTTCTTCGAGGCCTGTGGCCTGCCGGTGGTGGCGGGGCGGGCCACCAGCACCCTGGAAGGGGCCCTGGAGGCGGCCTCGGGCTTCGGCTACCCCCTGGTGGTCAAGCCCAACCGAAGTGGTTCCAGCATCGGGGTGAGTCTGGTCGAGGGAGAGGGCCAGCTGCAGGACGCCATGGAGATGGCCCTCAGCTTCGACACCGAGGTGGTGGTAGAGCCCGCGGTGAGGGGCGCCTCCGACCTCAACTGCGCGGTGAAGCGGGCTGAGCCCCGCGCCTCTGAGGTGGAGCGGCCGCTGCGTGCCTCCGGGTTCCTCTCCTACCGCGACAAGTACGTGACCAAGCGCGGGATGACGGGGAGCCCGCCGGCCGCCACCGCCAACGCGGCATCCAAGTCCGCCTACCCCGACCCCCGCCGCGAGCTTCCCGCCCAGATCCCGGCCGCGACCAGAGCGGAGGTGCAGCGGTTGGCGCTGGCGGCCTTCGATGCCCTCGACTGCGCCGGCTCCGCCCGGGTCGACCTGCTGCTGTCCGACTCCGGCGAGCTGTTCCTGAACGAGGTCAACACCATCCCGGGGTCACTGGCCTTCTATCTCTGGGAGGCGACTGGGGTCTCCTTCGCGGCGCTGCTCGAGGAGCTGGTGACCGAGGCCCTCACCAGAGCCGGGACCAGGCAGCTGGTTCTGGCGGACAACCTGCTGGCCGCCAACCAGCTCCTAGGCAAGGCGCCGATCTAGGGCTTCCGGTCCCGCGCCCGACCGACTAGTTGCGAGACCAGATCCGCTTCATCAGCAGCTGGGCCAGCTTGTCGGGATCGTGGTGGGTGGTGATCTTGGGCGATACCAGGTCGCCGAGGACGTACTTGGTCACGTGGCCGTTGCGGCCGACCCGGCTTCGGTCGAAGGCCACGCGATGCACCTCAGCCTCCTGGGCAGCGGGAGAGAGGGGCAGGCTGAGGTTGCTGTTGGCGACCACGTAGTCGAAGAGACCGTTGCCGACGTACCGCTCCAGGGTCTCGACGTGGTCATGGACGGCGTATCCGGTGGTCTCGCCGGGCTGGGTGGCGACGTTGCAGACGTAGACCTTGATGGCGGGGGTGGAGCGCAGCGCCTCGATCATCCCGTCCACCAGCAGATTGGGGAGAAGGCTGGTGTAGAGACTGCCGGGCCCGATCACCACCATTTCCGCGTTCATGATCGCCAGCTGGGCCTCGGGGTTGAGGCGGGGGTGCTCCGGGACCAGGAAGACCCGCTGGATCGGCTCCTTGCCGGTGGGAACCTTGGACTCGCCCACCAGGACCTCCTCCCCGGCGATGGCGCAGAGGGTGACCGTCTCCAGGGTGGTGGGGACGATCTGGCCGCGGACCGCCAGCACCCGACCGGACTCGCGCAGGGCGTGCTCGAAGTCACCGGTGATGTCGCTCATGGCCATGATGAAGAGGTTGCCGAAGGAGTGGCCGCTCAGTGAGCCCTCCTTGAAGCGGTACTGGAAGAGGTCGGTCATGAGGGGCTCGACATCGGCCAGCGCGGTCAGGCACTGGCGGAAGTCGCCCGGGGGCAGCACTTGGTACTCGGCCCTCAGCCGGCCTGAGCTGCCACCGTCGTCGGCCACCGTCACCAGGGCGGTGACGTTGCCGCTGTGGTTCTTGATCCCCCGGAGCAGGGTGGAGAGCCCGGTGCCGCCCCCTACCGCCACGATCCTGGGCCCCTTCTGGAGTCGTCGGAAGTCGTAGAGCCGCTCCACCAGAGCCTTGTTGCCTCCGGGGACAAAGGGGCTGAGGAGAGACCGGGTCAACTTGTACATGCCCAGTCCCAGCAGAGCCAGGCCGACGGCCAGGAAGATGGCCGCCCTCACCCAGCGCGGCCAGAACTGCAGGGTCAGCCCGTAGGTGAAGGCGGGCAGGTGGGCGCTGGTGTAGAACTCGCGCAGGGCATAGCCGATCCCGAGCGCGATGCCCACGATGGCGACGATGGTCACACCCACCCAGCGCTTGACGTGGAGACCGGGAACCAGCCAGCGCGTCACGCCAGATCCGAGCCGTGGCGTTCGCATGACTTGGCCGGATGGTATCACCGTACGTTCGCGCCCTCCGCCCGGTCGAGGAAGCTTGGAGTCGGCCGGCGCGAATTCCAGACGTATACTTGCCGCCGATCACAGACAGGGGTCAAGGAGGCTTCTATTGGCCGTTCAGGAACCGCGCCGGGACCTAGCCGAGCTGCTGCTCGACCCACACTCCGCAGGGGCCACCGAGCTGAGTCCTGGATTCGATCAGGACGAGGCCTGGGTCTTCTACAAGGGGGAGCAGCGGCGTTATCGCGACTCCCGGGTTGGCCTGATGACCCACGCTCTCCACTACGGCACCGCCTGCTTTGAGGGGATCCGCGCCTACTGGAACGCGGAGCGTGAGCAGCTCTACATCTTCCGTGCCCTGGAGCATTTTCAGAGGCTCCACCAGTCCGCCGCCATCCTGCGGATGGAGCTGCCGTACTCCGCCGAGGAGCTCGTCGAAACCAGTGTCGAGTTGGTCCGTCGCAACCAGTTCCGGACCGACACCTACATCCGGCCCCTGGTCTACAAATCCTCGCAAGAAATCGGGGTCAGGCTGCACAACCTCGAGGACAGCTTCCTCATTTACACGCAGCCCTTCGGCGAGTACCACGAGCGCTCCCGAGCATTGCGCTGCATGGTCTCCACCTGGCGCCGGGTCGATGACAACGCCGCGCCGGCGCGGGCCAAGATCAGCGGCATCTACATCAACTCGGCGCTGGCCAAGACCGAAGCCTTTGAGAACGGTCTGGACGAGGCCATAGTCCTGGGTCAGGACGGTCACGTTTGCGAGGGGTCGGCCGAGAACCTGTTCATCATTCGCAAGGGCACCCTGATCACGCCCCCGGTCTCCGACAACATCCTGGAGGGGATCACCCGTTCCACCTTGATGCAGTACTGGACCGAGGACCTCGGGCTGCCGATGGTTGAGCGTCCCATCGATCGCACCGAGCTCTACATCGCCGATGAGGTGATCCTGTGCGGAACCGGTGCCCAGATCTCCGGCGTGGGGGAGATCGATCACCGCCTTGTCGGCGACGGCAAAGTTGGCCCCTTCACCCGTCAGCTGGACGAGGTGTACGGCCGTCTGGTTCGGGGCGAGATCGAGAAATATCGGGAGTGGTGCACGCCGGTCTATTGATCGGGACCCGCTGACCCGCACCCAACTTCCATAGAAAGAAGGGCGCGCCTGCTGGCCGCGCGGAGCTGGGAGAATGCCAGCTCCGGTGTGACCGCACCCACTTCGTCTGGGTTGGGAGAGGTCAGGACCAGCTGGCCGCCCCGATCTCGGACCTGCGCCGCCACGTCCTCGTCGGCGCTGCCCACCAGCAGCAGGCAGGGCAGCCGCCGCTGGACACAACGCCACAGGACCTCGCCGGTGACCTTGCCGCTGAGACTGGTCTCGTCCAAGTGGCCCTCACCGGTGATGACCAGTTCGGTCTCATCCATCGCGGCGTCGAGTCCGACCCGGCTGGCGACCAGGGTGGCCCCCTTCTCCAAAAGCGCCCCGCAGAAGGCTGCGAGACCGAACGCGGCCCCTCCCGCGGCGCCCGCCCCGGGCCTCTCGGCCAATCCCGAGCGACCCAGGTCGCGGGCCACCATGAATTCCAGACGCCGGAGACCTTGCTCGAGGACTTGCACCATCCCGCGGTCAGCTCCCTTCTGGGGCGCGAACACTGCCGCCGCTCCCAGGGGCCCGGAGAGCGGGCTGTCGACATCGCACGCCGCAACCAGCTCCATCCTTGTCAGGCGCGGGTCCGCTCCCGAGCCGTCGATCCGGTCGAGATCCAGCAGGCCCACCCCGCCGGCGCTGATCGGCTGTCCTCGCGAGTCCAGCAGCTGGATGCCCAATGCCGAGGCCAGCCCGGCGCCTCCGTCGGTCGAGGCGCTGCCGCCCAGTCCGATCAGGATCTTCTCCGGGCCTCGCTCCAGCGCTTGCCGCACCAGCTGGCCCAGGCCCACAGTGCTGGCGCGGGCCGCGCTTTCGGGGGAGGGCCGAGCCACCAGCTTCAGTCCGCAGGCTTGGGCCGACTCGATCACAGCCGTGCGATCGCCGGCACTTCGCAGCCAGCCGAAGGAAGCATCGACCGGCTCCAGCAGGGGTCCAGCCACCCGGCATTGGATGAGTTCGCCGCTCCCGTTCGCAAGGAGGGTCTCCAGGAAACCGTCGCCGCCATCTGCTAGGGGGAGCTCGGCACATAAGGCCTGCGGCCGTGCCGCCATCACCCCTTCCGATATCGCCCGGGCCGCCTGGGCAGCAGTCAGGGTCCCCTTGAAGGCGTTGGGGGCGATCAGCACCCGGATCCGGTGGGGGATCTCCGGCATCGCCTAGGTGTAACCGATGCCATTCACGCCTCGTACTGCTCGTGCTGCAGCTGACACCGATATAGGAGCGTGTACGATGGGCGCCTCGATCCATCCGCGAAGTCCCGAGTAGGCGATGTCACGACAAAGAGCCCGTCCGGGCCTGCCCTCCGGGGGTCGGATTCGGCGCCTGATCGGCCGGATCGAGCGCTGGCACCGACTCAGCGTCCGGCGCCGAATCCTGGTAGCCATGCTGGCCGTGTCGGTCATCCCTCTGGCCATCTTCAGCCTGGCCGGCTTGGCGGCCCTTTCCGGGCTCAACAGTGGTGCGCTCAAGACCGCCGACAAGGCTCTTGAGGCCAGCCAAGACGCCCACTTGCAGGATCTGGTCCACAGCAAGGCCCTGGTGATCAACAACGAGCTGCAATCGGTCCAAGACCAGGTGGCGCTCCTCAGCCAGGCGACCGACGAATTGCTGGATCAGCCCCCCCGCCAGCCGACCTCTGCCCCGGGCGTCAAGATCTACGGTCCCGGTGCCGACGCCGCTGAACCAAGCTCGAACGTTCTCGCCCTGCAGGCCCTGGGGGCCCAGCTGGCACTGGTGTTCAATCTCCACCCCGAGGTGGCAGATGTCTGGGTCCAGCTGCCGCAGAGTGGGCTGGTGGCAGTGGCACCGGGCACGGCCATCCCCAGCGCTCAGGAGGCGAGCGTGGGCGAGCTCTCCCCGACGCCGGCCGAATACCAGGCAGGGGTGGACCGCGAGACCGCCGATCTCAGCAGTCCCCACTGGAGAGCACTGGTGCCGCACTCGGCCCAGTCGGTGGTGTGGACTCCGGTCTACGACAACCCCGCGGCGGGTGGTCCCACGGTGACACTGGCAACCGAGAAGGTCTCGTCCAACGGAATCCAGTTCTGGGTCGGGGCCAACATCACGGTCAAGAACCTGGTCTCGACCTTCCTGGCCGGGGCGCCGGGACACGCCGAGGGCGGATACGCCTTCCTGGTCAGCAGCGACGGGCCGGTTGGGACCGTGCTCAGCTACTCCCCTGGCGGAGCGGCCGACCTCGGCTTCGGGCCTAAGAAGAGTCGGGCCGCGGCGGTGAACCTGACATCGCAGGACAGTCCCTGGCTGGCGGTGGGCAACAACATGACCCTGGGACTGTCCGGCCACGGCACCATCGACCTGGAGGGAGCCCCGGTTTCGGTCTTCTACAGCCCCCTCCCCGCCAGCCAGTGGAGCCTGGGGGTGGCAGTGCCGGTCTCGGGCATCGACGGCAGCGTGGTCGGGTTCTCGCAGACGATCACCCACGGGCTGGTGGGTGTCACGGCTCTGCTCCTGCCCTTCCTGATCATCCTGGCCGCCTTGGTGGTGGTGCTCACCGACCTCTTGAGCCGGCGCCTGCTGCTACCCCTCTCCAACCTCACCGGAGCCTCACGGCGAATCGCAGGAGGCGACCTGGAGACTCCGGTCGCCGTGGCGCCCGGGCCCCAGGACGAGGTGGGAACCCTGGAGATGGCTCTGGAGGGCATGCGCAAGCGCCTGGCGGGACAGCACCAGATCATCGAGGCGGCGCAGAGGAATCTCGAGCAACGGGTCGAGGAGCGCACCTCCGAGCTCCGCCAGAGGAACGACGAGCTCGCCACTTTGAACTCAGTCAGCGCCGACCTGAGTCGCTCGCTGGTCCTCTCCGACGTGGCGACCGGTGCGGCGGACCAGCTTCGCCAGCTCTGGCGGGTGAGCGAGGTGTCCGTCTACTTGGTCGATCAGACGGCTCCCGACGGTGTCCGGCTGGTGGGCCGCTCGATCGAAGGCGAAGCAGGCCAAGACCACCGGCCCGAGCTGAGGAGTGCGCTGGCCATGTCGGACCAATCACCGGCCACGCCGCTTCAAGTGGACGATCTGGTGGTGGTGCCCCTCCAGGTCACCGGGGCCAAGGTCGGCTACCTGGTCCTGCGCCAGGCCCAGCTGCCTGGCAGGCGCCAGATCGAGATGCTGGAGGTGGTCGGGGGACAGTTGGCGTTGGCGCTTCGCAACGCCCAACTCTTCGCTGACACCCAGGAGATGGCGACCATCAACGAGCGTAACCGGATCGCCCGCGAGATCCATGACACCATCGCTCAGGGCCTGGCCGGGATCATCATCCAACTCCAGGCCGCCGAGGCTTGGATGGAGCGTGAGCCCGAGCGTTCCCATCAGGCGCTCGGTCACGCGTCGGCGCTGGCCCGCTCGAGTCTCCAGGAGGCCCGGCGCTCGGTGTGGGACCTCCGGCCGGAGTTGCTGGAGCGGGGAGGCCTCGCCAGTGCCCTCAAGGAGGAGCTGGCTCAGGCCCAGGCTCGAACCGGGGTCAAGACCTCGGTCAAGTTGCGGGGACTCCGCCAGTTGACCCTGCCAGCCGCCACCGAGGTCTCGATCTTCCGCATCGTTCAGGAGGCGGTCGCCAACTCCCTGCACCACGCCCGCCCGGCCAACCTGGCGGTCGAGGTGGCGCGAGACGATGGCCACCTCCGGGTCGAGATAGCCGACGATGGCTGCGGTTTCGATCCCGCCCGGCCAGGTCGCCTGCAGGCCTTCGGGCTAACGTCGATGCGAGAGCGGGCGACCTCCTGCGGTGGCCGCTTCTCGCTGAACAGCACCCCCGGCAAAGGGACCCGGGTGGTGCTCGAGATTCCGATTCCCGAGCCGGTCTCGGCCAAGCCGCTGCGGTGATCAGGGTCCTCGTCGCCGACGACCATCCCGTGGTCCGTCAGGGCATCTGCGCCATGCTCGAGATCGAGCCCGACATCGAGGTGGTGGCCGATGTGGGAGATGGGGAGGAGGCGGTCAGCCGGGCGCTCCAGGATGCCCCCGACGTGGTCTTGATGGATGTCCAGATGGCAGGGATGGACGGGATCGAGGCGCTGCGGCGGATAAGGAGCCGGCAGCCCCAAGCCAAAGTTGTGATGCTGACAACTTTTGGTCACGAGAACTACGTGGTTCCCAGCCTCAAGGCCGGGGCCATGGGCTATCTCCTCAAGGACGTTGGCCGCGCCGAGCTGATCGACTCCATCCGCAAGGTGGCGGCGGGCGAGTCCCTCCTAGAGCGAGCATCGGTTGCCGAGGAGGTCCAGCTCAGCCAGCGCGAATTGGAGGTGCTCAGCTGCATGGCCGCCGAGATGTCCAACCGCGAGATCGCCGAGCGCCTCTTCCTCAGCGAGAACACCGTCAAGACCCATGTCAGCCACATCCTCAACAAGCTCGGTGCAGCTGACCGGGCGGGAGCGGTCCTGCGGGCCTGGCGCCAAGGTTTGATCTCAGATCCGCCAGTTCGTGAGGCTCCCCCAAATCACCCTGGCGGGGGATGACAGCCACCGTAGCAATTCCATAACATGCGGCTACTGCGAGTAAAAGCAGGCTTCGGCGTGGTTGTGTGCCCGCCGGAGGCCAGGTACGGATCCGGCACAGGAGGGTCTAAACGCTAGTGAGAAAGATTCCAATGCTTTCGGTGTGGAGAGGGGCTGGCTTGCTTGCCTTGGCAGCCCTTGTGCTCACCGCTTGCGGGAGCATCGCCTACCACGCCAAGACAACCGCCAAGGCTTCCTCGACGGTGACATTCGCCGAGGGGCCGTCGGCTCCTCCCGAGTACATCTCGCCGCTGGCAGGGGGTGACTGGTTCAGCGTCACCAACCTCTCCGATTTCTCCGAGATCATGTACCGACCACTGTTCTGGTTCGGAGACAACGGCCAGCCCAAGTTCAACGCGGCGCTGAGCATCGCCAACGCCCCCGTGTGGTCCGACAACGACCAGACCGCCACGATCACGATGAAGCACTGGGTCTGGTCC
>Ga0102924_1001281_pt1 | contig 29601 bp, 30 predicted proteins | sample PaiPotPPM11metaG_FD_80116 | JGI IMG/M metagenome (GOLD analysis project Ga0102924, IMG submission 80116) | Iron sulfur acid spring bacterial and archeal communities from Banff, Canada, to study Microbial Dark Matter (Phase II) - Paint Pots PPM... ... | reverse complement strand
GCATGGGGGGTGGCAGCCGGGCAGGCCCGCCTGCCACCCCCCATGCTGGCATCAATCCGCTCCAACAGCACCGATGGGGCACCGGTGCTGTCCAATCAGCACCGGTGCCCCACCGGTCAACCGCCTAGGCCGCCGCGGATCAGGCCTGCAGGACCGCCTCGATCTCCAGGTGGAGGTTGACCTTGTCGGCCACCACAGCCCCGCCGTTCTGCATGGGGGCGCTGAAGTTCACGTTGAACTCGCGCCGGTTGATCTCGCCGCTGGCGCTGAACCCGGCCCGGGTCCCGCCGTACGGGTCGGGGCCGAACCCGTTCAGCTCGAGCACGAGCGGTACGTTCTTGGTCACGCCCTTCAGGGAGAGCTCGCCGTCCAGGATGTAGTTCCCGTCCTCGAACCGGACGCCGGTCGAGCGGTAGGTCATCGTCGGGTAGGTCTCGACCTCGAAGAAGTCGGCCGACCGGAGGTGCTCGTCACGCTGGTCCTGGCCGGTGGTGATCGACTTCAGGTCGATCTCGGCGGTCACCGAGGACTTGAGCGGGTCCTGGCCCGTGACGATCTGGCCGGAGAAGTTGCCGAACTTGCCGCGGACCTTGCTGACCATCATGTGCCGGACCGAGAAGCCGACCTCGGAGTGAACCGGGTCGATGTTCCATGTCCCCGCCACGTAGCCGGGGATGGCGGTCGCCGTGTCGCTAGCGGTCATAGCCACTCCTGAGTAAGGTTTTGGTTGAGTGCTCAAGAAATATCACAGCCGACGGACTTTTGTCAAACGCTCAACTATCCGCGCGTATACTGGTTCCGTGAGCACGCAAGAGACCCGCTGGCTGTCCGAGGACGAGCAGGCGGCCTGGCGGGCCTTCCTGACTGCCTGCCAGACCCTGTTCAGCGCCATCGACGCGCAACTGCTGCACCAGAGCCAGATCCCGCACGGTTACTACGAGATCCTGGTCCGCCTGTCCGAGGCGCCCGGCCGGGCCCTGCGGATGACCCAACTCGCCGAGGCGTCGACGTCGAGCAAGAGCCGCCTGTCGCACGCGGTGGCGCGGCTAGAGGAGCGAGGCTGGGTCCGGCGGTCGGACTGCCCGACCGACCGGCGCGGCCAGGTCGCCGAGCTGACCGAGGAGGGTCTCGCCGCGCTGGCCGCCGCCGCTCCCGGGCACGTCGAGCAGGTCCGGCGGTCGCTGATCGACCAGCTCACGCCCGAGCAGGTCAAGCAGTTGCACGAGATCGCCGCCGCGATCATCGCGGCCGGCGACCCGCCGCCGACCGCCGAAGGCTGCCCGCCGCCCAGCTGCGCGGGCGCCGACGAGGCGGACGGCGACGAGGCGGGCGGCGGCTGCCCAGGCGGCGGCTAACGCCCAGTGATCCTGGCCCGTACGGGGCAGGTGGGGCAGGTGGGCCCCGCGGGCGGGCGAGCCGGTGGCGCGGGCGGGCGAGCCGGTGGCGCGGGGCCGGCGAGTGGGTGGCGCGGCGGAGACCTAGTTGACTCCGGGGGCGCCGCAGCCCAGCTCACTCTTGGAGCGGGGAGGCCGCTGGCTGATTCCCGGAGGCGCCGGGGCAGTGGTTCACTCCTGGCCTGCGGCGTCGAGGTTCGCGGCCATCCGGTCGGCGATCGCGGCCGGGCCGGGACCGGGCTGGCCGCGCAGCCCGGCCACGACGCCCGCCTGGTCCAGCGCGCTGCGGTTCTGGCTGAGCTTGTCCTTGGCCTCGACCGCCGTGACCGTGACCTCCACGCCGACGATGGCCTTGAGCTGGCCGTTGACGTAGTCCGGCGGCGCGTCGGTCACGGCCCAGGGCCGTGCGCTGGACGCCTCCTGGCGCCGGGTCAGCCGGGTGACCAGCGCCCGCAGCCACTCGGGATCCCGGTGCACGGTGAGGCGGCCGGTGAGGTGAACGGCCTGGTAGTTCCAGGTCGGCACCACCCGGCCGTGCCGGGCCTTGCTCTCGTACCAGGACGGCGAGACGTAGGCCTGCGGCCCGTGCACGATGGCCAGGGCGAGCGCGTCCGGCTGCGCGGTCTGCCACTGCGGGTTGGCCAGCGCGAGGTGACCGAGCAGCCGGCCGTAGTCCGCGCCCGTCTCGGGCTCCGCGGCGGGATCCACGGCGGCGGGAAAGCCCGGCGGCCGGTCCCAGATCACCGGGATCAGGGTGGCCACGGGCCGGCTGCCGTCGAACGTCACGAGGTCGGCCGCCTCGGCGGCGTCTACGAACGCGGCGATCGCGCGCAGGTCGTTAACGGTGAAATGCCGCGGCAGGTACACGCGCCCAGGCTACGTCCCGGGCCGAACCCCCAGCGCGAAACCCCAGCGCGACTCCCCCGTGCGAATCCCCCGCGCGAATCCCCCGTGCGAATCCCCAGCGCGAAACCGAGTGCGAATCCCCCGTGCGAAACCCCCGTGCGAGGGCTTCCGGCGGCGGCTACCGTGGACCCAACGCGCTGACGGAGACGAGTAGCCCCGGGATCACGCGAGCCGAGAGAGCCGCCGGCAGCTGAGAAGGCGGCCTCGCGCCCCGGACGCGAAGACCCTCCCGAGCACGGGGAAGAACGGCGGCCGCATCCGGCGGCAGGCCCCATGCCCCGTCGGCTGGCCCCCGTGACCGGGCCGGAACGAGGCCGCCCCGCGCCCGGCCCCCGCGGCCAGCCGGCGGCGGCGAAAGTGCGGTGGCACCGCGAGTTCCCTTCTCGCCCGCACTCCCAAGGGGTCGTCGAGCCCATCCCCGAGGAGTGCGATGATCTCCCGTGTTCTCGCCGCCGACCTGCCCCGGCACGCCGGCGAGCAGGTCATGATCGCCGGCTGGCTGCACCGCCGGCGCGAGCTGAAGTCCGTCACGTTCCTGGTCGTCCGGGACCGCTCCGGCCTGGCCCAGGTGGTCCTTCCGGCCGCACCCCGCGGCCTGCCCGAGGAAACCGTCATCCAGGTCACCGGCACGGTGACGCCCAGCGCCCAGGCCCCCGGCGGCGTGGAACTCACCGAGCCGTCCATCACGCAACTGTCCGGCCCGGCCGCGCCGCCGCCGTTCGACCTGTACCGGCCGTCGGTGACCGCGAGCCTGCCGACCGTCCTCGACCACGCGCCGACCACCCTGCGGCATCCGGTGCTGAAGGCCAGGTTCGAGATCGCCGCGGCCAGCGTGGCCGGTTTCCGCCAGGCCCTGGACGGCCTGGGCTTCACCGAGGTGTACACGCCCAAGATCGTGGAATCGGCCACCGAGTCCGGGGCGAACGTGTTCGGCATCGACTACTTCGGCCGGCCCGCCTACCTGGCCCAGTCGCCGCAGTTCTACAAGCAGGCCCTGGTCGGGGTGTTCGAGCGGGTCTTCGAGGTCGGCCCGGTGTTCCGGGCCGAGCCACACGACACCGCCCGGCACCTGGCCGAGTACACCAGCCTCGACGCCGAGTTCGGCTTCATCGACGACCACCGTGACGTCATGGCGGTGCTGCGCGAGACGATCGCCGGGATGGCGGCCGCGGTGGCCGAGCGGGCCCGCGGCAGCCTGGACATCCTGGGGCTGGAGCCGCCCGCCGTCCCGCGGCCGATCCCCGACGTGCACTTCACCGAAGCGCACGAACTCATCGCCCGGCACACCGGGCGCGACCCGCGCGGCGAGCCGGACCTCGCGCCCGCGGACGAGCAGTGGCTGGGCCAGTGGGCGCACCGCGAGCACGGGTCGGAATTCCTGTTCGTGACCGGCTACCCGATGGCCAAGCGGCCGTTCTACACCCACCCCGACCCGGGCCGGCCGGGCTACTCCAACGGCTTCGACCTGCTCTTCCGCGGGGTGGAGCTGGTCACCGGCGGGCAGCGGCTGCACCGGCACGCCGACTACCTGGCCGCGCTGGCCGGGCGGGGCCAGGACCCGGCGCCGCTCGAGGGCTACCTGCAGGTCTTCGCGCACGGCATGCCCCCGCACGGCGGCTTCGCGATCGGGCTGGAACGCTGGACCGCGCGGCTGACCGGCGCCGCCAACGTGCGCGAGGTGACCTTGTTCCCCCGCGACCTGCACCGCCTGCGCCCGTGACCGGATCCGGACGAACCGCGATAAAAGACAAATTTCCTGGAACGAAACCCACGCCGCGCTGGTCCGTCAGGTCGCGCCCCGCCCGGTCAGGGAACGACGAGGACCTTGCCCACCACCGCTCCGCCTTCCACCGCATCGTGCGCCGCGGCCACCTCGTCCAGCGGGAACCTGGTCACCGGCAGCTCGGTGAGCGCCCCGTCGGCGACCGCGGCGGAGATGTCCGCGGCGGCCTGTTCCATCGCCTCCAGCGGCACCCCGTAGAGCAGCACGAACCGGAGCACCACGTTGGCGGTCATGCACGCGCGGACCGGCAGCACGGGGTCGGCGGGCTCGGCCGCGTAGGTGACGATCCGGCCGCCGGGCCGGAGCACGGCCAGGTCGAGCGGCAGGTTCGCGCCGAAGGCCACCTCGATGACGTGGTCGACGCCCCGCGGCCCCGCGAACGCGCTGATCTGCTCGGCGGCGCCGGGCTCGCGGTAGTTGACCACCAGGTCGGCGCCGGCCTTCGCGGCCAGCCCGGCCTTCCGCGGCCCGCTGACCGTGCTGATCACCCGGGCCCCGGCCCGCCTGGCCAGCTCGATGGCGTAGTGGCCGACCGCTCCCGCCCCGCCCGCGACCAGCACGGTCTGGCCGTCGATCGGCCCGTCGGCGAACAGGCACCGGTACGCGGTCATCGCCGGCACGCCGAGACTGGCCCCGAGCTCGCCCGAGGCCCCGGCGGGCAGCGGGACGGCGGCCCGCTCCGGGACTACGCTCCACTCGGCGGCGGTCCCCCACGGGTTGCCGGCCGCGGCCAGCCAGAGCCAGACGCGCTGGCCCATCCGGCCCGGATCCACGCCGTCGCCGACCGCGTCGATCACGCCGGTGCCGTCGTGATGCGGGATCTGGAAGCCGTCGATCGGCCGCGGCGTCGCGCCGCTGCGGGACTTCCAGTCGGTCGGGTTGACGCCCGACACCTCCACCTTGACCCTGACCTCACCGGCGCCCGGCTCGGGACGTTCGATGTCCTCGATCTTCAGCACCTCGCGCGCGGGCCCGTGCCGGTCATAGAGAGCAGCTCTCATCGGGGAACGCCTTCTCGACTCGTCCGACTCCTACCAGCCCGATCCTCTCACCCGCGAGGCGAGCCGCGTCAGGACGTGTCGGCCTCCTCCCAGCCTTCGGGAAGCACGTAGACCTTGCTCCATCCGGTCTTCCTGGCCTGGCCGAGGGCGTTATCGGCCGCGCCGATCAGCTCGGCCAGCGCGCGTCGCGACTCGTTCAGGAGGGCGACCCCGATGGACACCGTCAGGCGGAACACGAAGCCTTCCTGGCTGCCGGACTCGATGGCGATCGGCTCAGCCGCGATGTGGTCACGCAGCCGCTCGCTGATCCGGAGCGCCTCGGTCCGGTTCGTCTGCGGGAGCAGGATCGCGAACTCCTCGCTGCCGAAGCGGCCGATGAGGTCGTGCTCTGGGAGCTGATCTTTCAGCATGTCGGCTATATCCCGGATGAGCTGATCCCGGACCAGGTGACCCGCCATGTCGTTAACATCGGTGAAATGGTCGATATTAACCATGGCCAGGGCCAGCGGCATCTTGCCGCGCAGCGCCCGGAAGAACTCGGCCTCCGCCTCGCGCTGCCACGTGCCGGCGTTGAGCAAGCCCGTCTTGGCGTCGATCCGGGCGTGCGACACGAGCTGGGCTCGCATGATGGAGCGCTTGCAGAGCACGACGGACGGCAGCGCCAAGGCCATGAGCAGGGGGTTGATCCTGACCACGAGGGTGAGCGACACGGCCAGGCTGAGCTCCAGCAGGTCGGAGGTGATCGATTCCCGGCTGCCGATGAGCTCCCGGACACGTACCCCCTTATCGGACAGCTTGATCGCCACGACCAGGAGCCCGTGGTTCACCAGCCAGCCCACGAGGCCGCACGCGGCCACGCTCGCGGTCCACGTAAGCGCATGTTCGCTGGCTTTCGGGGAAGTACCCGCTACCGAGGCAGGAATGGCATGGAACAACAATGACGCGACGCCATAAGCCAGGCTTAGCGTGGCGGCACTGAACACGCGGCGATAAATGACCAGGCGAGGTATCCGGATCAACTTGTACGCCATCAGCGGCCAAGCGGCCATGAACGCGAAGACCGGAGGCAGCGCGACCGCGATCGCCAGCAGCCAGACCGAGTTGAGGTCTCTGACGACCTCGCCATGAGCTTCCCTCACCGACCGGCTTGACTCGATGGCGATGATCCCGCAAGCGAGCAGCGCAACGCCCAGAAGCAAGTTAGCGGCGTCGGCGTGGGTGTAAGCGAGCGCCACGCCGACCGCCGAGACGGCCAGCGTGTCTATGCCCAGCACATACCAGCGGATGGGCCGCGGCAGGGTCCATACCTGCCACCTGCGCATACTCACCACTCCACGCAGCAATCCGCCCGATACTTGACTAAGCGGGCGGAGCGCAGCCATGAACTCCCCCAAGCCATGTTTGGTGCGGAGCCTTCCAGGAGGGTTACGGGCGGTAAGTAATCAATGTCACATGGTCACAGAGAGCTAGCCCCATGTCAAGGCGGGCTAGCTGAGACAAGCCTGCCCTGTCGGGGCCGGGAAGCGCAATGACGCCCAAAGAAGGAGGAGCCATGCGCAGCGACTGGGGCTGACCGCCACCGACCACCCGCCGGCACCACAGCACAGACAGGAGGAGCCATGCGCAGCGACTGGGGCTGACCAGATGACCACCACAAACCGGACTCCCACTACCCGAAAGGACGAGCCCGTGCGCAGCGACTGGGGCTGACCCGAACCACGACCAACCCGACCCCACTACCCGAAAGGACGAGCCCGTGCGTAGCGACTGGGGCTGATCGCCACCGACCACCCGCCGGCACCACAGCACAGACAGCCGGCACCACAGCACAGACAGGAGGAGCCATGCGCAGCGACTGGGGCTGACCAGAGCACCACAAAGCGGATTCCCACTACCCGAAAGGACGAGCCCGTGCGCAGCGACTGGGGCTGAACGCCGCCAACCAGCTACCGGAACCACCAGAGAGGAAGCAGAGCCGTGCGTAGCGACTGGGGCTGACCCCGCATCACCACCACAGACCGAACGGCAAGCTCACGAAAGGACTAGCCATGCGTAGCGACTGGGGCTGACCCCGCATCACCACCACAGACCGAACGGCAAGCTCACGAAAGGACGAGCCATGCGTAGCGACTGGGGCTGACCCCCGCCACACGAAGTGACCGCGAGGTTACCGACTAGTTCCCCCGAGGCTGGTCGGCTGACGGGTCGCGCTTGTCGCCAAGGCGGCGGCCAGGACCGCGCCTACGCCGCCGCTAATGGCGACCCCTGAGGCAGGTGACACGGCACCTGAGGAGACAACCGCGCCTGCGAGGATGATCCACAGGCCCTGGCATACCTGCATGCCTCCGTTGGCTAGGCCGAACGCCTGGCCGCGGCGGGCGGGGGGCACTGCGGATACGAACGCGGCGTTGGCGGCCAGCTGATAGGACGCGCACGCCCCGGAACCGGCAATGATCAACAGCGAGGCGATCATGCCGGGATGGAGCGCGCACAGCAGCAGCACGCCGCAGGCGGCGACGGCCAGCGGCCCCATCCAGCGCTGCCTGATCGCCGGGGGCACCATCCGGCCGAACACGATCGCGCCGATCGCGGTGCCGAACGGCCCCGCGGCGAAGATGAGCCCCGTGGCGACCGCGATCGGAAGCGACGAGCGGGCGTCGGTCGCGTACGGTGCCGCCAGGCCGGTCGGCACGATGTAGAACGCCACCAGCCATCCGAGCAGCATCAGCGTCCGCAGCCTGCGGTCGCCGAAGACCAGGCGGACTCCCCCGGCCATCTCGGCCAGCGGGGACGGGCCGCCGGCCGCGGGCGGCTTAGCCGCGACGGGCCGGTTCTGGACCCAGAACCAGGCCAGCGCGGCCGAGACCGCAAAGGTCGCGGCGTCGGCGAGCAGGGCGGTGCGCACGCCCAGGCCGGCCACCACGAGGCCGCCCACGGCGAAGCCCGAGGCCATGCCGATCTGGATGGTGGTCTGCGTGACCGCTATGCCCAGAACGTACCGGTCGCCGGGCAGCACGTCGGGCAGCATCGCCGACCGGGCCGACTTGAACGGCGAGTCGAGCAGGGTCACGACGAACAGCAGCGCCACCATGGCCCAGAGCGCCGCAGCGGACGGTAGCCCGAGGCTGACCAGCACCATCAGGCCGACCAGCACCATCCGGGCCAGGTCGCAGACCACCATCACCTGGCGCCGGGGCAGCCGGTCAGCCAGCCCGGACAGCGCCAGTCCGCCGATCACCCAGGGCAGGAACGTGACCGCGTAGGTCAGCGCCGTCCAGAGCGCCGAATGTGTGCGGTCGAAGACCAGCACGGTCATGGCGACCCGGGCGAGCTGATCGCCGGCCACCGACAGCAGCTGCGCGAGCCAGAGAGCGCGGAACTCAATGACCCCGAATATCTCGCGGTAGGTGGGCTGTCGGCCGGGACGGCGGGGTGTGCGGGTCACTGCGGTCTGGGCCGCGCCATCCACAGCGATCTCCAGCTCCATTCTCGGCATCCGGGGCAAGCCGTTCGCCCCATGATTGCTCAACGCCACCCCGTCTGCAACTAAAGGTGGCCAAAACCTTACTCAGCGCGAGCCCCTATTGGCCGAGGGCCCGGTCGCCCGGCCGCTGGGCCTCCGGCGATGCCGGTCAGGCCCCGGGCCGGGATGTTAGTTCGCAGTAACGTCTCAGCATCCTCCCAGCCAAGAACACTGGTCCTTCCGGCGCGAACTCGGCACAATCGGCTAAAGAGATGGCAAAGATGCCTCGCGCGCGCTGGGCGCGGGTGACTACCTGCGAGGAGGACCGGATGCGCCGAGGCATCGGGCGTCCTGCGGGTGTGCGCCTGGCCGTGCACTTGGCTTTGCACCGGACCGCCTGGCTGGCCAGTATCGCGGCCACCGCGATCGGCGCGTACGTGGTGTCGCCGGCCGCGCAGGCCGCCGGGCAGGCGGCGCTGCGGCGCAGCGTGGTGCTGAACGGGGCCGACGCGATCGGGGCGCTGTTCACCAGCTCCGGCGGCAAGCTGGGCCCGCATTTCTGCACCGCGAGCGTGGTCGACAGCCCGGCGGGCGACCTGCTCATCACCGCGGCGCACTGCCTGCGGGGCAAGTCCCTCAGCCCGGCCGGCCGCGTCGTCTTCGCGCCCGGTTACCACGACGGCCAGTTCCCGCACGGCACCTGGGCCGTCACCGCCGAGTACGTCGACGCCGCGTGGTCGGCGAGCCAGGATCCCGATGACGACGTCGCCTTTCTCGTGGTGGCCGACCACGGCGCCGGCCTCGAGCAGCAGACCGGCGCGGAGACGCTGGAGGTCGGCCGGCCGGCTCAGGTGGTCCAGGTGACCGGGTACCCGGACCAGACCAACGAGCCGCTCACCTGCGTCGCCCCGGCGCGCGACTTCGAGGGCGGCCGCCAGATGGTCTTCGACTGCGACAACTACACCAACGGGACCAGCGGCGGCCCGTTCCTCACCCACATCAACCCGCGGACCGGCATGGGCTGGGTGATCGGCATCATCGGGGGCTACCAGCAGGGCGGCTTCACGCCGGACGTCTCGTACTCGCCCAGGTTCTTCTCGCCGGTCCTGGCCCTGTACCAGACCGCGATCGCGGTCGTCCCGGCCGCAGCGCCGGGCTGACCCGGCCCGGCTCAGCCGGCCGCCGCGGGCGGGGGCACGACCCGGTCCAGGTCGGCCAGCTCGTCCGCGGACGGTATCCAGTCCGAGGCCGCGGCGTTGGCCTTGACCTGCTCGGGCGACGTGGCCCCGGCGATCACCGACGAGCAGCCCGGATGGGCGGCCAGGCCGCCGACGGCCACCTCGAGCACGGTGACGCCGTGCCGCTCCGCCCAGCCGATCAGCGCCTCCACCCGGTCCAGCTTGTCCTCGGTGATGTAGCCGGGCCGCCCGGCCAGCCGGCTGCCCTCCTCCGGCGGGACGCCCCGCCGGACCTTCCCGGTCAGCAGGCCATTGGCCAGCGGGAAATAGGGCAGCACGCCCAGGCCGTAGTGCCGGGCCGCGGGCACGACCTCGGCCTCGGCCCCGCGTTCCAGCAGCGACCAGTGGTTCTGCGCGGACACGAACGCCGCCGTGCCGGCCGCGCGGGCCGCGCCGGCCGCCTCGGCGAGCTGCCAGCCGGCGAAGTTGGAGTGCCCGATGTAGCGGACCATCCCCCGGGCGACCAGCTCGCTCAGGGCGCCCAGGGTCTCCTCGACCGGCGTGGCCGGGTCGGGCGTGTGGATCTGGTAGAGGTCGATGTAGTCGGTCCGCAGCCGGCGCAGTGACTGCTGCACGGCGCGGATGATGTAAGCGCGCCCGCCCTTGGCCCCCGCGGCCGGGCCGTAGCCCAGGTCAGAGTTTCGGTTCCCGAACTTGGTGGCCAGCACGACCTGGTCGCGGCGCCCGGCCAGCACCTCGCCGAGGATCTCTTCCGACCGGCCGCCGCCGTAGCTCTCGGCCGTATCGAGGAGCGTGATCCCGGCCTCGAGGGCCGCGTCCACCACGGCGCGGGTCGCGTCGGTGTCCAGGCGGCGGCCGAAATTGTTGCAGCCGAGCCCGGCCACCGAGACGATCAGCCCGGACCTGCCCAGCGACCGGTAGCGCATGAATTGCCCGTCCTTCCCGGCGCGGTTCGCGCCCCGGCCCAGATCGTAGCGATAGGCGGGCGCGCCGACCCCAGCACGCGTAGAGTCACCGAGCAACGCCTGCCACAAGCGTCACTCGTGGCAGTGGGCCCGGGGGCGGGTGCCACGGGCCCAGCCGACCGCCAGCCAAGCCCGGCCAGCGTTTAATCACATGCCAGAATTAGGGGTAGCGTGAAATCGCATATGCGATATCATGTGGGTAAGGGCCGCAAACAGAACACATCCATCACGCAATTGTCCCAGACATCTCATCCGAAAATGTGCAGCTAGCCGGAACTCACGGGCGTGTCGATGGCCGCCTCGCGCGCGACGGCGTGAGCGGCGTCACCGCGGAACCCCCGGGGACCGGTGAAGCTGACCAGGAGGGAGCGCACTCATGGTGGAGGGGGCGGGCGGGCCCACAGTTCTGCGTATCCTACTCGGCACCCAGTTGCGGCGGCTGCGCGAGGCGCGCGGGGTCAGCGCGCAGGAGGCGGCCCGGGCGATCCGGGGATCAGAGTCCAAGATCAGCCGGATCGAGCTGGGCCGGACCTCGGTCCGGGAGGTCGACATCATCGACCTGCTCACGCTGTACGGGATCTCCGACCCGGCCGAGCGGGAAGAGTTGCTGACCCTGGCCGGCCAGGCGAACCAGCCCGGGTGGTGGCACCAGTACCAGGACGTGCTGCCCGGCTGGTTCCAGGCCTACGTGGGCCTCGAGGAGTCGGCGGAGTCGATCCGCAGCTATGACTCCCAGTTCATCCCCGGGCTCTTGCAGACCGAGGACTACGCGACCGCCGTGCTGGGCCTCGGCGACTTCTCTGTCGACGAGGCCGAGCGCCTCGTCTACCTGCGCAAGGAGCGGCAGCGCCGGTTCGACTCGGGTGGCCTGCGGCTGTGGGCCATCATCGACGAGGTGGCGCTCACCCGTCCGGTGGGAAGCCGGCAGATCATGCGCGCCCAGCTCGAGTACCTCTCCGACATCTGTGACCGGCCCGGCTTCGCGCTGCAGGTCGTGCCGGACTCGGCCGGCGCCTACCTGGCGCCGGGCAGTTTCAGCGTCCTGCGCTTTGCCGTCCCGGACCTGCCCGACGTGGTCTACGTCGAGCAGCTGACGAGCGCCATGTACCTCGACAAGCCGGTCGACGTCGACCGCTACGCCACGGTCATGGACAAGCTCAGCGCGACCAGCGCACCTCCCGAACGGTCAAAGGCAATAATCCGTGCCCTGCTCGAGGATATGGAGCGATCCGCATGAGCAGCATCCGTAATGGCATGACCGCGAGCGCCCTGGCCGGCGCCAACTGGATCAAGAGCCGTCGCAGCGGGCCGACCGGTGGCAACTGCGTGGAGGTCGCCTTCCTGGCCGGCGGCGAGATCGCGATGCGCAATTCCCGGCATCCTCACGGGCCCGCGCTGATCTTCACCAGGTCGGAGTGGGACGCGTTCCTCGGCGGTGCCAAGGACGGGGAGTTCCGCCGGCCCGGGTCACCAGCGAGCTGATCGCCGCAACGGCGGAGGCCTCCCGGGCCCGGCCAGATGGCCGGCCGCAGGAGGCCTCCGTGTCGGTCGGGCCGGCTAGCTGACCGGCAGGTCGAACTCGCCGTTCTTCGCGCCCGTGATGAACGCCGACCACTCCTCGCGGTCGAACACGTGCGCTGGCTTGCTCACATCCTTGGAATCACGGACCGCGACGCCGCCGCTCGCGAGGTGCGCTACCTCCACGCAACCATCGGAGCTACACGCGCGGCTCCTGACCCATCGAACCCCATCTACCTTGTGTGTCATCCGGCTATCCTTTCGTCGATCAGACAATCTGCCTGGCCAGAGAGCTGATGAGCTCAGTTGAGTCGCTCGGCGACAAGGCAGCCGCGCGGAGCAGATCGAACGCCTCGGCCCGGGCCCGCACGTCTCTCTCCCGCTCGAGGTAGGCCTGTCCGGCGACGCCCTCTGTATATACGACATCGGGGTCGAAGCGCTCAGGAAACTCAATTATCGCAAACGGCCCATTTAGGCAGGGGTGCGGTCCGCTGCAGAACGGCAGGACCTGCAGCGTGACGTTCGGCCAGCCGCTGGCGTCGGCGAGGTGGTTGAGCTGCGCCCGCATGAGCTCGGGCGAGCCCATCGTCCGGCGGATCACCGCCTCGTCGAGGATGAGCCACAGCTCGATCGGGTCGGCTCGCAGGATCACCTCCTGGCGCTGCATGCGCAGCGCCACCAGGCGCTCGATCTGCTCCGGCGTCTGCCTCCGGCGCACCGTGGTCATGACCTCGCGGGCGTAGGCCTCGGTCTGCAGCAGGCCGTGGACTACCAGCGACTCGTAGGCGCGCAGCGACGCCGCCTCGGCCTCCAGTCCGACGTACACGTCGAACCCGGTGGGCAGCACGTCTTCCCAGGCTGCCCACCATCCCTTGCGGTGGCCTTCCCGGGCCATGTCGATCAGGACCTGGCGCTGCCCGAGCTCGCGGACGCCGTAGAGATCGAGCATGGCCGAGAGGTAGGCGGTCCGCGTGGGCGCCTTGCCGGTCTCGATCCGGGACAGCGTGGAAGCGGCCAGTCCGAGCTTGTCGGCCACTTCCTCGAGCTTGATCGAGCGCGCCTCGCGCAACCGTCTTAATTCGGTGCCGAGCCGACGTCGGCGTACCGTCGGGCCGATTGACGCGGTCATTCGGCCTCCCCTCCTAGAGGGCACGCTGTGCAGTTCCTGGCTCCGACCGGAGCGCGGGCACCGCCATTGCGGCTACTGAACTCTCGATCATGATACCGGAAAATTAGGCCAGATGAGATCCCAATTGAGATTTCGTCTGCCAGACTTGTTCCACGCACTTGCGTGGCATGCACTCCCAGACCATGATGAGAGCTAGCGTTGCCGCCGCGATCGAGATTCCGCACAGCCGGCACCCGCCGGGGGGAGGGGAGCGGATTTCAGATGGCACCACTAGCTACCCGGGCCACTGACGCCACCCATGACCTGGCCATGATGGCGAGCGCCGCGGTGCTCGGCAGCCTGACCATTCCTGGCCGTCCCGAGCACGTCGCCGCGGCGCGGGCGTTCGTGGAGAAGTCGCTGGGCGAGGCCAATCCGGTGGCTGATGTCGCGGTTTTACTGGCTTCGGAGACCGTCACCAATGCGGTGCTGCACAGCAACTCGCGCCGCGCGGGCGGCGCGGTCACGATCACGGTGATCGAGATCGGCGGCGGGGCGCGGATCGAGGTGACCGACGAGGGGTCGGAGCTCAGCACCCCCGTGGTCAAGGGCAACGGCTGCGTCTCGGGCGGGCACGGGCTGTTCCTGGTGCAGACGCTGGCCGATCAGTGGGGCTACGTCCGCGACCAGATCGGGACCACGGTGTGGTTCTGGCTGGCCCGGCCGCAGCGGCTACCCGGTCCGGCGTGACCGCGCCGGCCGACCACCCGGCGATCCGGCGCGCTTGTCCCGCAGCCGCATCGACAGGTGCACCGGGCTGCCGCCGAAGCCGAACTCCTCGCGCAGCTTGCGCTCGATGAACCTCCGGTAGCCCGCCTGCAGGAACCCGGTGGTGAACAGCACGATGTGCGGGGGCCGGATCCCGGACTGGGTCGCGAAGAGGATCTTCGGCTGCTTGCCGCCGCGCACCGGGGGCGGGGTCGCCGCGATCAGCGCGGTCAGCCAGGCGTTGAGGCGACCGGTGGGCACCCGCGTCTCCCAGCCCGCCAGGGCCAGTTCCAGCGCCGGGACCAGCCGGTCGGTATGCCAGCCGGTCGCGGCGGATACGTTCACCCGCGGCGCCCAGCGGGCGGTGTGCAGCTGCCGGTCGATCTCGCGGTCCAGGTAGTGCCTGCGGTCCTCGTCGACCAGGTCCCACTTGTTGTACGCGATGACCAGCGCGCGCCCGGCCTCGATGACCATCGAAACGATCCGCAGGTCCTGCTCGGCCAGCGGCTCGCTCGCGTCGATCAGCACCACCGCGACCTCGGCTCGCTCGAGCGCCCGCTCGGAGCGCAGCGCGGCGAAGTAGTCGGCGCCCTGGGCCTCCCGTACGCGCCTGCGGATCCCCGCCGTGTCGACGAACCGCCAGGTGCGCCCGCCGAGCTCGATGAGCTCGTCCACCGGGTCCCGGGTGGTGCCCGCCACCGCGTCGACCAGCACCCGCTCCTGGCCGGCGAGCCGGTTCAGCAGGCTGGACTTGCCGACGTTGGGGCGGCCGAGCAGGGCCACGCGCCGCGGCCCGCCCTCGGCGTCGAACTGCTCGGCCGGCGCGGCCGGCAGCGCGTCCAGCACCTCGTCCAGCAGATCCCCGCTGCCGCGCCCGTGCAGCGCGCTCACCGGGTTCGGCTGGCCCAGGCCCAGCGACCAGAGCGCGGAGGCGGCGGGCTCCGCCGGGGCGTCATCGACCTTGTTGGCGGCCAGCACGACCGGCTTGCGCGAGCGGCGCAGCACCGCGGCGACGGCCGCGTCCGCGTCGGTCACGCCCACCACGGCGTCCACCACGAACAGGACGGCGTCCGCGGCCTCGACCGCGACCCGCGCCTGGGCCGCCACCCGGGCCGCCAGCGATTCCGAGCCTTCCACCGACGGCTCCCAGCCGCCCGTGTCCAGCAGCGTGAACGCCCGGCCGCGCCAGGTCGCGTCGTAGGCGACCCGGTCCCGGGTGACGCCCGGGACGTCCGCCACGACCGCCTGCCGACTGCCGAGGATCCGGTTGACCAGCGTCGACTTGCCCACGTTCGGCCGGCCGACCACGGCCACGACCGGCGCGGGCCCCTCCTGGCTCGCGGGCTCCTCGTGGCCCGCGGCCTCGCTCACGTGCCCCACGCGCCTGTGGTCCTGCGCTCTGCGAGCGTGACGATCTCCCGGATGACCTCATCCAGGCCCAGGGCGCTGGTATCGATCTCGACCGCGTCGGCCGCGCGGGCCATCTGCGGCGCGTCGGAGGAGTCGCGCCGGGCCTGCTCGGCGCGGGTCACCGCGACCGTTGCGGCCGGGTCGGCGGCCAGGTCCGCGGTGCGGCGGCGGGCCCGGACCGTCTCGCTGGCGGTCAGGTACACCTTGACCGGCGCGTCGGGGGCCACCACGGTCCCGATGTCCCGGCCCTCGGCCACGATCCCCTCCCCGGCGGCCAGCGCGGCGGCGATGATCCCCTGCTGCATGGCGACCAGGTGGCGGCGGACCGCCGGGATCGAGGCCACCGCGCTGACCGCGTTCGACACCTGGCGGGTCCGGATGGGCCCGGCCACGTCGGTGCCGTCCACGCGGATGGCCGGGGCGTCCGGGTCGGTGCCCACCTCGATCACGGGCTGGCCGAGATGGCTGGTCACCGCGCCGGGCTCGGTGACGTCGATGCCCCGGTCGAGCAGCCACCAGGTCAGCGCCCGGTAGGTCGAACCGGTGTCCAGGTAGCGCAGCCCGAGGGCGCGCGCGAGGCCGCGAGCGGCGGTCGACTTCCCGGACCCGGCCGGGCCGTCGACCGCGATCACGAGGCCGGGGTGATTGGTCACGAAGGCGATGCTACCGGCCAGCCGCCCGCGGCCAGGGCCGCAATGAGCCCGTCCGCGGCCTGCGGCCGGACCGCGAGCTCCGCCACGCCGGCGGGCAGGCCCGGCGAGTGCTCGATCCGCACGTCCTCGATGTTGATCCCGGCCTGGCCCGCCGCGCGGAACAGCCGGGCCAGTTCACCGGGCCGGTCGCCGATGACCACCTGGACGGTCGCGTAGTCGGGAGCGGGCCCGCCGCGCTTGCCGGGGATCCGGGCCACGCCCGCTCCCCCGCGCTCCAGCAGCCCGGCCAGGTCCTTGACCGGCTCCTCGTCGCCCTCGGCGATCCGGGCCAGCGCGCCGGCCGCCGCGGCGAGGTCGGCCGCGAGCGCCGCGAGCACCTCTCCGGCGTGCGCCGCGTTGGCCGCCAGGATCTGCGTCCACAGGCCGGTGTCGCTGGCCGCGACCCGGGTGACGTCGCGGACGCCCTGGCCCGCGAGTCCTAGCGCGCCCGGTGGCGCGTGCTCCAGCCGCGCGGCCACGGCCGCGGCGACCACGTGCGGGGCGTGCGAGACCAGCGCGACCCAGCGGTCGTGATCAGCGGCCGACATGCGGACCGGCTGGGCGCCGCAGGCCCGGGCCAGGCCGTCGGCGGCGGCGGCGGCCGCCGGGGCGGTCTGCGGGAGCGGGCAGATCGCCCACGGGCGGCCGAGGAACAGGTCGGCCCGGGCCGCGGCCGGGCCCGAACGCTCCCGCCCGGCCAGCGGATGCCCGGCGCAGAAGGCGGCCAGGTCGCAGCCGAGCTCGCGCGCCCGGGCCAGCGGCAGCTCCTTCACGCTGGCCACGTCGGTGTAGCTGACGGCCAGGCCCCGGGCCTGCGCGGCGGCCAGCGCGGGCGCGACGGCCTCGGGCGGCATGGCCAGCACGGCCAGGTCGGCCGGGCCGCCGGGCGGCCCGGCCTCGGGCAGCTCGGTCCCCGCCCCCATGCCCGCGGCCAGCCGGGCCGCCGACCGGTCGGAGTCCGTCAGCCAGACCACCACGCCGCGCTCGCGCAGGGCCAGGGCCACCGAGGTGCCGATCAGCCCGGTGCCGAGCACCACGACGCTGCGCGGTGCCCCGTCCGGATCCCCGGGCCCGGTGTCCCTGGTGGTCACTGCGCGATGTCCAGGCGCAGCGCGGCGGCGCCGCGCAGGTAGACGTGCTGGATCGCCGAGCGCGGGGCCGCCGTCTCCACATGCAGCATCAGCCGGACTACGCGCGGCATCGCGCCCGGCACGTCGATCTCCGCGCAGCACAGCAGCGGCACGTCCTGGAACCCCAGCTTGCGCGCGGCGAGCGCGGGAAACTCCGCGTTCAGGTCGCGGGTGGCGCTGAACACCGCGCTGATCACGTCGGCCGGAGTGAGCCGGTTGCGCGTCATCACCTCGGACACCAGCTCGGACGTGCCCTCGAGGATCGACGCGCTGTCGTTCGCGTCGACCTGGACCGCGCCGCGGATCGCCCTGACCGCCACCAGCTCGCCTCCCGTTCACCCGCCTGCCGGGCTACCAGGTTATAGACCGACCGCGGCGTACAGGTCGCCGATCTCCCTGGTGGACAGGCGCCGGGTGGCGCCCGGCCGGAGCGAGCCGAGCGCGACCGGGCCCACGTGGGTGCGGACCAGCCGGCTGACCGGGTGGCCGACCGCGGCCAGCATCCGCCGCACGATGTGCTTGCGCCCCTCGTGCAGCGTGATCTCCACCAGCGCCCGGTTGCCGGCCCGCTCGACCACCCGGAACCGGTCGGCGCTGGCCACCCCGTCGGACAGCTCCACCCCGGTGATGAGCTGGCGCCCCAGGTCGCGAGGCAGCGGGCCGGCCACGTCGGCCAGGTAGGTCTTGAGCACGCCGTACCGCGGGTGCGCCAGCCGGTGGGCCAGCTCCCCGTCGTTCATCAGCAGCATCAGGCCCTCGGTGTCGTAGTCGAGCCGGCCGACGTGGAAGAGCCGCTCGGCCCGGTCACCGAGGAAATCGGCGATCGTGGGCCGGCCCCGGGCGTCCGACATCGTGGTCAAGACCCCGGCCGGCTTGTTCAGGGCCACGTAGACGAGGTCCTCGCGCGCCGGGATCCGCCGGCCGTCGACCCGGATGACCTGGCGCTGCGGATCGACCCGCGCCCCGAACCGGCGGACGATCTCACCGTCCACCTCGACCCGCCCGGCGCCGATCATCTCCTCGCAGTGCCGGCGGCTGCCCACGCCGGCCGCGGCCAGCACCTTCTGCAGCCGGATGCCGCCCGGAACGTCCACCAGCGAGTCGCGGACCTCGGTGCCGTCCTCCAGGAGCGACGCCCCCTCCCGGAGGTCTCTGCGATCCCGCCGGTCACGACCCCGCTGGCTCATGACCCGGCTCCGGTTCGTCGTCGAGGAGATCGGGCAGGAACGGCGCGAGCTCGGGCAGCGCGTCCAGGCTGGGCAGCCCGAGCCGCTCCAGGAAGTAGCCGGTCGTGGTGAAGAGCACGGCGCCGGTCTCCGGGTCGGCCCCCGCCTCTTCCACCAGCCCGCGCAGGACCAGGGTCCGGATCACGCCGTCGCAGTTCACGCCCCGCACGGCCGACACCCGGGCGCGGCTCACCGGCTGCCGGTAGGCGACCACGGCCAGGGTCTCCAGCGCGGCCTGCGTCAGCCGGACCTCGTGGCCGTCGCTGACGAAGCGCTCCACCACCGGCGCGCACTCCTCGCGCGTGTAGAGCCGCCATCCGCCGGCCACCTCGCGCAGGTCGAAGCCGCGCTGCTCGGCGGTGTAGGACGCGGCCAGCTCGGCCAGCCACGCGGCCACCTCGGCGCGCGGCCGTTCCAGGACCTGCGCGATGACGACCTCCGAGACCGGCTCGTCGGCCACCAGCATGATCGCCTCCAGGCTGGCCCGCAGCCCGGGACCGGCCGCGTCACCGGCCGGAGCAGGCCCGGCCGGGCCGTCCTGCGGTCCGTCGGCGCCGGGCGGCAGATCGCCCGGGACGCCGGTGTCCGTGCGGTCCGCCTCGGGACCAGATCCGTTCTGCATAGTTTTTTTACTCGTCAACTTCCTCGGTAATGGTCTCCTCGTCGCGGCGGTCGTCTGCCGTCCAGCTCACGTACAGGTCGCCCAGCGGGACCAGCTGATCGAACGCGACGCGGTTGTTGCGGAACAGCTCGAGCACCGCGAGGAAGCGGGCGACGACCTCGTAGGTGCCGGCGCAGTCCGCGGAGAGCTGCCGGAACGTGGCCCGGCCCAGCTGCCTCAGCCGGCCGGACAGGATCGTGACCTGCTCGGGCACGCTGGTGCGGGGCATGTGCAGGTGCGCCGTGGAGACTACGGGCGGCCGCCGCGGCGCCAGGGTCCGGGCCGCGATCGCCGCGAACTCGGCCGGACCGAGACCCAGCAGCACCTCCGGCAGCAATTCTACAAAACGCGGCTCCATCGGCACCCGCCGCGGGAACCGGCGCCCGGCCGCGGCCATCCGGCTGGCCAGCATCGCCGCCACCTCCTTGTACGCGCGGTACTGCAGCAGCCGGGCGAACAGCAGGTCCCGCGCCTCGAGCAGGGCCAGGTCCTCCTCGTCGTCGACCTCCCCCGCGGGCAGCAGCCGGGCCGCCTTGAGGTCGAGCAGGGTCGCGGCGACGACCAGGAAGTAGCTGGCCTGGTCCAGATCCCACCCGTCAGCCCGGGCCCGGATATAGCCGATGAACTCGTCGGTCACGCTGGACAGCGCGATCTCCGTGATATCCAGCTTGTGCTTCGAGATCAGGGCGAGCAGCAGGTCGAAGGGGCCCTCGAAGACGTCCAGGTGCACCTCGAACCCGCTGGGCGCCCGGGCGTCGCCCGGTTCAGCGACCATCGTCACTCCGGCTGTGCCCCCTCGGGGGGACGGCCGTCCCAGGCCCTCCCGTGCTGGATCTCCTCGCCGAGCCTGCGGGCGACCAGGCTCCGGTCGCCTTCGGCGTCCAGGTCGGCCAGCAGGACGGCCAGGGCCTCCCGGACGATACGGCCGCGGTCAACCGTGATACCGAGCGCGCGCAGGGTCAGCCGGGCGCGCTCCAAGTCGAGCAGCTCGCTGCCGGACAGGTAGACGGTGATCTTCTGGGGGTGGCGCTCCCGTCCGCTGGCCTGACGCTGGGCCTCGACCGCGGCGCTCCGGCCGGAGGGACGGAGCAACTCGGCGACTCCCGGCAGGCTTACCCGCCGTGAACGTGAGCCGCGAGTTCGGCCTGGCGCCACCGATTCAGTACCTCCTTCGCCAGCTCGCGGTAGGCGTGCGCTCCGTTGGACGTCGGGTCGAAGCGGGTGATCGGCTCGCCTGCCACGGTGGCGTCGGGGAACCGCACGGTCCGGCTGATCACCGTGTGGTACACCTTGTCGCCGAAGCCCTTCACGACGCCGGCCAGGACCTCCCGGGTGTGCAGCGTCCGCGAGTCGTACATCGTGGCCAGCAGCCCGTCGAGGACCAGCTTGGGGCTGATCCGGCTGGACACCTTGTCGATGGTCTCCATCAGCAAGGCAACGCCCCGCAGCGCGAAGTACTCGCATTCCAGCGGGACGATCACGCCGTCCGCGCAGGCCAGCGCGTTGACCGTGAGCAGCCCGAGGGAGGGCTGACAGTCGATCAAGATGATGTCGTATTCGGGCAGGACCGTCTGCAGCACGCGGCCGAGCACGAACTCGCGGCCGACCTCGTGCACCAGCTGGACCTCGGCCCCGGACAGGTCGATGTTGCTGGGCAGCAGGTCCATGCCGTCGACGTTGGTCTTGATCAGCACGTCGTGGGCGGTGATCCCGCGCTCCATGAGCAGGTTGTAGATCGTCGCGTCGAGCTCGTGCGGCTGGATGCCCAGCCCCACCGACAGGGCTCCCTGCGGGTCGAAGTCGACGAGCAGCACCCGGCGGCCCTGCTCGGCCAGCGCGGCGCCCAGGTTGATGGTCGTGGTGGTCTTGCCCACCCCGCCCTTCTGGTTGCAGACGGCCGCGACCCGGGCCGGGCCGTGCGTCAGCAGGGGCTCGGGGTCGGGGAAGACCGGTACCGGTCGGCCGGTAGGGCCAAGCACGCCGGGCCTGACCTCCAATGCTTGGAACGCTGCCACAGCCTACTGCACCTCCCCAGCGGTCGCCCGCACGCGCTTGCCTGCGCCTGCATGTGCCCGCCGAAAACCCGGACTCTAGCGCGAGGCTAGGGCCTGGGCTGGGCAGCGGCAAGCCGACTCACCGTTTGCCCGGATTCCGAATCTGGTCTCCGCTCGCCTTATTCGTGGTCGTAACCGCCCGAGGGTGTGCACTCGCGTAGACCTCGCGGAGCCGGTCCACGGTCACCAGAGTGTAGACCTGCGTGGTGGTAACCGAGGCGTGTCCGAGCAGTTCCTGCACGACCCGGACGTCGGCCCCGCCGTCCAGGAGGTGCGTCGCGAACGAATGGCGCAGCGTGTGCGGCGACACCTCGGCGAGGCCGGCGCGCTGCGCGGCGGCCCGCAGCACCGCCCAGGCGCCCTGCCGGGTGAGCCGGCCGCCGCGGGCGTTGAGGAACACCGCCGGGCTGGCCGAGGCCCGGCGGCTCGCGGTGGCCAGCTCCGGCCGGGCCCGGACCAGGTAGTGGTCCAGGGCCAGCCGGGCGTAGCTGCCGACCGGGACGATGCGCTGCTTGCCGCCCTTGCCGGACAGCCGCACGGTCGCGTCCACCACGGGTGCGTCCACCACGGGCCCGTCCGCCACGGGCGCGGGCCGGTCCAGGTCGAGGTCGTCCACGTCCAGCGCGATCGCCTCCGAGATCCGGGCGCCGGTGGCGTAGAGCAGTTCGAGCAGCGCCCGGTCGCGCAGCGGGCGCGGGCCCGGCCCGGTCCCCGCCACGTCCAGCAGGCGCTCGACGTCGGCCACGGGGATGGCCCGCGGCAGCCGCCGCGGCGGCGCCGGCGGCCGGACCTGCCGGGCCGGGTCGGCCGGGGCCAGCCCCTCGGCCGCCGCGAACGCGTGCAGGCCGCGGACCGCGACCACGGCCCGGCCGGCCGAGCTGGCCGCCAGCGGCGGATGGTCGGCGTCGCCTTCGCGCAGCCCGGCCAGGAACGCGGTCACGTCCTGCGCCGTGACCTCGCCGATGCCGGTCCGCCCCGCCCCGTCCAGCACCGCCGCGTAGCGCCGCAGGTCACGGCCGTAGGCCTGCAGCGTGTGCGCGGCCAGGCCGCGCTCGACCAGGAGGTGGTCGAGGTAGCTGCGGATCGCGCCGTCGATGCTGACGGCCGGGGCGGCCCTCAGTTGAGCGCCTCGCTCGTGGCCATCCAGGGCAGGCCGTGCGCCTCGGCCACGCCGCGGTAGGTGACCGTGCCCTCGTAGGTGTTCAGCCCGGCCGCGAACGCCGGGTCGGCGCGCAGCGCCTCCCGCCAGCCGCGGTTGGCGATCTCCAGCGCGTACGGCACGGTGACGTTGGTCAGCGCGTAGGTCGAGGTGTGCGGCACCGCGCCAGGCATGTTCGCCACGCAGTAGACCACCGACTCGTGCACGTTGTAGGTCGGGTCGGCGTGCGTGGTCGGGTGCGAGTCCTCGAAGCAGCCGCCCTGGTCGATCGAGATGTCCACCAGGACCGAGCCGGGCTTCATCCGCGAGACCAGGTCGTTGGAGATCAGCTTCGGGGCCTTGGCCCCGGGGACCAGCACGGCCCCGATGACCAGGTCGGCGTCGATCACCGCGCGCTCGACCTCGTAGGCGTTGGACGTGACGGTCTGGCAGTGCCCCTGGTATATAGCGTCCGCCGAGCGCAGCCGGCCGACGTTCTTGTCCAGCAGCAGGACCTCGGCCTGCATGCCGAGCGCGATCGCGGCGGCGTTCATGCCGGACACGCCCGCGCCGAGGACCACGACCTTGGCCGCGTAGACGCCGGAGACGCCGCCCATCAGGACGCCGCGGCCGCCGCCGTCCCGCTGCAGGTGATGCGCGCCGACCTGCGGTGCCATCCGCCCGGCCACCTCGGACATCGGGGCCAGCAGCGGCAGCGACCCGTCGGCCAGCTGCACGGTCTCGTAGGCGATCGCCGTGACCCCCGCGTCGAGCAGCGCGTCGGTGCACTCCCGGGACGCGGCGAGGTGCAGGTAGGTGAACAGGACCTGGCCCTTGCGCAGCCGGTGGTACTCCTCGGCGATCGGCTCCTTGACCTTGAGGATCAGGTCGCCCGTCTGCCACACCTCGTCGGCGTCGGGCAGGATCGCCGCCCCGGCCGCGGCGAAGTCCTCGTCCGGGATCCGCGAGCCCGCTCCCGCGTTCTTCTCGACGAACACCTCGTGCCCGGAACGGACCAGCTCGTGCACGCCGGCCGGGGTGATCGCAACGCGGTACTCGTGGTTCTTGAGTTCCTTGGGAATGCCGACCTTCATGCCAACCAGTCCTTCCTGGTGTTCGTGGCCTCCCCGGCCCCGTTGTCGGAGAGGTCCACTGCGGGCTCGCGACGCGGCAGCCAGTCAGGTCTCTGGCGCGTCAGCTTCGCGCAGTGCGGCAAACCCGCCCGCACGAGCCCCATACGCGGACAAGATACCTATAGCCGTGACACCGTTGTGCAGGTCACCGGCCAGAAGCCGGGCCACGGCCTCGTCCAGCGACATCCAGGCCAGGGTCAGGTGCGCCTCCTCGTGCTCGCGCACGTAGGAGAGCTCGCCGTCCGGCACGCGGGTCAGGCCGCGGGCCAGGAAGATCCTCAGCCGCTCGGTGCTGATCCCCGGCGACGTGAACGTATCGGTGAGCGCCTGCCACCGGGCGGCCCGGTATCCGGCCTCCTCGAGCAGCTCGCGCTGGGCGGTCACGCGCAGCGGCTCGCCCGCGACGTCGCGCAGGCCGGCCGGGATCTCCCAGAGCAGCCGCCCGACCGGGTGGCGGTACTGGCGGATCAGCAGCACCCGGTCGTCGCCGTCCAGGGCGACGATGGCCACCGCGCCCGGGTGCTCGAGGACATCGCGGCCGACCGCCTCGCCGTCCGGCATGCGCACCATGTCGCGGCGCAGCCGCACCAGGCTGCCCTGGCCCAGCAGGGCCGAGGTTTCGACCGGCCAGCGCTCGGCCGTGTCGCGCATCCCCGGTTCCTCGGTGGCGGTGCCGCCGGCCGTCTCGCGCTCGCTCATGGCGCTACGGTCGCTCACGGCGCTACGCCGTGGCGGCGGCCCGGGGGCCGGCCGCGGCGGCTAGGGGGTCGGTGGCGGGCACCGCCCGCGAGCGCTCCAGCGCTGCGGCCACGAGCCCGCTGAACAGCGGGTGCGGCCGGGTCGGCCGGGACAGGAACTCCGGGTGCGCCTGGGTGGCGACGAAGAACGGGTGGACGCTGCGCGGCAGCTCGACGAACTCCACCAGCAGGCCGTCCGGCGACAGGCCGGAGCAGACCAGCCCGGCCCGCTCCAGGGTCTCCCGGTAGGCGTTGTTGACCTCGTACCGGTGCCGGTGCCGTTCCTGGACGACGTCCGTGCCGTACAGCTCGCGGACCAGGCTCCCCTCGGCGAGCACCGCCGGGTAGAGGCCGAGCCGCATGGTGCCGCCCATGTTCCGCTCACCGGCCACGACGTCCTCCTGGCCCGCCATCGTGGCGATCACCGGATGCGGCGCCTGGGGGTCGAATTCCGCGCTGTTGGCCCCGTCCAGGCCGGCCAGGTCGCGCCCGACCTCGATCGCCATGCACTGCAGGCCGAGGCAGAGGCCGAGCACCGGGAGGCCATGCTCGCGGGCGTACCGCACCGCGCCGATCTTGCCCTCGATGCCGCGCACCCCGAACCCCCCGGGGACCAGCACCCCGTCCGCGCCGTCGAGCTGCCGGGCGGCACCCTCGGGGGTCTGGCAGTCGTCGCTGGGCACCCAGCGGATGTTGACCCGGCAGTCGTTGCCGAACCCGCCCGCGCGCAGCGCCTCGGCCGGCGACAGGTAGGCGTCGTGCAGGTCCACGTACTTGCCGACCAGCGCAATCGTGACGCTGCGGGCCGGTCGGTGCACCCGGCGCAGCAGCTCGTCCCAGTCGCTCCAGTCCACGTCCCGGAACGGGAGGCCAAGCCGGCGCACCACGTAGGCGTCCAGGCCCTCGGAGTGCAGCACCTTCGGGATGTCGTAGATCGACAGCGCGTCGACGGCGGACACCACCGCTTCCTCGTCCACGTCGCACATCAGGCTGATCTTGCGCTTCAGCCCGCCGCTGATCGGCCGGTCCGACCGGCACACGATCGCGTCGGGCTGGATGCCGATGCTGCGCAGCGCGGCCACCGAGTGCTGGGTGGGCTTGGTCTTGAGCTCGCCGGACGGCCCGATGTAGGGCAGCAGCGAGACGTGCAGGAAGAAGCAGCGGTCCCGGCCGATCTCGTGCCGGATCTGCCGGATCGCCTCCAGGAACGGCTGGGACTCGATGTCCCCCACCGTGCCGCCGACCTCGGTGATCACGACGTCGACGTCCGTGCCGCCCATGTCGAGGATCCGGGCCTTGATCTCGTTGGTGATGTGCGGGATGACCTGCACGGTGTCGCCCAGGTAGTCGCCGCGCCGCTCCTTGGCGATCACGCTGGAGTAGATCTGCCCGGTGGTGAGGTTCGCCGACCCCGGCGACCGGATGTCCAGGAACCGTTCGTAGTGCCCGACATCCAGGTCGGTCTCGGTGCCGTCGTCGGTCACGAACACCTCACCGTGCTGGAAGGGGTTCATCGTGCCCGGGTCGACGTTGAGGTACGGGTCCAGCTTCTGCATGTTGACCCGCAGGCCGCGCAGCTTGAGCAGGCGGCCGAGGCTCGAGGCCGTCAGGCCCTTGCCGAGACTGGACGCCACGCCCCCGGTAACGAAGAGATGCCTGGTCGAGATGGGCCGTGATGAGCGAGGTGCCGTGGCCAAGTAGAACTCCCGTGGTCATTGCCCGGCGGCAAATCCGCCGGTCCACGGGGTATCAGGATATCAGCCCGGCGATGCCGGCCCGGGCCGCCACACCGATCCCATCGCGCCCGCACCGCCGCTGACCAGGAGCAAGGGAACAAATCCCGCGGTTTCGGCCCGCTCGCCCCCCGGCGCGCCGGGCCGGTCAGGTGGGCGGGTCAGGCGGGCCGGGTCACACGGACGTGGTGGCCCGGGAGCGACCGGCCGCCTCTTCGGCGGCTTCGGGTCTGGCCTGATCACCGGCCTCGCCGAACCGGGCCAGGGCGACCGCGCAGGCCACGGCGAGGATGAACCCGGCCACGCCCACCCCGGTCAGGCCGTGCCGGGTGGTGTCGCCGAGGAACACGACCCCGACCACCGCCGGCGGCACGGTCTCGGCCAGCACCACGGCCGCGGTGGCCACGGTCACGCTGCCGCCCTCCAGGGCCGTGGCGTAGAGCATGAACGACACGATGCCGGCCGCGGCCAGCGTGTAGCTGGCCGGGTCGCGCACGAGCTGCCCGGGCGCGAAGCCCGGCAGGATCCGGGCCGCTACCGCCAGCACCGCGTAGCCCAGCCCCGCGCAGGCCGCGAGCACGGGGGTGCGGGCCGGGCCGGGCAGCTTGGCCGCGGCCATGCCGCCCACCGCCACCCCGGCCACCGCGACCATCAGCCCGATCTGGAATCCCGGGCCGACGTTGGCCGCGCCCTGGGCCCCGGCGGAGGTCCCGAGCAGCCCCACCCCGCCGACCACCCCGCTCACCGCGAGCCACTCCCGCAGGGAGAGCCGGACGCGCATCAGCCACGCCGCGAACACCGCGGTGACCGCGAGGTTGGATGCGATCACCGCCTGCACCGCGAACAGCGGCAGCCGGCGCAGCGCCACGAGCTGGGCCACGAACCCGATGATGTCGATGCCGAGGCTGGCCAGGAAGCGCCACTGGCCCAGCAGCCGGACGATCAGGCCCGGATCCACGCGATCGGCGGCCGGATTGCCGTCCCGGATCCGCGCAGGCCGACGGCTCGCCGAGCGAACGGCCATCGCCTGCATGACCGCGGCGATTCCGTAGCACAGGGCGGACGCCAGCGCGGCGACCAGGCTGGCCAGCATAGTAACGACCCTACGCCGCGTTTAGAGCGCCTGGTCAGCCAATTTCCAGCCCATCCTCATGCGAATCACGCGCCGCCGCGGCGCGGCCCGGCACCCGCGGCCGGGCGCTCCCGCCGCGGGCGCCGGGCTCACCCGCTGGCCGCAAGCTGCTCGGTAACCGCCGCGCGCGCCCCCGATGGGCTGGTGAAATGCACCGAATGCAGGCCGAGGGCCGCCGCCGCGGTGACGTTCTCGCCGCGGTCGTCCAGGAAAATGACCTCGTCGGCCCGCGCCCCGAGCGTGGCGAGGGCGCGCTCGTAGCATTCCGGATCCGGTTTGGCCAACTTCAGCTGACAGCTGAATATGAGGTGTCCGAAATTCGCGGCCACCGGCAGTCCGGCGATCGCCTCGGCCAGGTCCTCGGGCGCGTTGGACAGCAGCGCGAGCGGCCGTCCCGCGGCCGCGAGTTCCTCGACCAGCGCCACCGTTCCGGCCTGCAGCCGCAGCCACGCGGCCCGGTCCAGCCGGATCAGCTCGTCGACCTCGGCCTCGTCGTACTCGCGCCCCACGCCGCGGCCTACTTCCCGCCAGTACCCGGTCGCGTCGAGTTCTGCGAGGTCGTAGGCCCGACGCCACTGCCAGTACGCGTCCATCAGGTCTGGCACGGGCGCGCCGGCGGCTCCGGCCAGCAACGCCAGGTCCTGCGCCGACGGCGGATGTGAAACCACGCCGCCGTAGTCGAACATCACCCAGGTCACGCGTACCCTCCTCGGGGGCAGGTGCCCCGTGGTCCGATGGCCCCGCAGGTCCGATGGCCCCGCAGGTCCGACGGCCCCGCAGGTCCGACGGCCCCGCAGGTCCGACGGCCCCGTGGTCCGACGGCCCCGTGGTCCGACGGCCCGCGGTCCGCTACGAGGCGGCTGCCCCGGCGGGTTCGGCCACCCCGGCACCCGGCCGGGCCAGAGCCGGGCAGCCGTCGATCTTGATCATCTGGTCGGGCGTCGGGGGCCCGCAGGGCCACCAAGGATAATCGCCGCCAAGCACCGGCGGGCCCGGGAGCCTCCGGCCGATCGCCTCGGTCAGCACCCGCCAGAACCCTGGCGCGGTGGCCCGGCGGACCGGGCCGACCCCGGTTACCGTGCGGCACCCGGTCGCCTCGATGGTAACCGCCGGCAGGAGCCGACCGTCCACCGTGAAGCGCAGCAGGTAGGTTGTCCCGACGAACATGGCCGGGCAGTGCAGGATGCCGGGTGGCAGGACCGGCAGCCCGCACAGCGCCCGGGCCACGGCCCGGGCGCGCGGCGGGCTGGTCACCGGGACCTGGAACGGATAGCCCGTCCGCAGCCCCGGCACCCGGAAGGTGGGAGCGCGGGTGATCTCGAGGCTGGTGACCGTCGCGACGTCACGGCACAGCGCGCCGGACCCCGTCCCCCGGCTGGCCGAGGCCGCCGACGGGGAGCCCGCCTCCGGGGCGGACGCCCGCGGTGACCCCGGGCCGGACCCGGCGGCCGGCGCCAGGGCCGCGGTGCTCGCGCACCCCGCGATCAGCGCCGCCCCGAGCGTCACGACGGCGCAGCACAGCGCCGTTCCCCCTGCGTTCTGACGCCTGCCCCGGACTAGCCCGGGTGACCCGTTCATGGCTGCCTCACTCCCCGGCCCGGCGCCGCGCGGCCCGCTGGCGCCGTCCGGACCGCCGGGCCATGACCTTGGACGCCCGCCGCGCCCCCGCCGGTTCCCCGGCCCGCCGGGAACGCGGCGGCTCCCCGCCGGAAAACGGGATGAAGCCCGCTCGCGCCGGCTCGTACGATCTCCCCGTGATCTACCAGCATCCGCTGGCCTACTGCTGGGGCTGGAAGGCGCCGCCCTGCTCCGCGCGTTCAGCAGCGAATACGATCGTGAGTTCACCGCCGCCCGCCTGGCGGAGGTCCGGTCCCTGCTGGACTCGGCGGCCCGGTTCGGCGACGGCGCCGACGTTCCGCCGATCGCCACCGCGGAGGGGTACCGCGCCTGGGCCGGAACCTATGACCAGCCCGGCAACCGGCTCATTGACCTGGAGCAGCCCATCGTCCGGCAGATCCTCGACCCGCTGCCGACCGGCATCGCGCTCGACGCCGCGTGCGGGACCGGCCGCCACACCGCGTACCTGGCCGACCTGGGCCACACAGTGATCGGCGTCGACAGCTCGCCGGAGATGCTGGCGGCCGCCCGGGCCAAGGTCCCCGGCGGCGACTTCCGCGCGGGCGACCTGCACCACCTGCCCGTGCCGGACCGGCAGGCCGACCTCGTGGTCTGCGCGCTGGCCCTGGCCCACGTGCGCGACCTGGCTCCCGTGCTGGCCGAGTTCGCGCGGGTCCTGCGGCCCGGCGGCCACCTGGTGCTGTCCGACTCCCGCGGCCTGGCCGGCGGTCCCGGCCCGCCCATCGTCCAGGCCCTGCCCGGCGGCGGCTTCGGCTACCTCCTGCTCCGCTATCACCTGACCAGCGACTACCTGGCCGCCGCCCTGCCCCTGG
>Ga0102924_1001278_pt1 | contig 29621 bp, 24 predicted proteins | sample PaiPotPPM11metaG_FD_80116 | JGI IMG/M metagenome (GOLD analysis project Ga0102924, IMG submission 80116) | Iron sulfur acid spring bacterial and archeal communities from Banff, Canada, to study Microbial Dark Matter (Phase II) - Paint Pots PPM... ... | reverse complement strand
GTAGAGGAGGTAGAGGAGGTAGAGGAGGTAGAGGAGGTAGAGGAGGTAGAGGAGGTAGAGGAGGTAGAGGAGGTAGAGGAGGTAGAGGAGGTAGAGGAGGTAGAGGAGGTAGAGGAGGTAGAGAAGCTCGCGTGTGGCTGGAACGAGGCTGATTCGTGAGTTGGTGATGGGGATGAGTTTTCGTTTGGCCGACGGACGGCCGGTGCGCCGATAAGATGGAAGGCGATCCAATGATTTGTGGTGCGCACGTCGTTGACGAGGAGACTGGGCGGGGCGTTCATATTGCTGATGACGGCGGAGAGGCGTCCGTCGTTCCAGAGATCGCCGATGGCCAGGCCGCGCGAAGAATTTACGGTGGTGATGCCAGGACCGGCGTCGGAGGAAATGTCGGTGAACGTGCCGTCTCCGTTGTTGTGATAAAGGATGCGCGGTTCCTGGAAGGAGCTGCCGAGATGCTGGCTGTCGACTTCGGGGTAGACGTGGCCGTTGACGAGGAGGAGATCGGGCCAGCCGTCGTTGTCGAAGTCGAAGAACATCGTGCCCCAGCCGAGATATTTGGTGTTGAGGCCGAGGCCAGCGGGATAAGTAACATCGTCAAAAGTGCCGTTGCCATTGTTGCGATAGAGAGTAGAGGTGTCGTCGGAGAAATTGGTTTTGAAAATGTCGAGGTTGCCGTCGCCGTTGTAGTCGGCGACAGTTGAACCCATGCCGGCTTGCGCGCGGCCGTCGTCGTTGAAAGCGGCCCCGGCGGTGATGCCGACGTCGGTGAAAGTGCCGTCGCGATTGTTGTGGTAGAGAATGCTGGCGGTGCTGTCGCAGGCAACGAAAATGTCAGGCCAGCCATCGTCGTCATAGTCGAGCGTGGAGACGCTCAAGGAATAATGGCCGTCGGCTTGGTCGATGTGGGCTTTTTTGGTGACGTCTTCAAAGGTGCCGTCGCCGTTGTTGTGATAGAGAATATTTTTTGCAGCGGGCAGTCCTTGCGGGCCGCACATCACGGGGACGCCTTTCCACACACAGGAGGGGCGATCGCCGGGAGCAGGGGCGGTGGAGAGATCGAAGTCCACATAGTTGGCGACCATGAGGTCGAGATGGCCATCGCGGTCGTAATCGACGAAGGCGCAGCCGTTGCCCCAGGATTTGCCGGAGCCAGCGACGCCCGCTTTTTCGCTTACGTCGGAGAAAGTGCCGTCGCCGTTGTTGTGATAGAGGACGTTTTTTCCGTAGTAGGTGACGTAAAGATCTTCCCAGCCGTCGTTGTCATAGTCGCCGACGCACACGCCCTGGCCCCAACCGGTGTGCGTGAGGCCGGCTTTTTGCGTGACGTCGGAAAAGGTTCCGTCGTGATTGTTGTGGTAGAGGTGGCTCGTCGAAGCTCTCTTGGAGGAAGATGCGTCGAGAGTGGTGCCGTTGACAATGAAGATGTCCGGCCAGCCATCGTTGTCGTAATCGAAGATGGCGACGCCGGTTCCGGTGGTCTCGATGATGTATTTCTTGGTGTTGACGCCGCCAAAAACTTCGATGACGTTGAGGCCTGCTTTTTTGGCGATATCGGTGAAATGCGCGAGAGGTTTGGAATTTCTTTTGGGGAGCAGGGTGGCGCTGAAGAGAAGAGAAATGGGCAGAAGCAGCGCGAGAAAAGTCCAAGAGCGTTTGAAAGGGAATGGCGAACGATGGGGCAGACCGGAAATCATGAACTGTTGGCATACTAAGGTGCGGGTTCAGCAGGGTCAAGGCGGACAGCTAGGCGAAGCCTTGCCGGGGTTGTCTGGCAAAGTGGGATGGAAATTGCGGTGCGGGCGGTTTTCGTTGGGGACTTTTGCGGGATCTGACGTGCACTCACAACACTCTCGTCGCTGGTTGGAGGCTGGGTTGAGAAGTGGCGCGCTTGCTCTCGCGATTCTCCTGGCTGGTGTGGGTGGGCACGCGCAAGCGGAAAACGGGAAAGCCGGCGCCGAGGCTGAAGCGGCAAATGCGGCTTACAAGCAGGGAATGCTGGCGCTGGAGCGGCGTGATTTGGCGGAGGCGCGCGCAGCGTTTGAACGGACAGTGCAGCTGGCGCCGCGGAGCCCGGAAGCGCGCAACTCGCTCGGCTGGGTCTTGCTCGCGCAGGGGGAAACGGATGCTGCCATTGCCGAGTTCAAAGCCGCGGTGAGATTGAAACCGGATTTTGCCCAAGCGCACATGAATCTTTCCAGCGCCCTGCTGCGGAAGGGAGATTCGCAGGGCGCCGTTCGCGAGTCGCGGGAAGCGGTATGGCTGGCGCCAAAGGATTCGGAGGCGCACCACATCTTAGGGCGGGCCCTCTCTTATTCGGGCGATACAGCAGGAGCGGCCCAAGAATTGGAGCACGCGATCGGGTTGGAGCCGAAGAGAGCGGAGTTGCATGACGATCTCGGATCGATTTTGGTTCAGCAGGGGAAGCATGCGGAAGGGGTCATCGAATTTTCCGAAGCTTTGAAGCTGCAGCCGCAATTCGCCCAGGCGCACTTGCATCTTGGAGTTTCGCGGCTGGAACAAAAAGACCTGGAAGGAGCAGAGTCCGAATTGCGAGAGGCTACCAGTTTGGAACCCGGCAATCCGTTAGCGCATTACTACCTAGGGGAGGCGCTGGAAGCGAAAGGGGAGCCGGGCGCTGCGCTACGGGAATTTCAGTCCGCGGCAAAGTTGGATCCCCAAAATCCCGAGACGCAGAAGCACTTGGGAATTTTGCTGCAACGTTCCGGGAGCGGGGAAGAGGCTGTAGCCGTCTTCCGGCAGGTGGTCAAGATCCGACCAGCCAGCGCGGATGCGCACAATGATCTAGGGCTCGCATTGCTCCAGATCGGCGACGCGGAAAGCAGCATTCAAGAATTTCAGACGGCGCTGAAGCTGAAGCCCAGCGACGCGGGTTTTGAAGGGAATTTGGGCGCCGCGTATTTGCAGAGGACGGATTTTGACTCCGCGGCAGCTCATTTTCAGGCGGCGATAAAAATGGCGCCGGAAAACGCTACGTTTCACTACGATTTGGGGCTGGCGCTGAAGATGAAGGATCGATTGCCCGGCGCGATAGCAGAGTTCAAGAAGGCGGAGGAACTTGATCCCAAGTTAGCGGATGCACACTACACACTTGGCGTGACTCTATGGCAGCAGGGGAACCTGGAGGCAGCTGCAGAAGAATTGCGCGCAGCCGTCCAGGAAAAACCTGATTATGCGGAAGCTTATTACACCCTGGGTTCGGTGCTGAAGCAAAAAGGGGACTTGCAGCTGGCGGCCGATGCGCTGCGGGAAGCCATTCGTTTGCAGCCGGATTTTGCCGGAGCGCACACCAATCTGGGGGCGGTGCTTCGGCAGCTTGGGGACGCGGAAGGAGCGGCAGCCGAGAGCCGCAAGGGCATGGAGCTGTTGCAACAAAAGTCGAGCGAGCAGGCAGCCGTCTTTGCGACAAACTCAGGCCGGAGGCTCTTGAATGCAGGGGATCTGGAAGGCGCCATTTCGCAGTTCCGAACAGCGATTCAAGCGATGCCGGCGTACGCGCCCGGGCATTACCAGCTAGGGCTGGCGCTGCAGAGGAAAGGCGAGAAGGACGAGGCGGCGAAGGAATTCGAGAAGGCGAATGGACTGGACCCACGTTTGAAGGCGCCGGGCTAGAAGGTAACGAGCGAGGCCGGGCCTGCCAGACTAGAAACCGGTTTTGCGAATGGCCACCAGTTCCGTTTCTACCGGCACACCGCGGGCGACTTTCACTCGAATGACAGCTTCAAAAGGCTTGAGCTCGCCAGCCTGCGAAACCGACAGGCGCAAAAGCAATTCCTCGACGGAGCTTTGTCTGCAAACGTACTCGACGGCGGCTTGTGTGCCAATCGTCGTGGTTCCCGCGAGCATAAGCACGAATTGTCCTTGAGTCATCCCTTTGACGAGAGCGAGAACAGCGTAATCCTCCGTCAGAGGCAAGCCAGAGGGAGTGGCAAGGAATTCCTTCGCTTCATCGGCCTGAGGGTGCACGTTGATGATAGCTTGATCGCCTTTTCTCGGACCGGAGGTCAGCCTCTTAAAAACAAATTCCCGGGTGCCGGGCATTTCCAGCAGCGAGAGATTTTCCGAAGGGGAGCCAATGAAAATCAGATTGTTGTTCTTGGCGTCGTCCATTGAGAAGAGGCTGCCGCGTTTAACGCGAATCCCGCGGTGAAGAATGGCAAAGAGGCCATCGAGTTGATGCACCGCCAGAACTTCGCCGACGCCGGTGTAGTGGTCCAGGATGGGCGCCCCTGCGTCACGCGTTGCATCGCGGTAACGCATGCCCGTCTCAGGGCGCCCGATAAAGGCTGCATTGCTAAAGACCACCCACGGCTCTTCCGGCCCGGAGGTAAAGCCTTTCCAGAAGACGCGGAATGCGGCCGGCACGGGTTCGCTCTCGCTGGCTAAGCCCACGGGGCTCGAATTGCGAGTTGCCATCAGCCACACAACCACCAAGATGGCCGCCGCTAGGAAGATGGAGAGGGAAATGACCTCCGTACCCCATCTGCGCTCGGTGCTCTTTTCGAGGGCATCCTGGTTGACCACCCCGTTTGCGCTGCTGACGGGAGACTTTGTAACGGGCGCACCCCGATGATGAAAGGAAAGCACATAAGAGCCTTTGGGGAGCTCCACCACGATGGCGTCTTCGAGCCCATGCGAGCTGTAATACTCGGTGAGCTTCGACCGAAGGCGTCCAGCTTGCACGCGCACCATGGAGTCAAGTTGTGGATCGAACTCGGGGGAGCGCCCGAAAACCTCGGTGGCGATTTGGAATTCCTTAATGGGGGTACCCGGATGATCGACGGCATGCTTCGCCAGATAGCGGAGCAATTTGCAAAGGGACTCCGAGCCGTGCAGGGCATGGCTGCTGACGAGCCGATTGATTTGCTCGAGGAGATGCTCCCGTTCCGTCACATGAGTCCTTGATACGTCGGAGTAACAAGAGTGTAACAAGTCGCGCATCTCTCTGCAAGACGGAGAGTTATTAGATGTAACCGTATCAGACGCATTGAGACTTCTATCAGGAAGCCAAAAAACGAATAGTACGCAGCAATATAGCCGCATCATCCGCCTGTGCAGTGGTGCCAACGCGTAGCTTGCGTTTGGGGCGGACATGCGTAGGCCGTAGGAAGCAGGGTGCTTTAGTGCGAAGCGCAGGTCGAGGGCGCTTTAAGTACGTTGTGGGGGTGCCTTTAACGGTTGAGCCTGGCTCGTTCTTTGCGAGTTTCGGTTCGGCCTTTCTCAGGAAGTTACATTCAACCAAATCGGAAGTACACGAAAGTCTGGCAAGCTTGCAGCTGGCCTAGTTGAGGGCCAGGCTTCTCGGCGATTGGAGTTGGAATGCTTTTGAAAGATACGCGAAACGGATCTGCAAGGAGGGGTGGGATGAAGAGACAAGCGATTGTGGGTTTGATCTTGGTTATTTGTCTCGCGCTTGGGTTCAGCGCGAGCTCCGCTTTGGGTCAAGCGGTGTTCGGAAGCATCATCGGTACGGTGACAGACCCACAGGGCAATGCTGTGGTTGGCGCCAAGATTACGGTGACTTCCGTGACGAAGAGCTTTGCATTTGACGCGATCACGAATGAAAGCGGGAACTACTCGGTCACGCACTTGATCCCGGACACCTACAAAATACGCGTAGAGGCCCCGGGGTTCAAGGCTATAGACATACCTGTTGTTGCTGTCTCAGCCGACAATGCCGCTCACGTCGACGCCGAACTCCAAGTCGGTGCGGTGTCGCAAACTGTCGAAGTGACAAGCGAAGTCCCCCAGCTCAAGACGGACCGCGCCGACGTAGACATGGAATTCAGCGAGAAGTACGTTGAAGATTTGCCGGTCCTCAACCGTAACTTCACGAATTTCGAGCTTCTCTCGCCAGGAACGCAAAAGTTGGTTGGCTGGAGCCACGCCGCTACCGAGAATCCTCAAGGCGGCGGGCAAATCTTCGTCAATGGCCAGCATTTCAGCGGCACTAATTTTGAGTTGGATGGAACCGACAACCAAGATCCGATTCTTGGGATCATCGTTGTGAATCCCAATCTCGATGCTATCAGCGAAGCGAAAGTCGCGCTGCAGGACTATGATGCCGAGTCCGGCAAAGCGACGGCGGGCACCGTGAAAGTGTCCATTAAATCCGGGTCGAATGATTTTCATGGGAGTGGTTTTTACTTCTATCGCAGCAGCAATCAGGAAGCTCGCGATCCATTCACAAACAAGCCCGGGGTGCCCCTAGCAGCGGCCAACTGGAAACAGTTCGGCGGATCTATCGGCGGACCTGTGATAAAGGACAAGCTTTTCTTTTTTGGCGATTATCAAGGTACGCATCAGGTGCAAGGCATCACGAATCAATACACGGTTCCGACAGCAGAGGTGCTCAAGACCTGCGGTTTCGGACTCCCGGGCAATTGTGATCTTAGCGAATATTTGAGTGCCAGTTCTCTCGGCCCCGTGAATGGCCAGATTTATGACCCTACTACTGGCAACCCGCTGACGGGAGCCCTCCGCACTAAGTTCACCAACAACCAGATTCCTAACTCCAGAATTTCCCCCCAAGCTACAGCGATTCTTGCCGAATTTGCCAAGCTTCCTCTCACGAACGGAAGCACTACTAATAACTTCATTGATCAAGGTTCGGGGCCCTTCAAGCAGAATTCCTTCGATGTGCGTATGGATTACGCTGCACCCCGTAACTTTCAGGTATTCGGCCGATTCAGCTTAGATTATTTCTCACTATCCGGAACGGGCGGTTTGGGCGCACTGGGTGGAGTTGGTTTTGGACCTGGTGGCTTGAATGGGTCGTCCATCGTGCACAACTACAGTTTGGCAACCGGATTTACAAAGCCGATCGGAGCAAGGTGGCTGACGGACTTCCGGTTTGGCTGGTTCAAGTACAACCCGCAAACGGCCTATTCTGATGCGAGTGCAACCCCGATGAATGGGTTTAAAATCCCGGGCTTGAACCTCGGAACAGCGTCGACGGGTGGTTTGTCTTCGTTCTTTATGGACGGCAACGGAGGATTCTCCGCTTTTGGCGATGGCTTGAACGTCGGGCGATGCAACTGTCCGCTGACCGAAAGCGAACAGCAATTCCAATTCGTAAACAACTGGACGAAGACGCAGAGCAACCACACGTTCAAGTTTGGCGCAGACATTCGCTATGCCTTGAATTTGCGAGTGCCAAGCGATGCCAACCGCACCGGCCAGTTGCATTTTGATGGGGGCGACACGTCCAACGCTGGGACGGGCGGAATCAGCCTGGCTACGTTTTTGCTTGGCGATGTTACACAGTTCGAACGGTTCGTGAGCACGAGCACTACGGCCGCAGAGCGCCAGAAGCGCTGGTTTTTCTACGGTCAGGATACCTGGCGAGTCACTCCGAGGTTCACCGTGACCTACGGTTTGCGCTGGGAGATCTACTTCCCGGAGAGCGTAAACGGCAAGAACAACGGTGGATTTGCAAATCTCGAGCAAGGCTTGATTCGCGTTGCCGGTAACGGCCCAATCGGCTTAAACGGCAATATCGACAACACGCTAAAGGCCTTTGCTCCGCGGCTCAGTTTTGCCTATCAGTTGGATTCAAAAACCGTTGTTCGTGTCGGGTACGGCAGAGGCTTTGACATCGGCGTGTTTGGCTCGAACTTTGGACACGTGGTCACGCAGAACCTGCCGGTCTTGGCACAACAGTCCATTCAGGATTCCAACGTCAACGCGGGAGCGACGAACGGGCGGAGCGGCGTCTTTAATCTAGCCCAGGGGCCGCCAGCCTTCTCTTTTGCCAATATCCTGAGTGATATTTCCTCTGCCGGAACACTACCGCTGCTGGGACTCAACGGAACCGTTCAACCGAGAATTCGACCGACGATCCAGCGGCTTCCGACGATTGATCAATGGAATGCTACTGTCCAGCGCCAGATCAGTCCTACTCTTAACTTGACAGTAGGCTACGTGGCCAACAAGGGAACCCACGTTTTTGCCAGTAATGGGCCGGCCTACAACCCCAATGAGCCTGCGATCGGAGCGGGTACGGATGCATATGGCTGCAGTTCTATAACCAGCGGACCCAATGCAGGGAAATTTGACTGCACACAAGGCTTCAAGCCGTTTGTTTCGCAAGCGGCTCGTCGACGCTTCTTTTTGAATGGCGTACCGGCGTTTACCTACGGCGCTCCATTTAACTACACTTGCTGCGCGGTGGATTTGAGTTATTTCGGTAATGATGCCAGCAACAACTACGAAGCGCTACAGATCAAGCTCGAAAAGCGCATCAGCAATGGCCTGCAGTTTCTTGCGCACTACACTTTCTCCCATGCCAACTTCTACGATTCCGGATATTACTCGGTAAATCCGAAGTATGCGTATGGGCCTGACGACGAAAACCGCAACCACGTATTCGTGATCAATACTATCTATGAGTTACCATTCGGCAGGGGCAAGAAATACATGAGCAGCTCTGGCCGAGCGGCGGATTTGTTAATCGGTGGTTGGCAAATCACCAATACTCTGAATTACAGCGGAGGGCTTCCCTGGACGCCAAGCCTCCAGAATTGCGGTCAAATTTCGGATGCCGGACCATGCCGTCCAAACCTTGTTCCTGGACAGTCTTTCAGCGTGGGCAAACGCACCACTTCGAGCGGGATCTTCTGGTTCACGCCGGTACCAACTTTGAACCAGTCGCTCCCGGAAGTCATCTCAAGCACAGATATTACCGGTCAAAGCGATTCCTGCACCCTAGCGCGGCCTAGTTCGGGCGCGTTTTCCTTGCCGGGTTGCGGTCAGATCGGAAATTTGGGGCGTAATTCCTTTCGCGGCCCGCGTGGCTTCTTCTCCGATATGGCGCTTTCGAAGACTTTTAGCATAACTGAACGCTACAAAGCGCAGTTCCGCTTTGACGCTTACAACGTCTTCAACCATCCGGTCCTGGCTATTCCTGGGAATACCTGCGTTGACTGTACCGGGAACGCTGGTCAGATTACCGACATCGAAAATGATTCCTCACCGGGCTCTCCGAGCGGCATGCGCCAATTGCAGTTTGGCGTGAGATTTACCTTCTGACCCAAGACAAAACAAACAACACCCCAAACCCACGGGGAGCCCTCACGGGCTCCCCGTTTTTTATGCTCTAATTTGACTTTGTCGTTTTGGAACGGATCACATGGCAAAGGTTTATTGGTCTTGCGTGGCCCTCGCCGGCAGTGTGTTCGTGAGTGGACTGAATCTCCACGCAGGAACTTGGAAAGCCTCTCAACTTTCTTCGTCTGGCGAAGCTCCCCGCACCTCTCCATCTCAAGCGTCCGCGGGCGAATACGATGAGGCTCGACGGCTCTTGCAGCAAGGCAAGTTTGACGATGCGCTCGGTGTGCTTCACCAGATGGAATCGGTTCATCCGGGCTTGAAGGGGCTCTCCCATGAGCTGGGAGCCGCATACTACAAAAAAAGTGACTATGTGAACGCGATCGCATCCCTGAAGAAAGCGCTCGAGGAGAATCCCGGGGACAGCGAGGCAGAGCAACTGCTGGGCTTGTCGTATTACTTAGCAGGGCGGCCTGCGGAGGCGATTCCCGCGCTCGAAAAAGTGCAGAGGTGGTATCCCAGCGCGAATGTGGATGCGTCGTACATCCTGGGGATTTGCTACATCCAGACGAAAGACTATCCCAACGCGCGCAAAGCGTTTGCAAAAATGTTCGATGTGCCTGCGGAGTCGGCGGCCAGCTACCTGTTCACCGCGCGGATGTTGCTGCGGCAGGATTTCGGGCCCGTGGCGGAAGAATACGCCCACAAAGCCGCGGAACTGGACCCGAAGCTTCCCCTGGCGCACGAACTTCTTGGCGAAATATACCTTTATCATTCCCAAATAGACCAGGCCATCGCGGAGTTCCAGAAAGAGCTGGCGATCAATCCCGGCTACGCCGCGGCGTATTACAAACTTGCCGATAGCTATTCACGCGTACAGAAATTCGATGAGGCGGAGCGGCTTTTGCAGCGTTCTATCTGGCTGGACCCCACTTCGACGGGGCCGTATATCTTGCTCGGCAAAGTTTTGGAAAAAAAAGGCGAGGCGCAGCTTGCTGTGCGTGCGCTGCAGCGCGCTCTGGCGATGGACCCCAACAATCCCATTCCGCACCATCTTCTGGGGCAAGCCTATCGCGATTTGGGAAAAAATGAGGATGCGGACCGAGAGCTCAGGGTGGCTGGCCAATTGGAAGACAGGCAGAATGCGAAGCCTTAAAGACGATGCCCGATCAGATAAACCTATCCTGTAATTCGCTTCGCGCGACGCTCGCGGCGTCCCTCTTTTTGGCATGCGGGTTTGCAGTGCTGCCGCAAGAAACCTACCACGAACCGTGGCGGCCGCAATATCATTTCACTCCGCCGAAGAATTTCATGAATGATCCGAATGGCCTGGTCTATTACAAGGGCGAATACCATCTGTTCTACCAGTACAACCCGCAAGGAACGGAATGGGGCCACATGAGCTGGGGGCATGCGGTCAGCGTAGACATGTTGCATTGGAAAAATCTTCCTGTCGCAATTCCCGAAGAGCCGGGGAAGTTCATGATTTTTTCGGGCAGCGCGGTTGTGGATTGGCATAATTCGAGCGGACTCTGTGACGCCGGCGATTCTCGGGAACCTTCTTGCCTGATTGCGATCTATACAGCGGCCGGAACCAACTCGCAAAAACAAAATCTCGCTTTTAGTAACGACCGCGGCCGCACCTGGAAAAATTATGAGGGAAATCCGATCGCGGATTTGCATCAGCCGGATTTTCGAGATCCCAAAGTATTTTGGTATGCGGCACAGAGGAAGTGGGTGATGGTGGCGGTCCTCGCAGACGAGAGAAAAGCTGTGTTTCTTGACTCGCGCGATTTGAAGAGTTGGGTTCTTCGCGGGTCTTTTGAAGCAGCGGGCCATGAAAACGGACAATGGGAGTGTCCTGATCTCTTCGAATTGACGGTGGGCAGGAATCCTGAGAACAAAAAATGGGTGCTCATCGTGAATCGCAATCCCGGCGCACCCGCCGGCGGCACCGGCGTGGAATATTTTGTGGGTGCGTTCGACGGCGCGCGGTTTGTGAATCAAACCCCTGCGGCCCAGGTGCTGTGGGCCGATTACGGTAAAGATTTCTACGCAACGAATTCGTTTTCGGATATCCCTCCCAAAGATGGGCGAAGGATTTGGATGGGCTGGATGAGTAATTGGCAGTACGCGAACCGCGAACCCACTTTGATTTGGCGCGGGGCGCAGTCTTTGCCGCGCGCGCTGGGCCTGACGCAGTTTCCAGATGGAATACGGCTTGTGCAGAGACCCATAGTCGAAACGAAACGCCTGCGCCTGCAAGAGCTGCTGCGAGTCTCGAATGATTCTGTTCCCGACGCAATCCAAGCGATGCACTCGGCGAAGGCGAGCGGGGAGACTCTAGAAATTGAAGCGGAGTTAGCTCCCGAAGATGCGAAGGAGATTGGTTTCCGGTTGCGTAAAGGCGAGGCCGAAGAAACAGACTTGGGATTTACTCCCGAGAATAAGGAAGTGTTCGTCGACCGGACTCGGTCTGGAGAAGTATCCTTTTCGCCAGAATTTCCGGGGCGCCAGAGAGCACCCGTACGGCAGAATTCGCGAGTGAAGCTCCACATTTTTTTGGACCGCTCGAGTGTGGAAGTGTTCGTCAACGATGGCGAGGTGGTTTTGACAGATCGCATCTACCCCTCACCCGGAAACGACGGAATTGAGCTCTACTCGGATGGCGGGCGTGGCAAGGTACTTTCGCTCTCGATATGGAAACTTGGCTCGGTGTGGTAGTAGAGCTTGGGATCACACAGAGTTAGCTGGTCGCGAAGGCTGGGGAGTGCCACGCGAACACGCGGTCTTGCCGGGGAAGCGCGGGTCGTCCATGAAAAAGTTCACGACAGTGGGGCTGGGCGAACTGCTCTGGGATATTTTCCCGGACGGCCGCCAGCTTGGCGGCGCGCCGACGAATTTCGCATACATGACGAGTCTGCTTGGCGATGAGGGCATCATCGCCAGCCGCGTCGGCAACGATGAACTGGGCGAAGATGCCAAGCACCGTCTGGGACGCCTCGGTCTCGGCACATCCTACATCCAACTCGATCCAACTTACCGCACGGGGATTGTGCAGGTCGAAGTCGATATAAAAGGACAGCCGACATTTCAAATTGCGGAGCCTGCGGCATGGGATTCTTTCGAATGGACATCCGCGTGGCAAGCGCTGGCCCAAAAGGCCGATGCGGTGTGCTTCGGTTCCTTGGCGCAGCGGTCCCCGCAATCCCGCCAGACTATCCATTTTTTTCTAAAAACAATTCGGCCGGAAACCACGCGCGTCTTCGACGTCAATCTTCGCCAGTCTTACTATTCCGCGCAGATTCTGGCCGATTCCGCGAAGCAAGCGGACATCATTAAACTAAACCACGATGAACTGCCGGCCGTGGTGCGGCTGCTTGGTTTTCCGTTTCACGACGAAGAGTCCGCCGCGCAGTGGATGCGCCATACCTTTCATTCAAAGCTTGTGTGCATCACGCGGGGCGCGCGTGGAAGCCTGCTGATCAGCGAATATGCCAAACACGAGCATCCCGGAATTCGCGTGCAAGTGGCGGACACGGTGGGCTCCGGGGACGCGTTTACCGCGGCGCTTGTTTATCACTACTTGCGGCGCGGTTCTCTTGCGGCCATGAATGAGGCGGCAAACCGAATGGGGTCGTGGGTCGCGGGCCAGACCGGCGCCACTCCCGCTCGAGATGAAGCCCGTCTCGAATTAATCCGGTCAGCGGAAGCGTGAGCAAGCCAAGAACAAAGCTCTAGTGCGCCGCGACAGGAGCCTGATCACGTTCCTTCGCCAGCCGCTCGGCCTCGCCTTGCGGAAGTTCGTGCAACAGCGTCAAAAATACGCCGTTGGTCCACCCAAAACCGATGATGTTCACGTGGTAGCCGGCGCTCACTTGCGTCTCCGAGGAGCGTTTCACGGCGTCATACTTCTCGCGTATCGTGCCGTCGCGCTGAAAATTCTCCATGACCATGGAAAGGAATTTGTACGAAACACGGTCCGCATCCTCATTGAATCCATAGCGGCGCATGCCTTCGTCGGCCAGCAATTGGTTCGGCGCCCAAGCATACGGATAGTCCCATTGCCCTCCGGTTTCGTATGGACTCATCACCAAGCCGCCGGGCCGCTCGAAAATGCTGATGTGTTGCAACACCTCTCGCGCCTGCTCTGGCGTCGCGATGCCGGCCCACAGCGGATAAAACGTGGTCACGTAGTCGTACGTCGAGCGCACTTGCTTTTCGAAATTGTAGTCAAAGAAGAGGCCGCGCTCGCTGTCCCATAGATATTTCTGAATGTTTGCCTTTCGTTGCTCCGCTCGTTCGCGCCACTTTTCCGATTCTTGCTTATGGCCCAGCGTCGCACTGATTTGTTCGAGGTCCTTCTCGGTTTTGTAAAGCAGGCTGTTGAGGCACACCGGGGCGAAATGATGCGTCGCCGCCCCGTAAGGTCCGAAACGAAAGGAAATGTCGAACCCGGACTCGCGCATCGCTCGATCCCCTTTATAGTAGTCGGCGGTCAACGCGACTGTTCCAGCCGGATCGCAAGCCGGCCGTGCCATGGTTCTCGCAATGTCGCAAATCTGGAGCGCAAACAACGGACCCGCCGCGAGCGGAGAGGGTTTCAAATCACTTGATTTCACCAGGTATTCCTGGCCGAAATCCGGTTGCCCCAGAAAATATGCCGCTACCTGCCGATAGTGGCCCGTTTCGTCCTTCATGCTTTCCGCTGCGGGGCCATTGCCAAAATCGTAGTAGCGAGAGAGCCCGGTCGTTCCTGCAAGATGCGGTTCGCTGGTCCACAGTTCGTGATCTTTGACGGCATAGCCGTAGGCTTTTGCGAGCCATGCCTCGTCATGGTTCCCCTTTTGTTTCTGCGCGTCGTAGACCGCGAGGATCATGGAGGTGAGAAATGGAGGCTGGGAGCGCGTCAAGTAATAGGTGCGATTGGCATTCAGCACCCCGCCGTAATGCTCGATTTCAAAAAAGAAATTCTCCACCATGCCTTTTGCGAGTTCGATCCTGCCGTCGCGCACCAAACCACGAATGATGAAATAGCTGTCCCAGCCGTACATTTCGTTGAATCTTCCGCCCGGTACGACGTAGCGATTTTCGAGATACAGAAGCCCGGTGGGATCAATTTTTCCGGGGTCCATTTCTCCGATGTGATGAATCACCGCCGGCAAATGCAGAACCTGCACCTGGCACTGTTTCTGAAGCTGCTGGACCGAGGCCGGCTCCGCAAAATCGGCGGGAAGATAGAGAACGGAAGCGGTGGCGAGCTTCGTGTCCACCACCGTCGCGCAATCCGTAAGCGACCGAGTGAGTGAATTCCAGCCTGTTGAAATGTAAGCGCGGATTTGGTCGAGAGCGCTTTCTTCAGCTTTCGAATGTGTCCCGGCGGAAGAAGGAACGGCGTTCAGCAAAAGAACGCAAAGCAGGCAGACGCAAAGCTTTTTTAATTTTTGCATGAGTTCAACACCCTACGGAGCATCCTCGGCGGCGCCCGGCGCGGCACTAGAAGCATAGTCGGTTGTCCGTGCGGGAGCAACCGTTCTGGTAGGCTCAAGGGGGCTGGGCGGCCTCCACAAGGGGAAGACTATCGCCTTCTAAGTCTAGTGTATGGAATCAGTTACGGGTACTTGGCTGCAGAAGCGCAAACTCTTAAGAGCAAGAGACGCAGCTGTCCCTCTGGGCATTCTTCGGGCGAAATTTATGGCCGAATTTCGCATCGTTGTACACGCTTTTTCGGAGTCTAAACCATGCTCGATTCTATGCCGGGAAAGAAGCCGATTTGAGCCACCTGCGGATTGCTGCGAGTTGCAGCCGGCCAAGTCTCGCTATTTTTCTTCGCGCTGTGACCATGTCGTTGCGGGTGCCGCGTCGTCGACGCCGTGAACTCATCCCGGTATTCTCTTCAGGACGGTGCTGCGCGGCTTAGCCTTTTCGATGTAGGATGTTGAACTGAGGCGGGGCCCGTAGCTCAGCGGTTAGAGCAGCGGACTCATAATGCTTTGTGCAATCGGCGCCTCCTTTGTTTTTCAAGTACTTACGAGGCCACTAGTTGGGTACAATTGGGTCGTTTCGGGCATGGTTGTGGGGGTTTTGGACTCAGTTATGGACTCAGTTGTGGACCCAAACAGCCTCTGGCCTCCGGCTGAGGTCGAGAATCTCAACAATTGCGAATTCGGTCGCATCTCAGTCGAGGATGTCAATTCGACTTCGTACACGGCCAGAATCGGACGCTTACGCCGTAACCTGAATGTCCACACGTTGTAAGGCCAAGTCATTTGGAGTCATACCTCAAATCGGATCGCTGATATTGTGCTTTCGTATTGCAGGTCGGACACTCCAGCTCTTGTCCCTCCGCTGGAAACTCAGGCTTCTGTGGAAAATAATAGTCATACAGATTGCCCTCTTCGATCTTCGAGTGCGTGAAGCTCTCAGAGCAATTCTGGCAAGTGAGATTCCAGCTCGGCATAAGCGAAAATATGCTAGGGACATCTGCACCCAACCATCGGTAGTATCCTGTAGACGAGAAAAAAACCTTAGTACTATTCCCCTCGCTAACACCGTTTCGCATTCTAAGAAACACGGCCCCAGGAGGGTTCACATGAAGATAAGCGTTCTCGTCATGGCATTGGTCCTCGCCGGCAGCTGTGCGGGCAAGGATCGGGGTGACTACCAGAAGGGTGTACTTCTGCGCATGGACTCCACATCCTGCGGAATGCAAGAGAAGGGCTCGAAGACCGTAGCAGGAGAAATCCTGGGAACCGATGGCCAACACAAGAAAACTCAGGAACTTCTGTGCCAGGAATACATGCTTCAAAGCGACCGCATCGTTTACCGTATCCGCCCAAAAGATGACAAGCATCCTGTGCTGCTTCCGATAGGTGAGACCGCGCAGTTTCGACTCCACAAAGACAAACTGATCCTGCGTGTGCCAGAAGGCGACGGCAAAGAGAGGGAATATGTTGTCGTCTCAATGACGCCGAGACAAGATGTTTCCGTTCAATCCGCAAACAGGTAAATCGTTGCGAGTTCGGTTGACCTCGCGTAGGGCCGCTCAAAGACTCTGATCGTTAGGACTATCTCGATCCTATGGGCGGCTCCGGTTTCAACCCCCTTCTAACGCCACCTTTCTCCGAGGCTGAGGCACCTTCAACGCACTCGCGAGAGTTGATGTCATCTTAATGAGCGTTTGTAGGCCGGCAGCATCATGCGCCACAAATAGAAGCGCCGACTTGCCTCGGGCAAATTCTGGACGTATTGTTGGCAATCCGGAAGCAACCTTCCAGGTTGCCCGTAATCCGCCGCCGAGCGGTGGACACATGCCATCCGCTAATCGTGAGATACGATACTCTCTCTGACGAATGGGAATCGCCACATGACCGCAGCAGATTTTCGCAGGATTGCCCTGAGACTGGAAGGCGTGGAAGAGTACCCTCACGCGGGATTGCCAGCTTTTCGTGTAAGACGTAGGAAATTTGCTTCGCTCGCGTCGCAAGCAGACAATTACGTCGGACATGTCAGCGAGTTAGGTGGCGCATTCATTCCCCGTTGATCAGCCCTGGAAAACATCGAATTAAGGTCGAACTGCCAGGCAAGTCGGTTCACGCGAGGGTCGCGCTGCTGCAACCCGCGACACAGGGCATGCCGGAAAGCGGCAGCTCCAGTCTGGTACTGTTGTGCACTTCTACGCGAAGAGTGAGAAGGAGGGTATGGTGTCAACGCGACAATCGTAATTTTCTTTTGGAAGAGCCCTTGTCGCCATATAGAGCGCGGTCGGCGGCCGCCAAAAGATCATCGATCGTCCTACCATCTCGTGGGAATATCGCTGCGCCGGTACTCACTGAAATAGGCGGCTCCTCGCCGTCGTTTCTCAGGCACTCGGAAATTCGTTGCGCGACACGCCGAGCCGCTTCCGGGTCCGTTTCCGGCAGAACGAGCACGAATTCGTCTCCTCCGTAGCGCGCGGCAGTATCAATTTCGCGGCAATGAATTCGGAGAGTGTCTGCCAGCCGGCAGAGAGCACGGCTTCCCACAAGATGACCATGCGCGTCATTGATCTTCTTCAGCCCGTCCAAATCGAGCAGCAACACGGCAAATGATCTTCCGATGCGTCCGCACCGTTTGATTTCCGAGTTCAGTGAGTCGAGAAGCCGCCGGTAGTTGGCAAGCCCGGTGAGCGGATCGGTAACCGCCAACTGCCGCACGTGTTCATCGGCGCGCTTGTGTTCGGTAATTTCGGCAGCGAGAGCCAAAGTCGTTAAGGCCGTGATGCCCATGAACGCTTCTAAGAGCAGCAGAGATGTGTTTTGAGATTCCCTTGAAAATGGGCCAAAGCCATGCAAAGTGCCCCAAGTCGCGATTGCCGACAAGACGCAAATTGCGGTTGCCGCCTTACGGCGACCATACCGGAACGCCGCCCAAATCAGAAAAGGATTGCAAAGGTATTCCAACGGATAATTCTTTAGTGCAGAGTGAAATCGACCACCGAATACAATCCAGCCAGCGAAAAATAGCCCCAGAAACAAGAAAGGAAGCTCAATGATCTGCTCGCGTGTCCAAATCAGGCGAGGATTCTCTCTCCACAGGAGTAGAAAAGGAGTGACAACTACTGCGCCCACCGCGTCGCCTAGCCACCACGTGCACCAGATTGACCCATACATCGCCCGGTCAGCGAATCCGCCCAAGGCGAGGCTTGTGATACCCAACGTAGCGGCGATGGTCGTGCTGACCATTCCTGCCAGGAGCCCAAATTTGAAAATATCCTGCGCCCGTTCAAAAGCATGCTGGCCACCGGCAAAACGGTTTACGAGGTAACAACCCACTACACCTTCGAGGGTATTACCAGCCGCGATGCCGATCGAAGTCGCGACGGACCCAGCCGTCGTTAAATTCACCAGGAATGCCCCCACCAAGATGGCGGGCCAGGCGCGGTAGCCGAGGATAAGAAATGATGCGAGCGCAATCCCGGTGCAAGGCCAAACGGCGCTTGCGCTTGCATGTACGGAGGCAAGTTTTAGACCAAGTTTCCCGGCGACAAAGTAAACACCGGCTAAGGCCGCTAAAACGGCCAGATCTCTTAGAAATCGCGAACGGACCATACCCGGTTCCTCTGCTACGCAAAGGTGGCGGTCGCTCGGGCTATGACCGAGATTGCGCTCTGGTCGAAGTTCTCAGTTCAAAACACCCAGAGCACCGTTCACTAACTCTCGATTTTATTAGGACTTCCCGGAACGGGACAAGTGAAAGCAAGTCAGGTTGCCATTTCAGCTACCCCTAAGGCCGTATCTTCGCGTGGCGCTCGATCTCCGAGTACCGTCCTTGGTACACAACCTGTTTCGCTCTCATGACGAGGATCCATTCTTCGACTGGCCGTTTCTCTGGCGGTGATCTGGGAGAGGAGTCGTTCGGGTGCGGAGCCTTGCCACGTCGACCGATGGCTGCATTCATGCCCTACCGCAAAGCGTGCTTGATTGCACCGCCCGACTAAGATGACACTTCAGCCCGATGAAATTTATTGGGGAGCACTCGCTTTAAGCACGACAAGGGTCAAGTCGTCTTCCAGTGTTCGGTTGACGCTGAAATCCTCCGCGGCCGCGTGGATTTCGCGGATTAGCTGCTCAGCTGAGAGTTGAGAGTGACTCGCAACGAGAGAGCGCAACTCTGCTCGGGAAAACTCTCGGCCAGTGTAGTCGTGTGCTTCGACAAGACCGTCCGTATATAGAACGAGCAAGTCGCCCGGGTCCATGATTTCCGAAGCAGCTTCGAAGCAAGCGCCAGGTAATAATCCCAAGACCGGACCACCTTTTTCGAGCCAGAATGCTTCGCATGATCGTGCCCTGAATAAGAGGGCTGGGTTATGCCCTGCATTTGAATACTGGAGGCAGCGTGAATTGAAGTCGAGGCTGATGTAAATCAGGGATACAAACCGTTCGTCGTCGGTCAGTTCGTAGAGCACCTTGTTGGCAGTTTCCATAATTTGTACTACCGTCTCGCCAGGTTTGATGTTGGTCCGCAATGCGATCCTAACAGCCGGCATGAACAAGCCTGCGCAAACGCCCTTCCCGGACACGTCAGCAATCACAACACCTAAGTTTCCACCGGGAATTTCCAGGAAATCGTAATAATCTCCTCCAACTCCCTTTGCTGGATACATCCGGCCAGCAATTTCAAACTCGGGGACTCTGGGCGGTTCGTGTGGCAGCAGCCGTTTCTGTACTTGGGCTGCTAGCTGGATTTCCCTGGCCAATTCGTCTGCCTGACTGTTCACAACGTTTGTCAAGGCAGCACGCTGCGCGGTCAACCTGTTTACAACGACGACCACGGTTGCGAAACCAATCGCCGCCAGTGCATTGCGAAGAATGTTTTGCGAGTAGCTGTGCTCTTGCGGCCCGAGCCAATCGCTCAAGAAGACGCACACGAACACGAGCGTCAAACTAGTTCTCAATCGGTGAACGAATCCACTCAGAGCCAAAGGGAGAAAATACAGATACGCCAGGGACACGCTTGTGACTAGGTGGTCTGCGTACGCAACCGCTGCGACACCTGCAAAGACCAGCAGAGAGAGAAATGGTTGACTCCGCGGCTGGTGAGAAACCTTCAAAATCCCTCCTTAGCTACAGAGACCGGATAAAACCTGGCACCGTCCCTGGTAGGTGGCCGCTAATTGCCGAGTACCGAAAGAATTCGCGGGCCAGCGCTAGGATTTCAGCCGTCTCTCTCCGGGCAAATCTAATTAAGGCTGAGAGGTTGGCGTCGGGCTGTAGCTTTCCTGCAAGAAAACCTTAGCGGCAATGGATTTCCCCTTTTCATCTCGGATAACCAGCGGCGCGCCGCTCTTCGGGTTGATCAGCTCAACCCGTATTTTGCGCGGCGGCCCCAACACAGCGGGATTCGAAGATACATAAGTAACCACATAACGGATGCGGAGGTTCTCCATGATATCGTCATAGACAGCTGGAGTTTCGACACTTGAATCGAGTGAGTAGGCCCGCCCGCCCGATACCTTGGCCAGCATCTCTAACCTTTTTTCAGCCCCACTCCAGTCCATCCGGGCAAAAGGAGCTTTTTCTTTGTAGAACGTAGCTTCCTGCTGCATCAGGCGGCCCAGACCTACCGTGTAGATCGGAGTTCCCGAATCTCGAGCAAGCTGGAGGATTTGTTCATACGTAGCCTTGCTGAAGGTGTCCGTACCGCTGGAAACGAGAATAACGGCTTTTCGTCCGTGGACACTTTGCATGCGGTCGAGTGTATCTTGCAGAGCGTCGTAGAGGTTCGCTTCGGAGAGACCGGGCGTTTCCAGACGGTCAAAGATACCATCCAGGGCTTCATGCCCCTGACCGAACTCCGCGAGGGCATGCACGTTCGAGTCGTATTTGAAAACCGCAACCTTGTCATCACGCCCGATGACGTCCAGCAATCGGCGGCCAACTTCGGGAACATTATCCCCAAGGACTTTGTCCAATTCGTGATAGCGCCCGCCGAACTCCATTAACAACGCTACGGTGACCGGGGCGTGTTCGATTTCGACGGTTACATTCTTCTGCTGCACTCCGTCTTCGTAGACGGCGAAGTTCTCCCGTCGAATGTTCGGTACAAAATATCCGTTTGGATCCTCGACCATCAGTCTAAGAGTCACAGTGCCGCTCGAAGGAATGAACTCGATCTCCGACCCTTGCGTTCCAAGGTCGCCTTTGTGAAGCGGGGTCGTCGGCCGGTTGGGAACGGTAACTTGAGACCCAGGCCCAGATCGCTCGCCGGACGGTGTCTGTCCATAAACCGCGAGTCTTGGACTCGATACATTTGCGATGAGGAGGAGTACAAGAAACAGCAGGCTGACACAATTTGGAAGTCTCTTGATCATGGTGGTCTCCTTTCCGCAGATCGTGAACCTCTGCGACAGTCAATTAGGTTTACCCCTTCGTGTTCTCCACTTGGAGATGGTTCTCGACGGAGAAAACCCCGGAAACGCCATTGGCGCGGACGCCGGCGACGCTTTTCTCCATCTCTGTTGCCACCACCCCGATTAAAGTCACGTGCCCATTTTTCACAACGATGTGAATTGGCGGGACGGCTTGCAGTGAATAACGCTCCAGCACATTGTCTCCGTAGATTGCGTGATAGAGTGCGCGGCGCAAACGGTCGTCACCCGGAGAAACAGGTAGGATTTCGATGTTGTTTACCACGCGTGCGACGCCCTCGACGGATTTCACTGCGGCCTCCGCATCTGACTTCAGCGTGGGGAGCACGACTTCGCCTGTGAGCGTAACCGTGTCGTCCTTCACGGAAAACGCCAGGTTGTCGAACACCGAGTAGAAGGGAAGCAACACCAGCTGGTGCCGTACTTCCCGAGCAAGTTTTTGTTCATATTGCGCCTGGTCCGGCCGCTCCTTGATTTGACTGGTTGCGCCGCGCACTCCCATCGGGACAAAGAATGTCCAGATCACTCCCAGGATTATGTTCGTGCGAGTCGCTCTGTACATTGGCTTCCTCCTTTCCTGCAAAAAATATCTTCAAAGCCTCAGTGCGCCGCGGCGGTCAATTTCATACCAAAGTTGCTTTCGTCTCGAACCAACCACGCAGCGAAAACACGTAGCGTTCACCGCCTGGAGATGGCTTTTTTCGAGCATATTCGACGCACGGAGACGAGGTTTGGTTGTAAGATGCGACCATGGGTAGGTGGTAAAAGTCCGTAAGATGGGGCTTATGTAGCTGAATACAAGGAGGATAAAATACCACTTGACAAGGCTAAGAACATGTGATAAGAGCATAGTCAGGTTGTGAGGTGGTGCCACCACCTCAGCCATAACATGCCCTCTCTTCCGAGGGGACAAATTTTGGACCAGGAGGTATGTCATGACCAACCTAGTTCCTCGTGATAGTTCGTTCCAGGATCTGTTCGATTTCCGCCGGGATTTCGATCAGATATTCAATCGCATGGTGAGCGGGTGGCCGTTCGGCGACGGGCGCACCCTAAGCGCATCGTCCTCATTCGCTCCCGCCGTCGAGTCCTATGTGGATCAGGACGGCAAGAAGTACCACTGCCGTGTCTCGCTTCCCGGAGTTGACCCGAAGGAAGTGCAGATCCACGCGCAGGGCAATACGCTGACCATCAGCGGTGAGCGCAAAGTGAACCGCAGCTCGAAGGACGTGAACTTCCTCCATGAGGAGATTTCCTACGGAGCATTTGAGCGTACGTTCGCGTTGCCTGAAGGCGTGGACGCCGACAAGCTGACTGCCGAGTATCAAAACGGCGTGCTTGAAATCACCGCACCGGTGGCCGGGTCGGCACTGCCTCGGCGGATTGAAATCCGGACCACGCCGATGTCGAAGCAGATCGCGGCATAACCGAAGGGCACGGTAGCCGACAGATTTCCCGGAGTCCCCACTCTGGGCTGCTGGACGGCTTCCGCGCGGTTTCAGTGGCAGTCCGCGCAATCCATGAGCGCGGCGTTTGACTGCGGTGCAATCCAAAAATAAACGCGGGCTGCCACTGAGCCAGCATCCGACGTGCGGGTGTGCGACCGCAACAATGCGCCCGGCGTCGCTGACAAGGGAAAAAGAACATCGCGAAAACACAGCTGGAGGTTGACGGCTATGGAGATCAATCGAGAATTCGGTGGGACCGCGCGGCGAAATGGATGGCAAATTGGCGCTCTACTATTTGTGACTCTGCTTTGCGGTTTGCTCATCGGGACGGTGCTTCCGGGCCACGGAGCAGCCCTGGCGATCATTGGGAAGGACAATCCGACACCCCTGGTGATTCCCGATCCCGTCCATCTCTCAAGCGCCTTTGCGTCCATCGTGCAGTCCGTGGAACCCGCGGTTGTGAACATTTCTACGACGCAAGTCCACAAGGCGAGCCGCAGACCGAGGAACCCGCGCGGTCATGAGGATCCGTTTGGCGACTTCTGGAATCCGTTTTTCGATTTTCCCGGCAACGGGCCCAGCGCCGAGCGCAGCCTGGGATCGGGAGTCATTGTCGACAAGAAGGGCTACATCCTGACCAACAACCACGTTGTTGATGGGGCCACTAAGATTCAAGTCCAGTTGAACGGGGATGCGGCGCGCTATACAGGGAAGGTTGTGGGCACGGATGAAGAGACCGACCTCGCCGTAGTCAAGATCGAGACGAATCGGGACCTCGCCGTGGCGAAGCTCGGGAATTCCGAAGGCGCGAAAGTGGGTGACTGGGTCCTCGCGATTGGCAGTCCCTTTGGTCTGAAAGCGACGGTGACCGCCGGGATCATTAGTGCCAAAGACCGCGGGAGCGTGGGCGGGCAGTTCCAGCGGTTCCTGCAAACCGACGCAGCCATCAATCCCGGAAACTCCGGTGGCCCACTGGTGGACATGGCCGGCGAGGTGATCGGGATCAACACGGCCATCGTGACGCAGAGCAATGGATATCAAGGGGTTGGATTTGCTCTTCCCTCGAACACCGCGGTCAATATTTACAACGACCTGATCGCGCACGGAAAGGTCACGCGCGGTTCGATCGGTGTGAGTTTTCAGGAAGAACAGAGCACAAACCCGATCGTGCTCAAGGAATTGGGGGCTCCCTACGGAATCGTCATTGAAGGAGTGGAGCCCGGAAGTCCGGCTTCGAGCGCGGGACTGAAGCCAGGGGATGTAATCACGCAAATTGACGGTAATCCAGTGAAGACGGGCAGCGACTTGGTTGACCGAATTACGCACGCCAAGGTGGGTAGCAAGATACGGATCGCGTACCTGCGTGACCGCAAGGAGATGGAGACGAATGTGACGGTCGAAGCCCGCGACCAGGTCTTTTCAGGAAGAGCGAATGAAAAGGGAGATTCCGCCGATGAGAGCTCTCCCGAGAAGTTCGGCCTCCATGCGCAGACGTTGAGTTCGGAACGAGCGCGGCATCTCGGGATGCAGGGTCAGCATGGCGTCATTGTGTCTGAGGTAGAGCCCGGCAGTTTTGCTGAGGATATCGGCTTCGCCGCCGGGGACGTCATCGTGGAGGTCAATCACAACACCGTGGACACGTTGAACGGGTTGCATCGGGCCTTGTCCGATCTTGGCAAGGGGCAAGACGTGGTGTTCAAGGTTTTTCGTCAAGATGAGAATCGCGGCCTGCTTACGGTGTACCTTGCGGGCAAGGTGCCCGCTTAGGAGGATGGATCGAACTGCCAGGAGGAGAAGCGAAAAGCGAACGAGGAGGTCATGTGCGCGATGAAATGGAGCGGTGCTTGGAAATGGATGCTCGCGCTGGCCGCGGCGGTTCTCGCGGCCGAAACAAGCGTTGTTCAAGCCGTGTTCTCGGTCCTTCTGTTGCTCGCCCTGGCGTCCGTCATTCTGTTCTCGTTCGTGCTTTTTTTCATGGATTTCGTGGAGGCAACGGCCCAGGGAGTGGAGTTCCTCGAACGCCGCGTTCGTCATGCCGCTGATCGCGCCCGCACCATTCTCTCCCATGGTCTTCATCATGTGTCGGCCTGTGCGGATCTGCGGCAAGGTTTTTTCCTTTTGCTGGCGATACTGGCGAGGCCCATAGGAATCGGTATCCAGAGGTTGCTGCAGCCTCACGGGAGGCTTCGCGGGGAATTCGTTCCAGGTGCAAGGAAAGGGGAGCGACAAGAATTCAGTGTTTCAAGAGAATGCCGATGAGCACGATTCCGGCAAATTTGGACTCTGGAGGACTGGCTTGCGAACGTGAGGCGCGCTTTCGCGCACGGCCATTTGATCCGCATCCGTTGTTCCGGAATCCTCATCTCGCGACCGTTGCGGCCGCCTACTGGCCGCGCGATTTCTCAAGCTTGCCGCCGGCGACGAACCGTCTGTTTGAGGTCGAGCCGGGAACGCGACTTCTTGCGAAATGCCACTGGCAGGAGAGCGTGCGCAGCCATGCCACATTGGTGCTCGTGCACGGCCTGGAGGGTTCGAGCGGATCGCCGTACATGCTGGGAATCGCCGAGCGAGCCTATCAGGCTGGATTCAACGTCCTGAGGATGAATCAAAGGAATTGCGGCGGGACCGAACACCTAACGCCGACGCTTTGCCATTCGGGCCTTTCGGAAGATTACCGGGCTGTACTCAGGGAACTGATTGAATGCGATAGGCTGCCCGAAATCTTCTTTTCGGGTTATTCGACGGGCGGCAATCTCGTTCTCAAAATGGCGGGCGAACTTGCGGGGCAGGCGCCGCGAGAGTTGCGAGGAATCTGTGCGGTCTGCCCTTGTCTCGACCTCGGGTCCTGTGCGGGCGGCAGCGGCCAGCTGCGAACTCTTGCCTATGAATCGTACTTCCTTCGCAGTATGAGGAATACCATGCGACGGAAAGCGGAGCTTTTTCCGGAACGATACCCGGCCGACCGATTCTCCGGACCGCGAACGTTGCGGGAATGGGACGACGCGATTACGGCACCGGAATGGGGCTATCGGGACGCCGCGGATTATTATGATCGAGGCAGCGCGTTGCACGTGACACAGCGAATCCGGGTGCCTACGCTGATCCTCGCGGCCCAGGACGATCCGCTCGTTCCCATTGCCTCGTTCCGCAATTCGGATATTGAGGAGAACCCTTTCGTTGCGCTCATCGCGCCCAAGTACGGCGGGCACTGCGCCTTCATTTCGAGCGAGGGGGGGAATGAGCGATTCTGGGCCGAGCAATGCGTGGTCGAGTTTTGCGCGAACCAGTCGATGTCGTAGTCGGCGAATGGCGTGAGGATAATGACGATCGGTATGTTGAGAGACGACGAAAGAGAGGCTTGGCGGGGTTTTCTCGCAGCCGCGCCTGAATTTGCGGGCGACGCCATCGGCAGTGCGGTCGATGGACCTGATCCTCCCGACGTATTGTGCGTCACCAGGTCAGGCAAGAAGATAGGCGTGGAACTGACGAAATGGGTGGAGCACGCGCAGATCACCTCGGGCAAGGCTCGAGAGTCGTTTGAAGACAGCTATCTTGACATCATCGCGAGCGCGAATCACGCAAGGCCCGACCGAATCGGATGGGTCTGGCTGAATCCGAAGGCGCGGCGAGTGAAACCCAAAGATGTGCCGCAGTTTCGCGAGGAGTTGTACGAGTTCCTCGCGCGCGAGAACGGCTTAAGCGATCCCGAATGGGAACATCCGCACGGAGCACCAGTTCAGGACTTTGTCGGTTTTCCGGTCCTCGCTTCGTATCTGGAGAGCGTATGGGTTTTTCCGCGCCGCAGACAGGAATTCTTGCCGGTGGGAGAGAATTGGATTCTGTTCGAAGGTGCCGGGGGAGCCTACACTCCGTCGTGGATGGTACAGGCGGCGGTGGATCGGATCTTGGCAAAGGTGGAGGACTACGAAGACCGAAATCTGCACGTGCGGCATGCGCTCGACGAACTCCATCTCGTTTGCCACTACTGCGACGAAGCACTCTTGTATAACACGCCCGCGGGAGCTCCGGGATTTGAGTTCGCGGCCATAGCATCGAAAGTTGCCAGCGTACTTGCGAATGACCACGGAGTCTTCAATCGCATATTCCTTTTCAATCCGTACGACGCTCGAAAGGTTCTGCAGGTCTATCCCGTTGGAGTTGGAAAACAGGCCTCACCGCACAAGACCGCTACGCAAGCCCGCTGATGCAAAGACAAAACAGTCTGAGAGTGCGCGTCCGCCAATAATCTCTGTCTCGTCGGGGATGTTGCCGAGCAAATTTGCCTCGCAGATTTTCGACTCTTCAGTAGGCGCCATAAGCTACGTATAATCAGTCGTTTACGAGGACCCTCGAAACGTTGGGGACTTGACAACAAAAGATTTTTTCGTAAAATTGGCACTCGCTAAGGGAGAGTGCTAACCACAGCCCTAGCGCCTTCCTTGGCCATTTCAATTATTTTTGAGTGCAGAGGTTTAAAGCGATGTGGACCAAAAATCGTCTTTTGCGTATTCGTTTCGTCGCTCCGCACGGGACAACCTGGAGAGGACGGAGAACGCGCCGCGCCCAATCTATCGAGCGAGCGTCCTTCAGGGATCGCTCAAGGGGAAGCGCGGCGACCGTTGAAAAGCAAACGCTTGCATCGTACGCGGCGAAGCTGTATGCGGCAGTGGCAACGTGAATGTACGTCCGTGTTAGGCCGACAAGGTCTTGATTGCGATCAAGGACATCTGACAAGGGAGGTTAGAGAAAAATGGCAATTACCGTAACACCGCTACACGATCGAATCCTCGTGAAGCGGATCGAGGAGAAGGAAACCGTGAAGGGCGGCATCATCGTGCCCGATACGGCCAAGGAGAAACCGCAGGAGGGGGAAGTCGTTGCCGTAGGCGCAGGCAAACTGCACGAGGGCAAGCGAATTCCCCTGGATGTCGAAGTCGGAGATCGCGTGCTCTTCGGGAAGTACAGTGGCACGGAAATAAAAGTGGAAGAGGAAGACTACCTGATCCTTCGCGAAGACGAAGTGCTTGGAAAGTTGCAGCGGGCCGCCAAAGCGGCTGCTGCGAAACGATAACCCTTTCCTCTCCCCGCTGAGCGAGACGGCCGGGGAGAGCCTGAAGAAGAAATCGAAGAGAGGCAAAGGAGGAACAGCAGTCATGGCAGCGAAGCAGATCGTGACGGGTGAAAATTCCCGCCAGTCCATTTTGCGGGGCGTCAACCTCTTGGCGGATGCGGTCAAGATCACGCTCGGTCCGAAGGGCCGCAATGCGGTGATCGAAAAGAAGTTTGGTGCGCCGGTCATCACCAAGGATGGCGTTACCGTAGCAAAAGAAATTGAATTGAAGGACTCGCTGGAAAATATGGGCGCGCAGATGGTGCGCGAAGTGGCTTCGAAGACATCTGACGTCGCAGGCGACGGCACCACCACGGCCACCGTTCTGGCCCAATCCATCTTTCGCGAGGGCGTGAAGACGGTGGCGGCTGGTGCAAACCCGATGGCGTTAAAGCGCGGGATTGACCGTGGCGTCGAAGTGGCGGTCGAGGAGGTCAAGAAGCTGCATAAGGACGTAAAGGGTGACATGATCGCGCAGGTCGGCACGATCAGCGCGAACAACGACAAGCAGATCGGCGGCATCATCGCCGAGGCGATGAAGAAGGTCGGCAAAGACGGCGTCATCACCGTCGAGGAATCGAAGACCATGGAGACGCAACTCGAAGTAGTCGAGGGGATGCAGTTTGACCGCGGCTACCTTTCTCCGTACTTCGTCACCGACCCGGAGCGTATGGAATGCGTGCTCGAAGACGCGCGCATTCTGATCCACGAAAAGAAGATCAGCGCGATGAAGGACCTGCTTCCTCTCCTCGAAAACATTGCCAAGGTTGGCAAGCCGCTGTTGATCATCGCTGAAGAAGTGGAAGGCGAGGCGCTTGCGACTCTCGTGGTCAACAAACTCCGTGGCACGTTGCAGTGCTGCGCAGTGAAGGCTCCGGGTTTCGGCGACCGCCGCAAGGCCATGCTGGAGGACATCGCCATCCTGACTGGCGGCAAGGCCATCACCGAGGACCTGGGCATCAAGCTCGAAAACGTCAAGCTGGAAGACCTCGGCTCAGCCAAGAAGATCACCATCGACAAAGACAATGCAACCATTGTCGAAGGTGCCGGGAAGGCCAGCGCCATCGAAGGGCGCGTCAAGCAGATCCGGACGCAGATCGAGGAGACTACTTCGGACTATGATAAGGAGAAGCTGCAAGAGCGGCTGGCAAAACTCGTCGGTGGTGTGGCGGTGATCAAGGTTGGCGCCGCGACAGAAACCGAACTGAAAGAGAAGAAAGCGCGCGTGGAAGATGCCATGCATGCGACCCGCGCCGCCGTCGAGGAAGGGATCGTTCCCGGAGGCGGCGTGGCGCTGCTTCGCTGCATCCCCGCTCTGGACAAGCTGAAGGTCGAGGATGACGAAGCGATTGGCGTGAACATCGTCAAGCGCGCTTTGGAAGAACCTCTCCGGCAGATTGCCCAGAACGCTGGAGTGGAAGGAGCGATTGTAGTTGGTCGCATCCGGGAGTCGAAGGACGAGCACTTCGGCTATAACGCCGACACAGGCGAATATGGCGACCTCGTAAAGATGGGCGTCATTGATCCGGCCAAGGTCACACGTCTGGCGCTGCAGAACGCCGCTTCGGTCGCGTCGCTGATGCTTACCACGGAAGCGTTAGTGGCCGAAATCAAGGAAGAAGAGAAGAAGGCTGCGGCCGCGGGCGCCGGAGCAGGAATGTACTGAGAAAATTCCTGCTTTGGGAGACCACGTCACAGGGCGTCGGGAGTGCATGGCGCCCTGTGGCATCCAGCGGGCGGATGTCGGGTACTAACTCCACGGGAGGAGGTGTGGGGTGTCCAAAGCGAAACTATTGACTGTCGCTTGCGAGAATCGGCCAGGAACTCTTTCCCACATTGCCAGAGTGCTTGGCGATGCCAAGGTCAACATCCTCGCCTTCCACTGCGGAACCATCGCACAGAACGGTTTCGTTCATTTCGTCGTGGACAATGCGAACAAGGGGAAGAAGGCTCTAACTGCGGCCGGACTACAAGCCATCTCATAAATGCCTCAGGAGGATGACGGCGCAAGCGAGTTGGACCATCCCGAGGAAATTTTCTGGGTAGTACTCCCAGCGAATGACGGTACGCCGAAAGTTATGAAGCCAGG
>Ga0102924_1001277_pt1 | contig 29647 bp, 33 predicted proteins | sample PaiPotPPM11metaG_FD_80116 | JGI IMG/M metagenome (GOLD analysis project Ga0102924, IMG submission 80116) | Iron sulfur acid spring bacterial and archeal communities from Banff, Canada, to study Microbial Dark Matter (Phase II) - Paint Pots PPM... ... | reverse complement strand
CATATGCTGGAGGCGTTCCGCAGAAATCGAGTGCGAGGGAAAAGGCAGACTCAAGCAACTCTAGCCGCCGCTTTGAGCGGCTCAGAATCTAAAGCCCCCGGCTTTGCCGGGGGATATTTACTTAGTCCGTCATTCCGAGGCCGCGCGCAGCGATATTGCGTTGACGAAACGCGGCGCCCAACCGTCTTATCCCCACACCTCCTCAGCGATCTCCACCACCATCCGCAGCTTCGCCCATTGCTCGTCCTCGGCCAAGACGTTGCCTTCCTCGGTCGAGGCGAAACCGCATTGCGGCGACAGGCAGAGCTGGTCGAGGGCTGCGTATTTGGTCGCTTCGTCGATGCGCCGCTTGATGTCGTCCTTGTTTTCCAGCTTGCCGGTTTTGGTGCTGACGAGGCCGAGCACGACGATCTTGTTGCTCGTGCTGCTTGATTTGGGCAAGAAGCGCAGCGGCTCGAAGCCGCCGGCGCGCGCGGTGTCGTATTCGAGGAAGTAGCCGTCGTAGTTCAATTGGCCGAGCATGATCTCGGCGACCGGCTCGTAGCCGCCTTCGGCAATCCAGGTCGAGCGGAAATTGCCGCGGCACACATGTGTCGTGATCGTCATGTCGGCCGGCTTGCCCGCGAGCGCCTGATTGATGACGCGGGCATAATCGGCCGCCAGGCGCTCCGCATTGAGCCCGCGGTCGCGCGCCTTCTTCAATTCCGCCTGCGAGCACAGATACGCCCAGGCGGTGTCGTCGAATTGCAGATAGCGGCAGCCGGCATCGTAGAAGCCGGCAATCGCCTGCCGGTAGGTTTTGGCCAGATCGTCGAAGATGGCATCGCGGTCGGCGTATTCCTTGGTGACGACGGCGTTCGGCTCGAGGCGGAAATGCAGCGTGGCCGGGCTCGGGATGCACATTTTCGGCGTCGCGCGCGTGTGCGCCTTGAGGAACTTGAAGTGCTCCAGCATTGGGTGATTGGAGAAGCCGAGCTTACCCTTGACGCGGATGCTCTCCATTCTGCTCTGCACGCCATGGAATTGGATGCCGTGGTCGAGCTGATACCGCTCCATGCCGTCGAGCATGCCGTAGAAATCGAAGTGCCACCATGAGCGGCGAAATTCGCCGTCGGTCGCGACTTTAAGCCCGACCTTCTCCTGCTTCTTGATGATCTTCTCGATCTCGCGGTCCTCGACCTCCTTCAGCTGGGCGGCGCTGATCTCGCCCTTCTCCCGCCTTGCCCGTGCCTCCTTGAGCGGCGCAGTGCGCAAAATGCTGCCGACCACGTCGGCACGGAACGGCGGCTTGGTTCTCGGCATTGGCGCGATCCTCCTTCGAGCGTTGGCAAGAACCAAGCGGGGACCGCATCTTTCGTCAACTGCAAAAAAAGTGTGTGGGATGCACAGTGGGCCGCGTCCCAATACGCTTGCCTTACACCTCGATCGTAACCTTCCCATCGACAACCATGGCCGGATAGGACTTGATCGGCACCATGCAGGGCGGCGAGACCACTTCGCCGGTGCGGATATTGAACTGGCCATTGTGGAAGTTGCACTCGACCACGTCGTCCTCGATATAGCCTTCCGACAGCGAGCCCGGCCCGTGCGTGCAGAGGTCGTCGGTGACAAAGAACTCCCCGCCCACGTTGAACACGGCGAGCGTCAGCCCCTCGGTCTCCACCTTGAGCGCAGTGCCGGGGGCGACGTCGTCGGTTGAGCACAGCTCGATGCGCTTTGCGGCGGCGGACATTAGCGCGAACCTCACGGGCTTCCGTTCGAACGAGCGCCCTTATACAAGACGCCGCTCATAATGAAATATCCGCGCCGAACCGCTATATCTAGGCAAGGCGCGGAAGCCGCGGACGGAGGTTGGCGATGGAAAGCGAATCGGCGCGGATGAGCTCGGCGGCGGAGGCCAAATTCCGCATCGATCGGCCCAACTCGCAGCCGCGCGCCATCAAGGGGATCGCGCTCGACGCGCCGAGCGAGGCCGTGGTCAAGGGACTGGCGGCCTCGCCGTGGCAGCGGGCGAGCTTTCTCACGGCTTCCGCGTTCTCCGGCGCGCCGCGCCGCGGCGAGCCGTTCTCCGTCGGCGGCTGGCTCAACGACCTCGCCGGCCGCACCAAGGACCTGGTCGACGAGGTCAACAGCGCCGATCTCGTGGTGATGGTGGCGACCGCCGGCGGGAGCGCGGCCGCGGCGGCGATCATCGGAGAAGCCTGCGGCGTCAAGCATGTGATGACCACGGCGCTCATCCTCGGCGGCGCCACTTCGAGCGACGAGACGCTGTCGAAAATGCTGGCGCAGCTGCGCCCGCACGCCATGATGCTCGTGATTTCCAGCGCCGATGAATATATCAAGGACATGCTCACGGCATTGCGCGCCTGAGCGCGGCGTCCATGTCCGAAAAGCAATCCGGCAAAAAGATAGTCGTGATCGGCGGCGGCCCGGCCGGCGTATTCGCCGCGATCGAAGCCAAACGCGCCGATCCCGCGGCGCATGTTCTGCTGCTCACCGACGAGGCGTGCGAGCCGTACGAGAAACCGCCGCTGTCGAAGGCGGTGCTCACCGGCAAAGCGCTCCCCGAGCACGCGCTGATCGCCGGTCCCAAGGGCACTGCCGCACACAACGTCGTACTGGAACGCACGGCGCTCGCGACCGCAATCGACCGCGCCGCGCGCGAAGTCGTCGCCGCCGGCGGACGGCGCTACCGCTACGACGCGCTGGTGCTGGCGACCGGATCGCTCGTGCGCGAGCTGCCGCAATTGCCGCTCGGCATGAGGCGCGTGCATTACCTGCGCACCGAAGCGGATGCCAGGGCGCTGGCGGCGGCGCTGCGGCAGTGCAAGCACCTGGTCGTGGTCGGCGGCGGACTCATTGGCCTCGAAGCGGCGGCGTCGGCAGCGGAGCTTTCAGTGCGCACCACGGTGTTGGAAGTGGCGCCACGTATTTTGGCCCGCGTCTGCGATGAGGAGACCGGCGCCTTCGTCGCGAAGGAGCACCGGCGTCATGGAGTCGAGATCCGCACCGGTACGACGATCGCAAGCGTGCAGGCGGCCGACGACGGCATTACGATGACGACCGCCGTCGATGAGTCATTCGCGGCTGACATCGTCGTCGTCGGCACAGGGGTAAAGCCGAACGATGCGCTCGCGGGCGCCGCGGGCTTAACGACCGACGACGGCATCTTCGTCGACGAGCAGTGCCGCACGTCGGACCCGGCGATTTTCGCCGCCGGCGACGCGGTGCGTTTCCCGGCTCCGCACGGCCTCGTTCGGCTGGAGAACTGGCGGCACGCTCAGGACCAGGGCGCCGTCGCCGGCCGCAACGCGGCGGGCGCAAGCGAAGTTTATCGCACCGTGCCGTCGTTCTGGTCGGAGCAGTACGACCTCTACATTCAGGGTGTGGGCTGGGCGTCGCCGCAGCCGCGACAGGTCGAGCGTGTCCGGCGTCTTCTAGCGGGCAAGAGCATGCTCCTCTTCGAGATCGCCGACGGCGTGCTGGTCTACGCCATGGGCATCGACGCGCAACGCGATCTTGCCGCCGCGCGGCGCCTGATCGAGCGGAAAATAAAGGTAGACGTCTCCGCGCTTGCCGATCCCAATCGTCCGCTGGCGTCGCTACTGAAAGCGAGTGTGTGATAATTTACCTCTCCCCCGCCGCGCGGGGAGAGGCCGAGCGAAGCGCGCGCCGAGATACATGGAGTGGTCATGAAATTTTCCGGCGAACTGACCGTGAAAGCGCCGCGCGAGGCCGTGTACAAGGCGGTGCGCGATGCGCGCTTTTTCGCGTCCTGCGTCGAAGGCGTGCGCGATCTGGAGGAAACCGCTGCGGACAAATACGCCGCCGTGTTCGAGACCAAGGTCGCCTACATGAAATTCGCCTTCAAGGTGGCGGTCGAAGTCGTGCGCGCCGAGGAGCCGCGCGAGATCGAGGCCAAAGTCGACGGCGCGCCGCTCGGCATCGTCGGCAGGCTCACCGCCACGTCGCTGACCACGCTGACCGAAGCCGGCGACGAAACCAAGATCGCTTATGCGGTGGACGCCGCGTTGACCGGCAAGCTCGGCAGTCTCGGCCAGCCGGTGCTGCGCGCCAAGGCCAAGGAAATGGAACGGCAATTTGCGACACGGCTTGCTGCGGCGTTTGCTACGGATAGCGCAAAGTCGCCGTGACCGGCAGAGCCGGACTTGACGCAAAAGGAGCGCGCATGACCTCGGAACCCATGAACGTCGAGACCGATGTGCTGGTCATCGGCTCCGGCGCCGCGGGCATGTATGCGGCCATCGAAGCGGCGCGCGGTGGGGCGCACGTGTTGCTCGCCGACCGGAGCCTAATCGGGCGCGGCGGCGCCACCGTGATGGCGCAGATGACGGTTGCCGCTGCGCTCGGCGAAGAAGCGCCCGACGACCCGCGCCACCATTACGACGACACCATCGCCGCCGGACGCGGCCTGTGCGACGAGAAACTCGCTCAACTTCTTTGCGAAGATGCGCCGGACTGTATTCGCGAGCTGGACCGCTGGGGCGTCGGCTGGGCGCGCAAGGACGGCCACATCGCCGCGACGACGGCGCCGGGCCACGACCGGCCGCGCTGCGTCTATGTCGATTTCATCAATACCGGGCCGGCGGTGTCGAAGACGCTGCGGGCGGAAATCGCCCGCCACCATAAAAACATCCGCAAGGCCGGCGATCTCTGCATCGTCGATCTCGTCGTGAGCGATGGCGAAGTCGCCGGCGCCGTCGCCTGGCATCTGCCGTCCGGCGCGCCGGTCACCATCGCGGCGAAGGCGACGGTGCTGGCGACCGGCGGGCTGACGCGGCTTTATCGCCGCAACAGCGCGTCGGCCAATATGGGCGGCGACGGCTATGCGCTGGCGCTGCGCGCCGGCGCGTCGCTGATCGACATGGAATTTGTGCAGTTCTTCCCGATCGGCCATCTGGCGCCGCGATTGATCGGCATGGACCCGATCATGTGGGATCCGTTCCGCTACAAGCTCGGCGGCCGGCTCCTTAACGGCCGCATGGAGGAGTTCACCTCCGCCTACGGCTCCGACGAGGACGGCAAATACGTGCTCACCCGCGACCTCGCCACGTACGCGATCTTAAAGGAAGTCGAGGCCGGGCGCGGCTCGCCGCACGGCGGCGCGTATCTGTCTTTCCAGCATCGCACGCCGGAGGCCTTGCGCGCGGCGTTCGGCCCGGTGATCGATCGGCTTAAGGCGAACCACATCGATCTCACCCGCATGCCGGTCGAGGTCGCGCCGATCGCGCATTACCACATGGGCGGTGTCGAGGCCGACGCGAGCATGGGCACGGGGCTGCCCGGCTTGTTCGTTGCCGGCGAAGTGGTCGGCGGCGCCAACGGCGCTAATCGGCTTTCGGGCAACGCCATCACCGAGGCGCTGGTGTTCGGCCGCCGCGCCGGACGCGGCGCCGCCGAAAGAGTGAGGCGCATCGCGCGGCAAAAGCCGCGCCCGCAATACGCCGCCGCCGCGCTCGATCTGGTGCGCGCCGACGCGCGCGAACGCGGCCGCGCCAACACCGCGGAAATGATCGCGCATCTGCAAGCGATCATGGCCGACGGCGTCGGGCCGATCCGCACCGGAGCAAAACTTGAGCGCGCGCTCGACGACATCGCCGCGCTCGCCGCGGAGCTTGGCGCGCTGCCGCCCGGCCGCGCCAGCGCATTCGATGTCGAACGGCTCGAATGGTTCGATCTGCGCAACATGCTGCTCGTCGCGCGCGCCGTCGCCGAAGCGGCAGTAAAACGAACCGAGAGCCGCGGCGCGCACCAGCGCGAGGATTTTTCCGAGGCGCTGCCGCAATGGCAGGTGCATCAAGCCGTGCGCCTGCATGGCGGCGCGTTGCGCATTTCGGGCGCGCCGCCCGCCGCGGCGGACGCTGCCGCCGCAAAGGCTCTCGCGTCGTGAGCGCCACCGCCACGCTTAGAATCTGGCGCGGCAGCGCGCGCGACGCCGGGCATTGGGAAAGCCATGAGATTCCCTTCGAGCCGGGGCAATCGGTGCTCGACGGGCTGCGCTGGGTGCGCATCCACCGGGACCCGACGCTCGCAATCCGCTTCTCCTGCATCAACGCCAATGCCTGCAAAGAGTGCATGATCCAGGTCGACGGCGAGACGGTCTACGCCTGCACCGCGCGGCTGGAGCCGCGCCAAATGACGCTCACGCCGCTGCCCAATAAAAGGCTTGTGCGCGATCTGGTCACCGAGATCGCCCCGCCGTCCGAACGGTTTTAATAATCGCCTGGCGCTGGCATAATTCGCAGACCGGATTGAGCGCAGCGGAATCCGGTCTCCTACAACCAAGCAGAGGGGTTCGATGCCGATCAAATCCAGATATCTGTTCGTCGCCAGCATGGACGTGGATGCCGACAAGGAGGCGCTGTTCAACGAGGTCTACGACACCGAGCACGTGCCCAATCTGTTGAAGGTGCCGGGCGTGCAGGCGGTGGCGCGCATGGAGGGCGAGCCGTTCGCGATCTCAATCGGCGGCGCAGAGAAACGCGTCGCGCACGAAGGCCCGCGCCATAGCGCGCTCTATGAGATCGACGGTCCTCATGTGCTGGTGAGCCGCGAATGGGCGAAGGCAGTCGAAGCCGGCCGCTGGCCGGGCGAGGTGAGGCCGTTCACCCGCAATCGCCGGCACGCGCTCTACAAGCTGCGCTGATTTCGTAGCCCGGGTTGAGCGGCCCACCTTCGCTCGCTGCGCGAGCTACGGCGGGTATGAGTCCGCCGACCCTCCGTCGCTCGCTATGCGAGCTTCGGAGGGTTCGAGTCCACCGTAGCGCGGAGCGCGGAGGCGAAACCCGGGGATGGCATGCGAGCCCGGCACCTTGCTTCCGATCTCGCTCCGCTCAAGCCGGGCTACGGGAGGTCGCCAAGCAATCAATTTAGGCGCTTTGGTGGCATTAACGCTCGCCCCGCTGGTTGGGTTGCCGGGCACACGAACTAAAAGCTGCCGCAATTGTTGCGCAGATCTAGGGGACAGTCTGCCTGATCTTCGGGGGTCGGGTTCGCTTAAACTCAATGTCCGTTCGCGGACGCCGCCAGTGCGGCGCCGCCGAGTAGCGTTGAGGCAAGCAAGTGGAATTGTTCGGGGGCGAGGGGGAATGACGGTCGGCACCGCTTGGCCTTATGATTCGGGGGCGTACGCTTCGGCGGCATTCGATCAGGCACCACCGAACGCGCTTGCGCAAAGGGCGTTGGGCGGCGCGGCTCTCGCCTGCGTCGCGTTCGCGTGCGCCTGGACGATCTGCCTAAATCTCGGCCGCGGCCCTGCCGATAATTTCACCGCGGGCCGAGCCGACCGCTTCGCATTCGCCGCGCGCCGCGCCGACAGACTCGCGATCACGCGGCCGCCTGGACCGGCCTCCTCCGCCATCGACATCGCTGCGTTCGACTCTCGCTTTTCCGCGGCCTTCCCGCCCGGAGTGTTCTTAGGCAGCGCGACTTTTACAGCGGACGGCTTGGCCAGCGCGCCGGCGCCGTCGACACTGACAAATTTGCCGCCGCAGAGCCGCCGCCTCGCACGCAGCGAACCGTCGCCGGCACCGCGCTCCTTCAAACCGCGCTGGCGGCGGCACGGCAAGCCGTCTTACCGCGACGGCGGAGAGCAAACTGAGATCCTTGCCAACGCGCCGGCCGACAAGCCGACGTTTTTCCAGAAACTGTTCGGCAAGCCGTCGCCATCACCGTCGATCTTCGCAAGACTGTTCGGGGCTTCGCCGTCCAAGGTCACGCTCGCCTACGCAGCTCCTCAAGCCGGCGTTGCCGGCGACGGTGCAAGCATCACATCCGGCCTCTACGACCGGCAGACCGCCGTCTACGATATCTCCGCGCACACGGTTTACCTGCCGGACGGAACCGCGCTGGAAGCGCATTCGGGCATCGGCTCGAGGCTCGACCAGCCGCGCTATGCCAACGAAAGAGATCGCGGACCCACGCCTCCCGATATCTACGATCTGCAACCGCGCGGCCGGCTTTTCCACGGCGTGCGCGCGCTGCGGCTCATTCCGGTGGACGAAAGAAAAGTCTTCGGCCGCCAAGGTTTCCTCGCCCACAGTTACATGCTCGGCCCCAACGGCCAGTCGAACGGCTGCGTGTCTTTCAAGAACTACGGCGCCTTCCTGGAGGCCTACGAGAACCACGAAATCACGCGACTCGCCGTGGTGTCGCACGTAGACTGAGAGGTAGTCCGTCGGGCGGATTAGCCCAACGGGTTGCATTGCAGCAAAAATTGGCCGGAACGCTCTTTGGCACCCGCGCATTAACACCATGTTCGAAAGCGAACAGGAGAGAGCCATGCGTACCCTGATGGTGACCGCGGCCGCGGCGCTGGTTTTGAGTGTGCAGCTGGCCGCGACCGCAAAGGCCGAGGACAACGCCATTCTCCGCAAGGACAATGACGCCGGCGCCAGTAGCGCCGTCATCAAGCAAAACGAACCCCCGGTGACCGCGGTGCCCGCGCCGCGCGACCGGGACAAAACCAGCACGCAGCAAAACGACTAGTCCCAATCGGGCGAGAGGAGCCCGGCAGCCCTGCTTGCCACGTAAAAAGCGTGTAACGTATGAGGTTTCTTCGCCAATTGCGAGTTCCGGTACCATGCCCGACGATGAATTGCCGCCAGACAAACCGTCACTCGACCCCAACGCGCGCGTGATTTTGGGGCGGCAGCTGCGCAATTACTACGACGGGATGCGGCAAACCACCGTCTCGGAGTCCCTGGCGCAATTGCTCCAACAGCTTGAGACGGGCACGGCGCAAGGCAACGAGCGACCGGGCAGTCCCCAGGCCGGCGCGGCGCCGCAAACCGGCAGCTAGAACGGGTTGGCTTTTCTTCGAATCGCCATCCCGTTCCGGCTTATTGGCGGAGCATGATCTTTTCCGAAAGCCGGTTGACACTTTTCGGAATCATGCTCTAGCGAAGCGGACCGGCGGAACCAAATACGATCAAATCGATTGTCAGCAAGAAGAACATTTGCCAAGGAGTCAAACAATGGGACGCGGAATTTTGCTGTGGCTGCTCGGGGTGCCGATCCCGGTCATCATCATCCTTCTCCTTATCTTCCATCACTAAAGAAGCGCCCAAACAAAGCTCGGGCGCGCCTGCGTCGCGAGAACGAGTTTATATTTTCGCCTCTCCCCGCCGCGCGGGGAGAGCGTAGGCGTCCTTCGAACGCCGTTCTTAAGTGCAATAACGCCGATGCGAAGCATCGGCTATGCGAAGCGAGGGTGAGGGAGCCTCTCCGCGATTCTGAGCGTTGCAAGTCGAGCGTCGGGGTTGCAAATAGCGGCTCGAATCTCATCCCGGCGGAGAGACCCCTCATCCCGACCTTCTCCCCGCACGCGGGGTGAAGGAGGAGCAAGCGTCGCGAGACCGAATTTCTATTTCGTCATTGCGAACGCCCCTCCCACGCTCTTTAGTTCGCGCTTCGGAGGGTTTGAGTCCACCGACCCTCCTACGCTCGCGTTGCGAGCTTCGGAGGGTTCAAGTCCACCGAAGCGCGGAGCGCGCAGGTGGAAGCGAAGCATTCGAGTACTGCGGCGCCGTCTCGATTGCGTCGTCGTTATCATTCCTCGCAATGATGACGGTGAGTCGCGCATGCCGGACCCTTTCTCATGCATTCAAACCCCTCGCCTCACCCCTTTCGCCTGGGGAGAGGGAGCCGCAAGCGGGAGCGCAAAGTTGACACCGCACACGCCGTCAGCGCAAAACGGCGCTCCGCTTTTGAGTCCCATCGGATCAATCGATGATTGCAAAACGAAAACCGGTTGCGTTCGGCGATTTGCGCGGCTGGATGAAGGCGCTCGACGGCGCGGGCGAACTGCACAGGGTCGAGGCCGAGGTCGATTGGAATGTCGAGCTCGGCACCATCGCGCGGCTGGCGCAGGGTCCAGGCACCGGTCCGGCGCTGCTGTTCAACAACATCCGCGATTACGGCAAGAACAGCCGCTGCCATCGGGTCTTCACCGGCGGGCTCTCAAGCCCGCGCCGCGTCGCCATGATGCTGGGCTTAGCTCCCGATGCCCATCCGCGCGAACTGGTGAAGCTCGGCCGCTCTATTCTCACCGAAAGCATCGCGCCGAAAATCGTCAAGACCGGCCCGGTGAAGGAGAACGTCGTCAAGGGCAGGGACATCGATCTTTACCAATTCCCGGTACCGCAATGGAACAGGATCGACGGCGGCCGCTACATTCTTACCTATGGCGGCGTGGTGACCAAGGATCCCGGCACCGGCGTGATGAATGTCGGCGTCTATCGCGGCATGGTGGCGGCCAAGAACAAAATTCCGATTCTGATGTGGCGCGCGCAGCACATCGGCCATCACGTCACCGCCTGGCAGGAGGCCGGGCATAAGGAAATGCCGATCGCGGTCGCCATCGGCTGGGAGCCATCGCTCGGCTTCGTCGGCGGCGCGCCGGTGCCCAAGGGCATCTGCGAATACGACGTGATGGGCGCGATCCGCGGCGCGCCGGTCGAGCTGGTCAAATGCGAGACGGTCGACCTGCATGTGCCGGCGAGCGCCGAGATCGTCATCGAAGGCTATCTGCAGCTCGATCCCGCGACCTACACGATGGAAGGCCCCTACGCCGAGTTCACCGGCTATGTGGCGGGCGACCGTTCGCCGAAACCGACGATCCGCGTCACCGCCATCACGCATCGCACCGATCCGATCCTGCGCGGCACCATCGAGGGCTCGCTGCCCGGCAGCTTTTCCGAGAACGGCATGTGCTCGTCGATCATGCGCGCGGCCACCGCCTGGAACGTGCTCGACCGCGCCGGCGTGCCGGGCGTCACCGATGTGTGGTGCCCGCCGGTGCAGGCCGGCGTGAACACGCTGGTGCAGATCAAGCAGAGCTATCGCGGGCAGGCCAAGCAGGTCGCCAACGCGCTGTGGGGCTCGTCGGCCGCGCACGTGCGCTACAAGCACGTCACCGTGGTCGACGACGATATCGACATTCGCGATTACGCGGCCGTCGACTGGGCGATCGCGTTTCGCGTCAATGCCGGCGAGGACGACATCGTCATCATGCCAGGCACATTCGGCGCCGGCATCGATCCGTCGACGCGGCAGCGCGACCGCAACGTCGCGCAATTCGGCACCGGCAAATGGCACCGCGTGCTGATCGACGCCACGATCAATCTCGACTTCGACCCCGACCCCGATCTCGGCGGCGCCCGCTTCCCGCCGAAAGTCTGGCCGGAGCAGAAGGACATCGACGCCGTCACGGCGCGGTGGGGGGAACTGGGGTTCGGTAAGGCGAAGAAGTGATTTGCCGAACGAACTACACCCACTTGTCATCATCCGCGAATGCGGATGATCCAGTAATCACATTCGCGATCGCCGATACTCCAACGCGGAGAGTACTGGATGCCCCGCCTTCGCGGGGCATGACAACTGATTACCCCACCGGCAGCAACGGCTTTCCCTCCGGGACCTGCATATCGAAGGCGCACAATAAAGCCGCGGTGGATGCGTAGGTGCCCATGAGCAGGACGAGTTCGACCAGCTTGTTTGGAGCAAACAAAGCTTTCACCCGCGCGTAGCCCTCCGGCGTCACCTTGTGGTTGCGAAAAATCTGCCGGCCGAATTCGATGATCGCCGCGTAAGGTTCGTCGAGGCCTTGCGTGCTCTTGCGGTGCTTGATGACGTCGACGATCTGCGGCGACACGCCTTCTTTTAAGGCTTCCGGCTCGTGCGCCGCCCATTCGAACCGGCTGTCCATCTCGCGCGCGACCGTGAGGATCGCGACCTCGCGGGTCTTCGCATCGAAACATTGAAAGCGCAGATACTGATTCATCACGTTGTGCGCTTCGACCGTCGGGGGGCTGTAGAGATGGATGCCGGAGGGCCCGCGCAAGCCGACGATCGTCTTGCCCGGCGTGCTCGCCCGGTCAAAAGCGCGCTTGCCGGCCTCGTCCAAATCCTCGCGCTTTCGCAGCGGCAGGCGACATCCGGATTGCGGATCGATATCGGAGGGTATTGGCATGTACTGTCATCCTTGGTGCGTCGTTGTCATGCCCGCGAAGGCGGGCGTCCAGTAATCGCAATGAATGCCATTCCTGCATGGATGTTGCGAGTCCAATTGGATTACTGGATCATCCGCATTCGCGGATGATGACAGGGTAGCGGAGGCTGTATGTTCGAGAATTTCACGCGCACGGAAATCAAGACGAGCGGCGCGCGCATCGTCACGGTCTACGGCGGCAAAGGGCCGCCGCTCCTGCTCATGCACGGCAATCCGTTCAGCCATCTGTCGTGGTTTAGGATCGCGCCGCGGCTCGCCGAGGAATTCACCGTCGTCGCCACCGATTTGCGCGGCTATGGCGATTCGGAAAAGCCTCCCGGCGGCGAGAAGCATGAAAACTATTCGTTCCGCGCCATGGCGGGCGATTAGGTCGAGGTGATGGAAACACTCGGACATAAGCGCTTCTATGCCGCCGGCCACGACCGCGGCGGCCGCGTGCTGCACCGCATGTGCCTCGATCATCCGGACAAAGTGACGCGGGCGGCGATCCTTGACATCCTGCCGCAGCATCATCTCCTCAACAACTTCACCCGCGCCTGGGGCACGTTTTCCTGGCACTGGTTTTTCATGATTCAGCCCTACGATTTTCCCGAGCGGCTGATGAGCTGCGATCCGGATTTTTTCATCGAGAAAAAACTGTCGAAGACCCAACAGGGCCTGGGCTTCTTCGACCCGCGGGCGCTCGCCGAATACAAGCGCTATTTCCGCAATCCCGTGACCGTGCACGCCATGTGCGAGGATTATCGCGCCACCCACGGCATCGACCTCGACATGGACACGAAGGACTTTGCAGCCGGGCGCAAGATCGCCTGCCCGCTCTTGCTGTTGTGGGGCTCAACCGGCGGCGTCGGCCGCAATCATAACGCCAAGGAAATCTGGCCGCGTTACGCGACCGACATTCGCGGCGCCAAAGCGCTGCCCTGCGGCCATTATCTCCCGGAAGAAGCGCCGGAGGAGACGTATCGGGAGTTGCGGGAGTTTTTTGTAAAGGGGAAACTGTGACTCACTTCCATCATCCCGAGGCGCTCGGCCGAAGGCCGGGCCAACCAAGTCCTTCGCGCCACGGAAGGGCCTCGCCGAGGGTAGCAGATCGCACGTGCGCGTGGCACACAGGGTGCGGGCGAACAGCTCATCGCCCCTTCCGCCTGCGCTCGCGCCGGCACACGACATCTGCTAGTGGGGGCGCATCGCCTCGGGGGCAAGGACGACACGGTCGATTGATGCGCACAAAGCCGGGCCGGAGCGCGCAATGCTGACGCCAGAACGCGGCAGCGTGCCTGCCGTCGCCCGCAAAATCGCCTTCAGCCGCATCGGCTTTGCACTCAGCCTGACCATCTTCGTCGTCGCCGCGCTGGTGCTCTACCATATCCTGCGCGACATCGATCCCGATGAACTCCTCAACGCCATCGAGGCGACCGACAGGGGCACCCTCATCAGCGCCGGCTGCTTCGTCGCCGCCGGCTATCTGACGCTCACCTTCTACGATCTGTTCGCGCTGCGCACGATCGGGCGCGCCGACGTGCCGTACCGGGTCGCGGCGCTCGGCGGTTTCACCAGCTATGCGGTGGGGCACAATATCGGCGCCAGCGTCTTTTCCGGCGGCGCCGTGCGCTACCACATCTATTCGAATTGGGGCCTGAGCGTCATCGACGTGACCAAAATCTGCTTCATTGCCGGGCTGACCTTCTGGCTCGGCAACGTCACCGTGCTCGGACTTGGCATCCTCTATACGCCGGCGGCGGCGCGCGCCATCGACCAGCTGCCGCTCTGGCTCAACCGCGGCTTCGCGCTCCTGCTGCTGGCTCTGCTCGCCGCCTATGTGTGCTGGGTTTGGGTCAAGCCGCGCGTGATCGGCCGCGAGGACTGGCAGGTGAGTTTGCCGGGCGGCGCGTTGACGCTCCTGCAGATCGTGATCGGCATCGTCGATCTTTCCTGCTGCGCGGCTGCCATGTACATGCTGATGCCGGACCAGCCCAATCTCGGCTTCGTCACGGTGGCGGTGATCTTTGTCGCCGCCACGCTCCTTGGCTTTGCCAGCCACGCGCCCGGCGGTCTCGGCGTGTTCGACGCCGCCATGCTGGTTGCGCTGTGGCAGTTCAACAAGGAGGATTTGCTGGCCGGCCTGCTGCTGTTTCGTCTCCTGTATTACATCATACCTTTCGTGATCTCGCTGCTCATTCTCGGCTGTCGCGAAGTTTTCCTCGGCCATGCGGCTCGCCGCCTGGCGCGAACGGCTTCGCCACCGCTGACCGGCGCGAGCGGGTATGTGCGCGAACAATCGGACGTGTCCTGAAGCTTAAGGTCGATCGGGGTTGTCTTGCGACGGATTTGACGCTTGCGGCATGAGCTTGCCCGATGAGCCTCGCTGAAGATCGCGCGGGGCGCGGCGGAGCTGTCCGGCGCGCCATGCTGCTGGTTATCGTCGCGGTGGCGATCGTATTCGCAAGCTTGGCGGCGGCCGGCGTCCTTGCCGCCGCCTATGCGCTGGCCGGCTTCCTCGTCGTGGCAGCGGCCGCGCTCCTGGCCATGCGCGACGGCAAGGAGAGCGCACATGTAGCGCCGGCGCTCGCGGTGTCCGAGCGTGCCGGCGATCCGCTGCGGGCCATTGTGGCCGGCTTGCCCGATCCGGTCATCGCACTCGACCGCGACGCCCGCGTGCTTGCGCTCAACGAGCCGGCGCGCGCATTGGCGCCGGCACTCCGCCAGGGCGAGCCGGTTTCGCTGGCGCTACGCATGCCCGAGCTGATCGACGCGATCGGCCGCGCCTTTGCCCAAGGCGAGGCGCAGCGGATCGAATATTCCGAGCGCGTGCCGCTTGATCGCTGGTTCGAGACCATCGCGATGCCGGTCAAGCGCGCAGCGGACGCAAGCACGCCCGACCTCGTGCTGTTGACCTTTCGCGACCTCACTCCGCTGCGCCGCGTCGACGAGATGCGCGCCGACTTCGTCGCCAACGCGAGTCACGAACTGCGCACCCCGCTCGCGGCGCTGTCCGGTTTCATCGAGACGCTTCAAGGCCCGGCGCGCGACGACGCCAAGGCGCGCGAGCGATTTTTGGCCATCATGCAGGAGCAGGCGCGGCGCATGGCGCGGCTGATCGACGACCTGTTGTCGCTGTCGCGCATCGAGCTCAACGCTCATCGCCGCCCCGATGCGCCTGTCGATCTCGTCCCGATTGTCCGCCAAGTGGTCGACGGTCTGCAAACGCTGGCACGCGATCGCGGCGTGGCCGTCAATGTCGAGGCGGTCGGCGCGCTGACGGTCCTCGGCGACCGCGACGAATTGGTTCGCCTGTTCGAGAATTTGGTCGAGAACGCGCTCAAATACGGCGCGACCGGCAAGCGCGTCGATATCAAGCTTGCCCAGGCGACCGGCGCGGACGGCGAGCCGGAGGCAATCGCCAGCGTGCGCGATTACGGACCTGGCATCGCGCCCGAACATCTGCCGCGGCTGACCGAGCGGTTTTATCGCGTCGACGTGCGCGAAAGCCGCGCCCAAGGTGGAACCGGACTCGGGCTGGCTTTGGTCAAGCATATCCTCAACCGCCACCGCGGACGCCTGTCGATCGAGAGCGCGCCGGGCGCGGGCGCCACCTTTATCGTTCACTTGCCCACCTCCGGCTTTCGGCCCAACCACTAAAGCGGCGATCTTTCAAGAGCTTGGACGGTCATCCAATTGTCATCTGGGGCTCATAGAACGATAATGGGCCGAACCTGAGTAGCGGCCGCCGCGGCTTTCCCTGACTGAGCCGTCGGTCTTTGCAACTGCCCATGGCATCGGCTCGGCCGCGGCCGCGCGCTCGGCGAGACCATGGCTCTGGCCATCGTCATCGGCACTGCGCACAGGATTGCGGCTTCGATACTCGCGCCAGTCACCACTATCTCCGCTATCATCGCCAACGCGTTCAACGAGGCGGTCAGCGACATGGACAGTTCGGCGCCGATTGCACGCGGAGCGATCCCGTTCGTTCTTGCCTTCGTCGCGTCGGCGGCGGCGCGTTCCATGCCGCTGCGTAGCGAACGCCGGACCGGATGCCGGCCGTGATCTTCCTGTTTGTGCTCAGATCGAGAAGACAGTCATGAACGTAGCTTCCGTCGCCATGCCGACCGTCAGCAATGTTCCCGCCGACTGGGCCAAAGCGCCCGAGAAGGTCACGATCAGGGATCTCAATTTCTATTACGGCGAAGTCAGGGCGCTGAGATCGATTAGCCTTGCTCTTTACGAGAAGAAGGTGACTGCGTTCATTGGCCCGTCGGGTTGCGGCAAATCGACTCTGCTGCGCGTGCTCAATCGGATGTACGTCCTTTATCCGCACCAGCGCGCGACCGGCGAGGTCATGTTCGACGGCGTCAACATCCTCTCGCCGCAACAGGACATTAATCTGCTGCGGGCGCGCATCGGCATGGTGTTCCAGAGGCCGACGCCGTTCCCGATGTCGATCTATGAAAATATCGCGTTCGGCATCAGGCTCTATGAGCGGCTGCCGAAATCCGAACTGGAAGGCCGGGTGGAAACCTCGCTGCGCCGCGCGGCGCTGTGGGACGAGGTGAAGAACAAGCTTCACGCCAACGGACAGAGCCTGTCCGGCGGCCAGCAGCAGCGGCTATGCATCGCACGGACGGTGGCGGTGCGGCCGGAAGTGATCCTGTTCGATGAGCCGTGCTCGGCGCTCGATCCGATCTCGACCGCCAAGATCGAAGAACTGATCGACGAGTTGAAGGAGGACTACACGATCGTGATCGTCACCCATAACATGCAGCAAGCGGCGCGCGTATCGGAGTTCACCGCCTTCATGTACCTTGGCGAGTTGATCGAGTTCGATTCGACGAGCAAAGTCTTCACCGCGCCGCGCGATCAACGCACGCAGGACTACATCACCGGCCGCTTCGGGTGATCGGCAAATAAGCACCCAGGTAAAGCACCATGACCGATTTCAGCGCCAGAATAGACCACACCGCTCGGGCCTTCGATAGCGACTTGCAGGAAATCACGCGCAAGGTCGCCGAAATGGGCGGCCTTGCCGAAAAGCAGATCGCCGATGCCGTGCGGGCGTTGCTGGAACGCGACTCGGAACTTGCCGAACGCGTCATCGCCACCGATCCGACGATCGATGCGATGCAGCACGATATCGAAGAGAAGGCCATTCTCACCATCGCGCGGCGCCAGCCCATGGCGGTCGATCTGCGCGAGATCGTCGGCGCCATGCGCGTATGCAACGACCTCGAACGGATCGGCGACCATGCCAAGCACATCGGCAAGCGCGTGGTCGCGCTCAGCGGCGACCTTTATCCGCAAACGCTGATCCGCGGCGTCGAGCACATGGCGGAGCTGGTGCTAACGCAGATCAAGCAGGTGCTCGATGCCTACGGCAGTCGCGATCTGCAGGCCGCGCTCGCGGTCTGGAAAGGCGACGAAGAGGTCGACGCACTATGCACGTCGCTGTTTCGCGAGCTGCTCACCTATATGATGGAGGACCCGCGCAACATCACCTTCTGCATGCATCTGATGTTTTGCGCCAAAGATATCGAGCGCATGGGCGATCATGCCACCAACATTGCCGAAACCGTCTATTTCATGATCGAGGGCCGCGCGATCACCGATCAGCGTCCCAAGGGCGACACGACGAGTTTTCCGGCTGCGCTGATGCAGAAATAAACGGGGGACCGGGATGGCAGCCAATATCCTGATCGTAGAGGACGAGGAGCCGCTCACCACGCTTCTTCGCTACAATCTCGAGGCCGAAGGCTACGAGGTCGACGCCGTCGCCCGCGGCGATGAGGCCGACACGCGGCTGCGCGAAACCGCCCCCGACCTTGTCGTGCTGGACTGGATGCTGCCGGGACTCTCTGGCATCGAATTGTGCCGGCGGCTGCGGGCGCGGCCGCAGACGCAATCGTTGCCGATCATCATGCTTACGGCTCGTGGCGAGGAAAGCGAGCGAGTGCGCGGGCTCGCCACCGGCGCCGACGATTACATCGTCAAACCGTTCTCGGTGCCCGAACTGTTGGCGCGGATTCGCGCGCTGTTGCGGCGGGCGAGCCCCGAACGCGTCGCCATGGTGCTGGCGATCGGCGATCTCGAACTCGATCGCGAGAAGAAACGCGTGTCGCGAGCGAGCCGCCCGGTCGAGTTGGGGCCGACGGAATTTCGCCTGCTCGAATTTCTGATGGAACGGCCGGGCCGGGTATTTTCCCGCGAGCAATTGCTCGACGGTGTCTGGGGCAGCGACGTCTATATCGACGAACGCACGGTCGATGTGCACGTCGGACGTCTGCGCAAGGCGCTCAACCGCGGCCACGCCACCGATCCGATCCGCACCGTGCGCGGCACCGGCTATTCGCTCGACGATAGGTTCGGCAAGGCGAGTTGACGGAGCCGCCGCAGAGACCGCAACGCCGTCATTGCGAGGAGCAACGCGACGACGCAATCCAGGAAGGCGTGCGCCGAGTCCTTGATTGCTTCGGCACTCCGTGCCTCGCAATGACGAGTGCTTAACGCATCGGGCGGCGGTCGCGGCGGCGGTCGCCGGCAGGCTGATAGGCGATCCGCGCATGATAGGCGCAATAAGGCAGGCCGGCAATCGAGTTGCCGCCGCAGAAAAAGAAATCGCCGCTTCCCGGATCGCCGATCGGCCAGCGGCAGGTTTGCTCGTTCAGCTCGAGCAATGTGCGCCGCTGGCCAATTGGAATGATGTTGTCGATCAACTCCGGCTCGGCCTCCGCCTCGATCTCATAGGCGTGCGCCAGCGCGGTATTGCCGCGGATCGCGCCCCGACCGATGCGCAGCATGTGCGTGGGCGATCGCGTCTTGCGCTGACGCGGCGCGCCGGCGCTCGCGCTCTTGGCGCGGCCGGACAGTCCCAGCCGGTGCACTTTGCCGATAACCGCGTTGCGCGTGATACCCCCGAGTTCGGCCGCGATCTGACTGGCCGAAAGCCCGTCGGACCACAGCTTCTTCAGAAGCTCCACCCTCTCGTCCGTCCACGACATGCCATCCTCCTCAACGGTGCAGCGACAGTCTTGACGGAATCCCCCATTGGGCCAGGAAGCGCGTAGCCGCCCAACACGCAACGCAAAACCCAACTCTTTAAGAGACTGTCCGCCGCACGAGATGTCGTACTTGACAAGCAAAAGGCTACAATATGGCGGGAGTCAGGCGCAAGAGTCGCGTACCCTGCGTCCACATGTTCCTGCCCGGTGTGGACGACATGAGAACGAACCGAGTCCGCGGCGTCCGTTTTTCCGCTGTTGACAGACGGCCACGCGCAAATAAAATGCGAAACGGTGCCGCCCGAAAGAGGCGGCACATTTTATTTGACCGCGCGGATTATCGCTGCGCGGCGACCGCGGGCCCCAGCCGTGACATCGCACCTGATGGCGACCTTCGCGCGTGTACACCTCGCCTTCGAGCGTGGCGAAGGCGTATGGCTGGTCGCCGCCGACGGCGAGCGCTACCTCGACTTTACCTCCGGCGTCGCCGTGAACGCGCTGGGCCATGCCCATCCGCACCTCGTAGCCGCGCTCGCCGAACAGTCAAAGAAGCTCTGGCATGTCTCCAATCTGTACGAAATTCCCGAGGCCGAGCGCGTGGCGCGACGGCTGTGCGAGGCAAGCTTCGCCGACGTGGTCTTCTTCTGCAATTCCGGCGCCGAAGCGGTGGAGGGCGCGATCAAGACCGCGCGCAAATACCAGTCGGTGGCCGGCCGGCCGGAGCGCTACCGCATCATCACGTTCGAAGGTGCCTTCCACGGCCGCACGCTGGCGACGCTCGCCGCCGGCGGCCAGAAGAAATATCTCGACGGTTTCGGGCCGGTCGTCGAGGGCTTCGATCAGATGCCGTTCGGCGACCTTGAGGCGACCAGGCGCGCGGTGGGCGGCGAGACCGCGGCAATCATGATCGAGCCGCTGATGGGCGAAGGCGGCGTGCGCATGGTCGAGCCATCGTTCCTGCGCGCCTTGCGCGAGCTTTGCGACCAGCATGGCCTCCTCCTCATATTCGACGAGGTACAGACCGGCATGGGGCGCACCGGCGAACTGTTTGCCTACCAGCGTACCGGCGTCACCCCCGACATCATGGCCCTCGCCAAGGCGCTTGGCGGCGGCTTTCCGGTCGGCGCGTGCCTCGCGACCAGCGAGGCGGCGAAGGGCATGACCGCCGGCACCCACGGCTCGACCTTCGGCGGCAATCCGCTGGCGATGAGCGCGGCCAACGCCACGCTGGACGTGATGCTGGCGCCCGGCTTCTTCGATCGCGTCAAGCGGATCGCGTTGCTCTTCAAGCAGCGCTTGGCGGAAATCAAAGACCGCTATCCCTCGCTGATCGCAGAGGTGCGCGGCGAAGGATTGTTGGTCGGCTTGCGCGCGCTCGTCCCCGCCGGCGAGCTTGTCGACGCATTGCGCGCCGAAAAAATGCTCACCGTCGCCGCCGGCGACAACGTCGTGCGCCTGCTGCCGCCGCTCACCGTCAGCGAGCAGGAAATCGCCGAAGGCATCACCCGGCTCGATCGCGCCTGCGCCAAGCTGAGCGGCGCGGCCGCGACCTCGTCCTCCCCGGTTCGCGGAGGAGGTAACGGAGGGGGCAAGCAGGAGGCGGTGCGGTGAGCGTCCGCCACTTTCTCGATCTGATCGATGTCCCGGCCGTGGAATTGCGCCGGATGATCGAGGCCGCGCGCGCCATGAAGGCCAAGCGCCAAGAACGCCCCGAGCGGCCGCTTGCGGGAAAAACACTGGCGATGATTTTCGAGCGGCCATCGACGCGCACACGCGTTTCGTTCGAAGTCGCCATGCGCCAGCTCGGCGGCGATGCCATCCTTTTGACCGCCGAGGAGATGCAACTCGGCCGCGGCGAGACGATTGCCGATACGGCGCGCGTGCTGTCGCGTTACGTCGATGCCATCATGATCCGCACGCTCGATCCGGGCGAATTGCTCGAACTTGCCGGCCACGCCACAGTGCCGGTGATCAACGGTCTCACGCGGCGCTCGCATCCTTGCCAGGTGCTGGCCGACGTCATGACCTTTGAGGAGCATCGCGGTCCGATCCGCGGCCGCACCGTGGCCTGGAGCGGCGACGCCAACAACGTGCTCACCTCGTGGATGCATGCCGCAGAGCGCTTCGATTTCCGTCTGCGCGTTGCCACGCCGCCGGAACTCGCGCCGAAAAAGCCGCTCATCGAATGGGTAAAGGCCTCCCACGCCGCGATCCGCGTCGGTACCGATCCGGAAGAGGCCGTGAAGGGCGCCGATTGCGTCGTCACCGACACGTGGATCTCGATGGGCGACCGCAACGGCGCCCGCCGCCACAACCTGCTCAAACGTTATCAGGTCAACACCCGGCTCATGGCGCGCGCCAAGCCGAACGCCATCTTCATGCATTGCCTGCCCGCGCACCGCGGCGAGGAGGTCACCGACGAGGTGATCGACGGTCCGCAATCAATCGTGTTCGACGAGGCCGAGAACCGGCTGCATGCGCAAAAGGGAATTTTGGCGTGGTGTTTGGCGGCGGATGGCGCGTAGTAGCCGGACGGTAGGGCTCACAAATCGGCGGCCGTTGCCTATATTCCCTGGCAATGAACGAGCCCCAAATCGGCATCCCGACCCGGGCGCCCGCAGCCGAAGCGGTCGATGACACGATCCTTCCGTTTGCCGTCAAGGCGCTCGACCTGCGGGGCCGCATCGTGCGGCTCGGGGCTGCGGTCGACACCATCCTGACCAGTCACGATTATCCGACGCCCGTTGCGAAACTGCTCGGCGAGGCGATCGTGCTCACGGTGATGCTCGGTTCGTCGCTGAAATTCGACGGCCGCTTCATCCTGCAGACGCAAAGCGACGGACCGGTGCGCATGCTGGTGGTCGATTTCACCTCGCCGGGCAAGGTGCGGGCCTGCGCTCGTTTCGATGCCAAGCGCATCGCTTCCGCCATCGCCGCCAATGCTGCCGAACCCGGAAAGTTGCTCGGCCACGGCCATCTCGCCATGACCATCGACCAAGGTCCCGAAATGAGCCGCTATCAGGGTCTCGTGCCCATCGAGGGGGGCGACCTCGAAGGTGCCGCGCACGAATATTTTGCCCGCTCGGAGCAAATTCCCACGCGCGTGCGGCTCGCGGTCGCCGAGGAATTCCGCGCCGGCCAAAACGGCGCGCATCGGCATTGGCGCGCCGGCGGTATATTGCTGCAATTTTTGCCTAACTCGATAGAACGCGCGCGGCAGGCGGATCTCGATCCCGGCGACGCCCCGCCTGGCACGGCGCCGCACGTCATCTGCGAAGACGCGGCCTGGGTCGAGGGCCGCTCGCTCGTAGCCACGATCGACGACATCGAATTAATCGATCCGGCGCTGTCGAGCGAGCGCCTCGCCTATCGTCTGTTTCATGAACGCGGGGTGCGGGTGTTCCGGGCCGCCCCGGTGCAGGCACATTGTTCCTGCTCGCGCGGCGGCGTTGAGGCCATGCTGCGCAGCTTTCCGCAGGCCGATCGCGACGATATGGTCGAGGACGGTAAAATCACCGTCACCTGCGAATTCTGCAGCTCGACCTATGTGTTTGCGCCGCATGAAATAACGGCCGCGGACTCGCCTCTGGCGTAGCGCCGGATCGTTCAAATTCGCCTTCGCCCGCTATTGCACCGCAAGATCGGACGTTGCGGAACCAAATACGGCGAACGCGGTTGATGCCTCAGAAGGATGCGGAGGCATCGATGAGCAAAATCATGCTTGGCATCGTCACCGCCGCGCTGTGGTTCGCGCTCTCCTACGCCGCCCATGCCGAGCGGTCTGCCGGCAGGTCTGCGACCGCGGAACGTGCGTTTGCAGATGCATCGAGCATCCGGGTTCCGGCGTGGTCATCCACGGGCATGAGCGCGGAGCGCTACCACCCGGGCGCATCCACGGGCCCGACGCCGACATTGCTGTCGGCCGTTGAACGAGGAACTATTCAGGTCAAGCGCAATTCGCGTCCGCGGATTCGTGCAAAAAGGTTTCTGTGACGGCTCGGTTGCCGCAGGCGGGCGCGCTCGGTATGCGTTCCGCCAGCGCAGAAACCTAAATATTTTGCGTCGTATCGAGAATGGCTTTCTTGAGCCATATTCCCCAGTTGCCGGGTATCCAATGGACGGTGACGGGTGCTCGGTCAGCGTGGCGCTGAGCGACCGTGCCGTTGAGTTTTTTATTGATCTAGATCAAGGCGGCTGAGCCTGTCGACGTTTAGTCTAACGTTACCGTTTGGGCGTCGAACGCGGAGCAAAACAATGATGTACGGTTGGTGGGACGGTTCCTCAGGACCCTGGTATGGCATGATTTTTGGACCGATCCTGATGATCGTCGTTGTTGTCCTGACCGTGCTGATAATCGCATGGGCCTTACATGCGGTGGGCCTCGGCTGGCAGTCCGGCGCGCAAGAGAAATCTGCCCTCGATATACTCAAGAATCGGTTTGCGCGTGGTGAAATCAATCGCGAGGAGTATGAGGAACGCAAGAAACTTCTGTCTGGTTCATGATGCGCAGCAGCTCATCTCATGACGCGTATCCCGTCCGAAAAGTGACCTTACCAAGCAATGATGTGAGGACCGTCGTGGCCTACTACTTCAGCAAGCTTCTCTCCGCAGGCTTCGATGCGGCCGTTGAGAGGACGAAGGAGGCTCTCAAGCGCGAAGGCTTCGGTGTCATTACCGAAATCGACGTGCAGCAGACGCTCAAGGAGAAGATAAATGTGGACTTTCGGCCTTATCGGATCCTCGGAGCGTGCAATCCGGCCCTTGCTCATGAAGCGTTGCAGCTCGAAGACAAGGTCGGAACCATGCTGCCCTGCAACGTGATTGTGCAGGCCGCTTCGCACGGTCGGATCGAGGTGGCGGCCATTGATCCTGTCGCCTCGATGCGGGCGATCGAGAACCCGGCTTTATTGGAAAAGGCGCGAGCGGTCGGCGCGAAGCTGGAGAAAGCGATTAACTCGCTCTAACTGAGGACACGCAAGTGTATGTTCGAAACGAGAGGCTTTCCCGCGGCAGGATGCCGTCCAGAAGGATGAGGAGAATGCCATGTCAGCCGAGAGGAAGATTTCACGCCGCGCTTGGCTAACGAAGGCGGCGCTTTTCACCACTGCGGCCGGCGTATCGCCACTACTGCCGTATTCAAGTTCTGCTGAAGGGAAAGTCAGCAAATCGGCTGCGCAATACCAGGACTATCCCAATCAGATGCGGATGTGCCGTATGTGCAAGTTCTTCATTTCCGCCAATGGCAGGAGGGGCGGAATGATGGGGGGCGGAATGATGGCAGCCGGGACGTGCGAGGTTGTGGAGGGCAGAATTAGCCCAATGGGTTATTGTGTCCTGTATTCTCCTTCGGAAGGATAATCTGGGTTATAAGTACATTAACCTGCATCAAAGATGGCTGCGCAAGGTGACGGTAGCCGTCCGAAACTCGCTTCTGTCTCGCAGGAAGGTCGAAAAGCGCGAACATCCACGCCGGATCGGGAGTGATCCGGGCATTCTCGGTTTGTAATCAAGACGAGGAAGATAACCATGGGAAGCATCGGCAGGACACCGTCAGCACGGATCTCCAGGCGCTCTTTGTTGGAGGGAGCCGCATGCGCTTGCGGCGCAGCAACAATGCTCGCTACAGCATCTATTGAGCCTGCTCAAGCGGCGAAAATCGCTCAGAAAGTCGTCAAGTACCAGGATACACCCAAGGGCGCTGAGATGTGCAGCAACTGCAAGCTTTTCGTAGCTCCGAACTCGTGCCAGACCGTTGATGGAACGATCAGTCCGAACGGTTGGTGCATACTTTATCAGAAAGCCTAGTCGCACTGCGACAAATGGCTGTTACTAATGTGGGCATGACGGCCGCCGCTACCGAGGCGCCACAACGCCTCATCCGTTGGGGCTATTTGTGGTGCGCGTCGGCGGCTATCGCCGTCATGATCGCCGCGATCGTGATCGGCAATTTGTGGTTTTTGGACTTCGTTCACGTCTTTTCCAGCCTGTTGTGGACCGGCATCGATCTGTTCATGGGATTTGTGCTGGGCCCGATTCTGCGGCGCACAGACTTATCCACACGCCGGGAGATCGTACGGCGATTGACACCACGCACCCTTTTTCTGATGCCGACGATTTCCATCATTTCAGGCACGACGGGTTGGTTCCTTGCGGTAAAACTCGGGTACACGGCACTGGACTGGCCCGCTTACGGCTGGGTTGCGGCGGCTTTCATTCTGGTCATGCTGATGACGATCCAAGGTCTTGGCTTCTTAACCCCGGTCAACGTTCTCGTCTGTCTGGAACTGCAAAAGATCGAGCCCGACCTGAAAAAAATCAGCATTTGGATGCAGCGATATTTTTATGCGGTCGCAGCTCAGGGAGCGATGCAGGCGGCGATCATAGTCGTCATGACCCGTTTTCGGGCGGGTATCTGATTGCCGTCGGTCTGGATGCCCGTTTGATTTAGATCAAAGACATGCGCGGCGCGGTGTCTATCTTACCTTCACCAGGTAAATGAGAGAACAGCGATCATGGCTGCGCCCACCGCACGCGAGCGTCAACCAATGTATACGTGTGAAATGATGGAGCGGCTCGGTATTGAGTCAGAATTCGGGATAACCGCCCGCGTCAGGCATGTGTTGCCAAAACGCATCACGTCAGTGAAATCTGATCGGCTTCGGATTTGGACGGCGTGCGCCCGATTGAATTGCTTATCATAATGCCGCCCCATGATTAAGCTCGTGCGTCTGCACAGAGTATTGGATTGCGTACGATGAGGGTCGATTGCAGTCCTTTTCCAGTTAGCCTGCGGCATTTTGGGCTCATCGCCGCAGTTGCGGCGGCTGTTGTTCTGGCGGGTTTCCTGATCATTGTTCTCGCGCCGCCGGCGGAAGCTCTGCCGAGCTTCGCGCGGCAGACAGGGCAGCCCTGCGGTGCCTGTCACACCGATTTTGCCGGACTGACCCCTTACGGTCGGCGTTTCAAGATCGGAGGCTACACTTACGGCGGCGGCCCGTACCGCACGACGCTGTTTCCCAGTTCCGACGATTCCGGCAAGAGCGATCGGAAAAAGTGGGTGCCGCCGATCTCGATGATGGCAATCGTCGGGTTCACCCACACGCAGGCAGACCAGCCACCGCCGACGGCACCGTACAGCGCCAATAACAATGTTGTGGCGTCGCCTTTGAGCTTCTTCTGGGGCGGCGCCGTAACCGATCGTATCGGTGCTTTCGCGCAAGTGACCTACAACGCGCCGCCGGCCGGAGGGTTTTCCGATCCACTCGGACACACCTGGACCTGGGATAATACCGACATCCGTTATTCGGACTCGACGAGCCTCGGCAACCTTCCGGTCACCTACGGCATCACGGCAAACAACAATCCCACCGTCCAGGACCCTTGGAATACTATTCCGGCCTGGGCCTTCCCCTACGCGGCGTCGACCCTGGGATTCGGATACGGACCCACCACGATCATCGACGGCACCTTTGCAGCCCATGTCGGCAGCGTGGGCGCCTACGCATATGTCAACGACATGCTCTACCTTGAGGCGTCGGCATATCGCACGCTTGATCCCAATACGCAGAACGATTTGGGTGTCGATCCATTCGGTGCGCCCGGGCAGTTCGATGTGGCGCCCTATTGGCGCGCGGCCTTTGAACCCCATTGGGGCAACAATTGGCTGGAGATCGGTACTTTCGGCATGGCGGCCGACGTTCATCCCTGGTCGTCGCCGCCGACATCGCCAGGGATCGGCGTGCCGGTAACGTTTACAACCGCGACTTTTCCGCAGACGGTCAACTACACCGACATTGGGTTCGATTCGCAATATCAGTATCAGGGTGACAATTATTGGCTAACGCTACGCGGCAGCTACATCCATGAAGACCAATATGATCCGAATTTCCTGCTCGCCGCCAACGCGACAAACACTCTCAACGAAGCGCGGGGTTATGCGTCGCTCGCCTACGGCAACGATAACAGGGTGGTACTCACCGGCCAGTACTTCAATAATTGGGGGAGCGCGGATGCGACGCTTTATAGTGGTAATACCAACTTCAGCCCGAACACCAACGGCTGGATCGCCGAGATCGCCTATATTCCGTTTATCAGCAGCCATGCGCCGGGTTGGCCATGGTTCAACGCCCGCATCGGGCTGCAATATACCTGGTACGACGAATTCAACGGAACTAACGTCGGTGCCAGTGCCAACAATACGCTGTTCCTCTATGCGTGGATGGCGATGTAGCAAGATTTCTCGTCATCCTGGGGGGGTGCGATGAAAGCAATACTGCTCGGAAGCGCTGCGGTTTCGCCGTTGACCGACTCGGCGTTCGGCGCCGACCTCGGGGTGACTCCCGTCGTGCCTCCACCCTTCGCAGGGACGGGCTGTTACGCGGGTGGACACGTCGCCGGCAAATTGGTGAGAAAACGATGGACTTAGCTCTTTGGCGCGCACCACTAAACGGAGGACGTGGACGCCGGAGCATGAAGCTCGTCAGCGTACAATTGGCACTGCTATCCGCAACCTTGGCAATAGTTTTTGCGCCGTTGGGTCGCGCGGAGGACACGAACGCGGCCGGCGTTTCGCCGCAGGAAGTTCAGGCCAAGATGGCGTATTGCGAAGTCTGCCACGGGTCATCGGCGCAAGGTTTTGTTGGATATTATCCGATACCGCGACTCGCGGGACAGCAAATCGCGTACATTGAGAATCAATTGCGGGGCTTTATCGAGCGCAAGCGAGCGAATCCTATCATGATCAACGTGGCGCATGTCTTGAGTCCCGCGATGCTAACGGCTCTTGCCACGAATTTTCACAATCTCAATCCTAAACCCGTCGGCGGCGCTCCAAGAGAACTCGTGGCCGCAGGAAAACAAATCTATGAACAGGGAATTCCGAATGCCAATGTTCCGGCTTGCGCCACCTGTCACGGTCCGCAGGCTAAGGGCAACGAGCAATTTCCTCGCTTAGCAGGTCAGCTCTATCCCTACGTCGTAAACCAATTAACGAATTGGAGCAAAGAGCGGGGCGAGGAGCTATCAACCATCATGGCGCCGATTGCGCACAGCTTGACCGAGCCGCAAATCGAAGCCGTCGCGGCCTATGTCAGTTATCTGGAGTAGTTCCTTCCGTTGGGTCCAGATCATGAAGCTCGTCATGTTGCATTGGAGTCTTCGTGCAGGTGAGAGTTGCTCACCCGAAGGACTTCAACGGGATGAGGCAACGATGGAAGGACGTGGACGCCGGACCAGGAAGCTCGCCGGCTTCCAACTGGGATTGCAAACGGCGATCCTGGCAGTTGTTCTCGCCGTGGCGGGCCGGGCGGATGCGACCGACACGTCGGCCGTTTCCAAGCACGGTTTTGCGGCCAAGATACGGTACTGCCAAGACTGCCATGGGCCGTCGGGGCAGGGCTACCGCGGATTTCTCCCCATACCGCGACTCGCGGGCCAACAGACCGAGTATTTCAAGAATCAGTTGCAGGCCTTTGTTGAGCGCAGGCGGACGAATAATATCATGCTGAACGTGGCGCATGCCCTCAGTCCGTCGATGATCACCGCTCTTGCCACGAATTTTCGGGCTTTCAATCCCAAACCCCTCGGGGGTGCTCCAAAGGAACTCGTAGCCGCGGGGAAAACAATCTTTCAAGACGGACTTCCCGACGCCAATATTGCGGCATGCGCTGCCTGTCACGGCCCGGATGCCATGGGTCACGAGCAAATTCCTCGCTTGGCAGGTCAGCTCTATTCCTACGTCGTGAGGGAATTGGCGAATTGGGGCACGGAGCGGGGTCAAATTCCCGCAAAGCCGGATACATCAGTCACCATGCTGCCGATTGCGCACAGCTTGAACAGGCGGCAAATGGAAGCCGTCGCGGCCTACGTCAGTTATCTGAAGTGACTCCGTTTGTTTGGCCTGACATTATGAAATACATCCGGTCGAAAATAGCGATCCTGGCAATCATGTCCTGTGCCGTTTCCCCCTTGCCAGGCCATGCGGAAAGCCTCGCTATCAGGAATTGCACTTGGTGCCATGGAGCGTCGGCTCAAGGTTATGCGCCCGCGCCGCGATTGGCCGGACAGAGAGTCGGATACATCGAGAATCAGCTCATGAATTTTCGCGGGCACACGCGGAACGCTCCATTTTCAAAACTGTATATGTGGGGTGCCGCAGCGAACCTCAGTCTTCGCACGGTACGTGATTTGGCAATGTATTTTTCGGCGCTATCTCCTCAAGCGGCCAATGACGGCGACAACGACCTCGTAGCCAGAGGCAGAATGATCTATCAACAGGGGGTTCCGGATTCAAATATCGTAGCCTGCGTTGCTTGTCATGGGCCGAATGCCGGGGGTGTTAGGGAAATTCCTCGTTTGGGAGGGCTGGCGTACACGTACTTGAAAAGGAGACTGGAGCAGTGGGGCGAAGGATATAATGCGGCCGCAGGGCCTCCGATGCCCCACATTGCCGGCAATTTGTCGCCGAACCAAATTGAGGCCCTCGCGTCGTACCTTAGCTTTGTCAAGTAATACCAGCCTTCGGAATGTCTGACTCTTGGTTATTGGCGCTGCGATGTGATTCATTTCTGCCCGGACAAATGATTCGGGAGATTGGAGATGAGCGCAGCGATTGGCCTTCGGGACGATT
>Ga0102924_1001274_pt1 | contig 29672 bp, 29 predicted proteins | sample PaiPotPPM11metaG_FD_80116 | JGI IMG/M metagenome (GOLD analysis project Ga0102924, IMG submission 80116) | Iron sulfur acid spring bacterial and archeal communities from Banff, Canada, to study Microbial Dark Matter (Phase II) - Paint Pots PPM... ... | reverse complement strand
TCCGCATCATCGGATGCGGCTCGCGCTCAGCGGAGCGCGCTCGCCTATCGGCGTTCCACCGCGGCTCTTACCGCGAGGGCTTTCGCCCCGTTGGCGCAACTTCAGGCCAGGCTTCCTGGGACGTGGTCGGGACGGGCGTTACCCGTCCTCTCCTGTCCCAGTCCAGGGAAAGCACCTCCCGCACCGGCCGTAGTACCGGCGAGCATGATGCCCAAAGCTGCCCGGGAGCGGACCGTATCGTTCCGCGCGCGGGCACCGCACTCGCTCCGCTTTCGGGAATACCTTCGCGAAAGGCGTCCGTCGATGAGCGAGATAGATTCGTTCGTACCCTAAACAGTGACGAATGTCAAGACTTCGTCACGATGGAAGTGACGAAGGTGCGGCGGCCCGTGCGGCACAAAGGCTGGCCCGGCGCCGGGCGGCGGTCCACCGCCTGGCCGGGCCGGCGGCAGCTTGCGGCCGCCCTGATGATGCGGATCCTCCTCGTGCCCCTGGGCAAAAGCCAGGGGCGGCAGCGCCAACGCCACGATCGCGACAACGGCAAGCAGGCGTGGCATCGCGGCACCTGTTCTGCCGGTTCGTGGAGATTCGCGGTGAGACCAGCAAATCTTCCCGGCGATATAAGCTCTCCCCCGCGATGGGTCCGTGCGCGTAGACTATGTCGAACACCATAGATCGCGCCGGAGGACATCAGATATGCCACGCACGCCACGCATCGCCATTATCGGCGGCGGCATTGGCGGGCTTGCCGCGGCACTGGCGCTGGAACGGCGTGGCGCCGAAACCATCGTGTGCGAGCAATCGGCCGCGCTGAGCGAGATCGGCGCCGGTCTCAATCTGACTCCGAACGCCTTCAAAGCGCTGCGCTCGCTCGGCCTCGAACACGAGGTCACTGCGATCGGCTCGGGCACCGATTTCCTGACCATCCGCTCGTGGAAAAGCGGCCGGATCATTTCGCGCATGAAGCGCGGCGATTTTCCCAAGAAATTCGGCGCGCCGAATATGGGCGTGCACCGCGCCGATCTGCTCAATGTCTTAAGCGGCGCGCTGCAGACGACCGAGATCCGCCTGGGCGCCCGCTGCACCGGCGTCGAAACCCGCAGCCGTGCCGCCGCCGCGCGATTTGCCGACGGCAGCGAGATCGAGGCCGATATCGTGGTCGGCGCCGACGGCATTCATTCTATCGTGCGCAATAGCCTGTTCGGCGCCGATGCGCCGCACTTCACCGGCTGCATCTGCTGGCGCGGCATGGCGCCGATCGACGCCATCCCGCGCGACATCGACACCTCCGAGGGCGCCATGTGGCTCGGCCCGCATGGCCATGTCGTGCACTACCATGTGCGGCGCGGCGAGCTCGTCAATATCGTCGCGCATTTCGACAGCGATGCCTGGACCGAGGAATCGTGGACGCGGCAGTGCGACGTGTCGGAGGTGATGACGACCTACGCCGACTGGAATTCCAGACTGACGCGGCTCTATCCGTGCAGCGAACGCTGGTACAAATGGGCGCTGTACGATCGCGATCCGCTGGAGCAATGGAGCAAAGGCCGCGCCACGCTGCTCGGAGATTCCGCGCATGCCATGCTGCCCTATCTCGGCCAGGGCGCCGCCATGGCGATCGAGGACGCCTGTGTGCTCGCCGCCGCCGTGGCGAACGAAAGCGGCGATCTCGACGCCGCGCTTGCGACCTACCAGCGGCTGCGCGTGCCGCGCACCAAGGCCGCCGTGCTCGGCTCGCGGGCGCGGGCCCGCGAAAATCATCTCACCTCGCGCTGGGCGCAGCTCAAGCGCGACGTCAAGCTCGCGCTGCGCGACCGCTTCGGCATGGACAAGACCGTGTTCCAGGTCGATCAGATGTACAGCTACGACGTCGGGCAGGAGCTATTGTGACGGAGGCAGGCGCACTTTGTCGCGGATCGCAGCGGCGAAGCGTTGCAACGCAGCCGGCTCGCAAGCGCGACGCGCGGCAGCGCCCCAGACTGGCTTCGGCCAGAGCGGGTCGTCTTTGCGCCGCGCCACGATATGGATGTGGAGCTGCGGCACGATGTTGCCGATCGCCGCCACGTTGAGCTTGTCGCATCGCGTTTCTTCCTTCAGCGCGCGTGACACCAGCGACAGCTCGTTCATCAATAGCGACTGCTCGGTGCCCAGATCTATGATCTCGCTCACGCCCGCGCGCCGCGGCACCAGAATGAGCCACGGGAAGTCGGCGTCGTTCATCGCCAGCAGGCGCGACAGGGGAAGGTCGCCGACCGCAACGGTGTCATCGCGTAGTTGAGGGTGCAGGGACCAGCCGGTTTCGGACATTTCCGCTCCTTGTCTTTCCGCCACCGCGAAGCGGGGGAGGGGGACCACGCGACCCGCCTTCGCTCGCTCCGCGAGCTACGGTGGGTTTGAGTCCGCCGAAGCGCGGAGCGCGTAGGCGGAAGCGTGGTGGAGGGCATTCGGCGCAAATCGTTTCGCGCGGCGAAGGCGGCATCTCAGCGCGCCCCCTCCACCGCGCAAGAGCGCGGTCCCCCTCCCCCGCTGCGCTTCGCTCCGCGGTGGCGGAAGGTGGTTGCTTGCTTTCTCCCCCTCCCCGGCCAATATAGTGCCCGGGAGGTTGGCGGTGGACGAGCCACTCGCCAACCGGGTCAGGTCCGGAAGGAAGCAGCCCTAACGAGCGCGGTTCGGGTCGCTCGTCAGCCTCCCACCCCAATATCGAAACGATGAACGACGTCACCACCACATCCGGCTCCTACCGCGTGCTGGCGCGCAAATACCGGCCGTCGACCTTCGACGACCTGATCGGCCAGGACGCCATGGTGCGCACGATCTCGAACGCGTTCGAGGCCGGCCGCATTCCGCAGGCCTGGATCCTCACCGGCGTGCGCGGTGTCGGCAAAACCACCACGGCGCGGATTCTCTCGCGCGCGCTCAATTACGAATTGCCGGACGGTTCGGTCACCGGCCCGACCATCAAGATGCCGACGCTTGGCATCCACTGCCAGGCGATCATGGAAAGCCGCCATCTCGACGTCATCGAGATGGATGCCGCTTCCCATAACGGCGTCGACGACGTGCGCCAGATCAACGACGCGGTGCGCTACGCGCCGGTCTCGGCGCGCTACAAAGTCTATATCCTCGACGAAGTGCACATGCTGTCCACCGCCGCCTTCAATGCGCTGTTGAAGACGCTGGAAGAGCCGCCGGCCCACGCCAAGTTCATCTTCGCCACCACCGAGATCCGCAAAGTGCCGATCACCGTGCTGTCGCGCTGCCAGCGCTTCGATCTGCGCCGGGTCGATGCCGCGCTGCTGGTGGCGCACCTGCAAGGCATCGCCGCAAAGGAAGCGATCACCGCGGAGCCCGAGGCGCTGGCGCTGATCGCGCGCGCCGCCGAGGGTTCGGTGCGTGATTCGCTCTCCCTGTTCGATCAGGCGATCGCGCACGCCGCCGGCCCGGTGCGGGCCGAGGACGTGCAGCAGATGCTCGGCCTTGCGGATCGGACGCGGGTGATCGATCTGTTCGAGGCGCTGATGCGCGCCGATATTTCCCGCGCGTTGCAGGAATTGCGCGACCAATACGACACCGGCGCCGATCCCGCCATGGTGCTCGGCGACCTTGCCGAGTTCACGCATTTCGTCACGCGGGTGAAAATCGTGCCGGCGGTAGCCGATGATGTGTCGCTGACTGAGGCTGAACGCACGCGCGGCCGCGCTTTTGCGGCAAAGCTCTCGATGCGCGTCTTGGCGCGCACCTGGCAGATGCTGTTCAAGGGCATTGCCGAGGTAGAAGCAGCGGGCCGCCCGGTCGCCGCTGCCGAAATGGTTCTGATCCGCATCGCCTATGCCGCCGATCTGCCGACGCCTGATGAGGTCGTGCGCTCGATCGGCGATTCCGCGCGAGGCAATGGCTCCGGCGCCGCGCCATCTTCTCCGGCATCGCGGGCGGACATGCCGGCGCGATCCGAATTGCCGCGCGGCGGTACGCGAGGACCGCTGGCCTCGGCGGCGCCGATGAATGAGCCGGTGGCCCGCGGCGCCGCGGCCAATGCGCCGGCGCGCGCGCTGAAAACTTTCGACGACCTGATCGCGCTCGCCGCCGAGAAGCGCGACGTCGCCATGAAAAGCGCGCTGGAACGCGACGTACGGCTCGTTCGTTTCGAAGATGGCACGCTCGAGATCGGACTGGAGCCGAGTGCGGCAAAGACGCTGGTCGGCGAGCTGTCGAAAAAGCTCGGCGACTGGACCGGCCGGCGCTGGATGGTTGCCGTGTCCGCCGAACTGGGCGCGCCGTCGCTGCGGTTGCAGGCCGAGGCGCGCAAGGCCGAGCTCAAAAACGACGTGCGCGGTGATCCGCTGGTGCAGGCGGTGCTGACGCGTTTCCCTGGCGCCGAGATCGTGGATGTGCGTCCGCCGCCCAGTGCGCCGGCCGCAAATCCCGACGACGTGCCGGACGCGCCGCAAAACGAGAGCGACTTCGATGCCTGATTTTCTCGGCCTGATGAAACAGGCCGCCGAGCTCAAATCGAAGATGGAGACGATGCAGGCCGAACTCGACCGCATGGAGGTCGAGGGCATGGCCGGCGGCGGACTGCTCGCGGTCACGCTGTCGGGCAAGGGCGATCTCAGGAGCGTGCGCGTTGACGATTCGCTGCTCAAGCCCGACCAGAAGGAAATCCTCGAAGATCTTCTGGTCGCTGCGCACGCCGACGCCCGCCGCAAGCTCGAAACCATGGTAGCCGACAAGATGCAGGCGCTCACCGGCGGCCTGCCGCTGCCGCCCGGGCTGAAACTGTTTTGATGGCGATGAGATGCTGCCGGTATTCCTTCTTTGTCATGCCCGGGCTTGACCCGGGCATCCCGATTCATCTGGCACCGCCTTGCCTCCAGAATCGGGATTGCCGGGACAAGCCCGGCAATGACGGTTAGGAGGCGCCGTTGCCTAGCGTCGCCGCCGGTCCCGAGATCGAACGCCTGATTCAGCTGCTGGCCCGGCTGCCGGGCTTGGGGCCGCGCTCGGCGCGGCGTGCCGCGCTGTTCCTGATCAAGAAGCGCGAAATCGTCATGGCGCCGCTCGCCGCCGCTTTGCAGACCGCCATGGAGAAGATCGAGATCTGCCGAACTTGCGGCAACATCGATACGCAGAACCCGTGCGCGGTGTGCACCGATGCGCGGCGCGACCCGTCAGCGATCGTGGTGGTGGCCGACGTCGCCGACCTGTGGGCGCTCGAGCGCGCCCGCGCCATCAATGCCGGCTACCACGTGCTCGGCGGCACGCTGTCGCCGCTCGACGGCATCGGGCCGGACGACCTGACCATCGACGCGCTGGTCAAGCGCGCCCATGATCCCGCGGTGACGGAAATCATCCTTGCGCTCAGCGCTACCGTGGACGGCCAGAGCACCGCCCATTACATCACCGACCTGCTGCACGACGCCGAGGTCAAGGTGACCCGGCTTGCCCACGGCGTGCCGGTCGGCGGCGAGCTCGACTACCTCGACGAGGGCACGCTGGCCGCGGCGATGCGCAGCCGGACGCCGTTCTAGGGGCGGAGTGCCTGCCTGCGATTTAGTCAGCAAACGCCCGCCGGGCGACCAGCGCACGCGCCGCAACGGCAAAGCAAAACTGAATCGGCGTCATTCCGGCTCATCCGGGACACTCCCGGACTTGGCCCACTGCTTGCATAGCAAGGGATTGCGATCTCGGTCTCACTCGTCGTGTTGAATGAGGTTGCTGGAGCCCCGGAGATCCCGGCACCGGGGCTCCATTATTTTGTAGACCCCCAATCATTTTTCGCCCTTTGCACCCCCGTTGCTTGCGCCCGCCGCCCGCGCCGTGCACATCATTGCCGCACATTTGAGCAACGCGGATTGCTGTTCCCGATGACTGACGACGTCCCGTTCGACAAGACTTTCGATCTTGCGCCCGACCAGGCGAAAGAGGTGGCGCCGCGCGTGCGCGCGGTCGCGGCCAACAATCCCAGTCCGTTCACGTTCAAGGGCACGGTCAGCTACATCATCGGCCGTGGCAAGGTCGCGATCCTCGATCCCGGTCCCGACGACGACGCGCATGTCGCGGCGCTGCTCGATGCCGTGCGCGGCGAGACGGTGACGCACATCTTCGTCACCCACACCCATCGCGACCATTCGCCCGCCGTGCCCAAGGTCAAGGCCGCGACCGGCGCGAAGGTTTACGCGCAAGGGCCGCATCGCCTGGCGCGGCCGCTGCATATCGGCGAAACGCGGCGGCTCGACGCCTCGGCCGACATGGAGTTCCGCCCCGATGTCGCGCTTGCCGACGGCGAGGTGGTGCGCGGCGACGGCTGGACCATGGAGGCGCTGACCACGCCGGGGCACACCGCAAACCACATGGCCTATGCGCTGCCGGAATCAAATCTGCTGTTTTCCGGCGATCATGTCATGGGCTGGTCGACCACCATCGTCGCGCCGCCCGACGGCGCCATGAGCGATTACATGGCCTCGCTGCACAAGCTTGCGAAGCGCAGCGAGCCGATCTACCTGCCCGGCCATGGCAATTCGGTGCGCAATGCGCCGCGCTTCGTACGGCATCTGATCGAGCACCGCCAAGGCCGCGAAGCTTCGATCCTGCATCGGCTCGGCAAGGGCGCAGCCAACATCCCGACCATCGTCAAGGCGGTCTATATCGGCCTCGACCCGCGCCTCGTTGGCGCCGCCGGGCTGTCGGTGCTGGCGCATCTGGAAGAGCTTTGCGCGCGCGGCGCCGTCGCAACCGACGGGCCGCCTTCGATCGCCGGCACTTATCGCTTGGCGGGTGTACCCTTGGCGGCCGGCTGAGGTTTGGCCGGGCCGGGCGCCGGTTTCTGCGGCACCGCCAGCACATCGTCGATGTCGCTGATCAGATTGCGCACGCGCGAGGCGTTGGTGCCGAAATCGTGGCGGCCGTAGCGCGAGGCCGAACGCACGTCGATGCGCGCGCCATCTCTGGTCGCCCGCACCCGCACCACGACGTCGTCACGGAAGCCGAGGATCGGCGTGCGCGCAATCGCTTCGATGAGACCATCGCGCGCCGCGGGTGCAGGCGCGCGCGCATTGGCGACACGCGGGCCGCCTTGCGGCGGACGCGCATCGACGATCCGCCACTTGCGCTTGGTGATCACCTTCAGCGCGGCGTCGTAGGCTTCTTGCGGCGAGGAATCGGTGAGGTCGGGCTCGATATCGGAATAGGCGGCGTGCTGCTGCTCGGCGGCGTAGAGACCGGCATAGGTGATCGGATTGGCGTCGCGCGGCCGCAACCGCGCGATGGCGTCGAACCGCGGCGGGTCGATCGGGTCGGTGGTGATGTCGTAGATCGCCGGCAGATGGTACGCCTTGATGCCGAGATAGGCCGGGTAGGCAATCAGCGCCAAGCCGATGAGGAAAGCCGATACGGCTTGCTTCAAGCCGCTGACGCCTTCGAACCAGATGACGATGGCGGCGCCGAGCGCCAGCATGATCGCGACCACCGCCAGCATCAGCGCGCCGGCGAGCGTCGACAGCGCCGGCACGATATCGAGCGCGCCCGACCGCACGATGATGACGGCGATGACCGTCGCGGCGAGCGAGAACAGCGCGATACGGCGCGCCCAGATCGCGAGCCGCGACACTGGCGCGTCAATGATTCGCTGTCGCGCCATCGTTATCCGCTTTTGTCGCCTGACCGTTCCCCGATGCAGCGCCGCCTGCCGGCACAGCGCAAATCTGCTTGAGCGCGCTCCAATCCTCGGCATCGAGCAGCGGCCTCGCTGCGCCGACGCCGGACAGCGCATCGATGGCGCTGATGCTCTCCTTGGTTTCGGGATGGTCGGGCAGGATCTTCATGCCGTGCTCCTTGTCGGACACGATACGCGACAGAATCGTCGCCAGCGCGTGCGCGTTGCCGCCGGCCTCGTTCATCAATGCGTCGGGGGATTGCGCCTGGTCGATCAGCCCCTGATAAACACAGATGCGGCCGCCCGGCAGCGCGTAGGCGTTGGGCTCGTCGCGGCGCACCACATCGACATGCAGCGCAAACGGCAGGTCGGCGGCCGCTTCGAGCCGGGCGACCAGTTTTTGCAGGGCGTCGCGGCCGGCCGTTTCGCCCGGAGTATTGCCGCATTCGAAGCGGGCGCCGCGATGATGGCTGTCGAGCGCGGAGCGGACTTGCTTGTCCACCGCGTTGTCGAGCTTCAATTCGACCGAGAGCGAAATGAGCGGAATCAGCCGGCTGGTCAGCGCCGGCACGCCGACGATCGCGGTCATGATGAGCGAAGCCGTCGCCGCGATGCCCAAACCGACGACCTTGCGTCGCAGCGCGCGTTCCGCCGCGCCCTTGATGCGCAGACGCCAATAGGCGCCCTCCTTGCCGAGGAACGCTACCGCGCCGGGGGACGCAAGCGGGGTCGAAATAATTTCGGCAGTCGTCATAACGCCCCAAAAACCCTCAAAGCCGGGGTGTGGAATTCCCTCAATTCTCGCCGGTCCGTCGCATGGCGGCATGACCTTTTTGCGACGGCGGGTTCTGATTTAGTGGCTTAACAGCCGGCAGGCAAATAGCGCGCGACCGCTAGACTTTCGAATAACCCTCTTTGCCTTGACCGGACCAAGGGCGGGGTAGAAGATGTTTCCAGACCGGGCGCGGAGCAAGCTCGGCATCAACTAAACTTTTGCCACGAGGGAGAACGTCATATGTCAGAAATCAATACGACGATGCGCCGCCGCACGCTGCTCAAGGCCGGCATCGCGCTCGGCGCCAGTCAAGTCATCGGCGCACCGTTCATCATCGCCTCTCGCGGCGAAGAGCCGGTCAAGATCGGCATGGTCAATCCGCTGACCGGCGTGCTGTCGGCGCTGGCGCAAAGCGAGGTCGACGGCGCCAAATACGCCGAGGCCGAAATCAACAAGAAGGGCGGCATTCTCGGCCGCCAGGTCCAGCTTCTTGTCGAAGATTCCGCCAACGACGTCGGCACCGGCGTGCAGAAGACGCGCAAGCTGATCGACCGCGATCAGGTCGCCGTCATCCTCGGCGACGTGAATTCCGGCATCGCCTACGCCATGTCGCAGGTGACGTTCGAGAAGAAAGTGTTCCACATCGTGCCCGGCGGCCACACCGATCCGATCACCGGCACCAATTGCAAATGGAACGTCTTCCGCGTCTGCAATACCACGTCGATGGACACGGCGGCAATCACGCCCGAGCTGGTGAAGCGGTTCGGCAAGAAATGGTTCTTTATTACGCCGGATTACGCCTACGGCCACTCGCTGCAGGATGGCTTCATCAAGGCCCTGACCAAGCTCGGCGGCACTTACGACGGCGACTTTCTGCCAATCAACAACACCGACTTCTCCGCCACCCTGATCAAGGCCAAGGCGTACAAGCCGAACGTGCTGCTTAACAACATGGGCGGATTGACGCAGATCAACTGCATGAAGCAATTCACGCAGTTCGGCATGCAGAAGGAAATGGCGCTCGGCGGCGCGCTGTTCGAAATTGAAAGCATCAGGGCATGCCCGCCGGAGGCGCAAGCCGGCTGGTGGGACATGGAGTGGTGGTGGGATCAACCCAAGGTGCCCGAGGTCGTGAAGTTCGTCGCCGACTACCGGGCGACCGCCAAAAAGACGCCGTCGGCGCGCGATTGGTTCGGCTACGTGTCGATGCATACGGTGCGGCTTGCGGCTGACAAGGCTAAGTCGATCGAGGGTCCGAAACTGGCGAAGGCGCTGGAGGACCTCGAACTGCCGCCGGATGTGGCGCTGCAACCGGGCAAGGTGCGTTATCGCGCCGGCGATCACGAACTGATGCCGAATATCTTTGTCGGCGAAGCCCATCCGCCGAAGTCGGGACCCGACGACGTGTTCACGGTCCAGGCCCTCGTACCGGGCGAACAAGCCGCCGGTTCGGTGGCCGATACCGGATGCAAGATGGAGCAACCGGCCTGACCTCCTGACACCTGCGGCGAGATTCCGAGCGTAGAGCGGTAGATGACGCAGGTCATACTGTTCAACGTCACGAACGGGCTGATCATCGGCGCGTTTTACGTGCTGATGGCGCTCGGTCTGTCGCTCATCCTCAATCTCTCGAACGTCATCAACTTCGCGCACGGCAATTTCCTGGCGCTCGGCGGCTATCTGGCCTACACGCTGTCGCCGACGCTGGGTTATTGGGGGGCATTGCTGATCTCGCCGCTGCTCACCGCGCTGATCGGCGTCGTGGTCGAGCGGACGATGATCCGCCGTATCTACAATCGCGACCCGGTCTATAGCCTGCTGCTGACTTTCGGGCTGGCGTTCGTCATCCAGGACGCCTCGCGCTACATCTGGGGCCCGAACGGCCTGCCGATGGGCCTGCCCGCAATGCTAGGGCAGCCGATCACCGAGAACCTGTTCTTCATCACCTGGTACCGCATTTTTATGGTGTCGATCGTTATCGTCACCGTGGTCGGGCTGTTTGCCTTCCTGCGCTATACGCGTGTCGGCCTGCGCATCCGCGCCGGCACGTTGGATCTCGAAACGGTGGCCACGCTCGGCGTCAATGTCCGCAATCTGCGGACGTTCAATTTCGCCGTCGGCTGCCTGCTGGCGGGCCTGAGCGGCGTGCTCGCCGCTGGCCAGATCGGCCTTAATCCCAATATGGGCGACGATCTCCTGATGCCGAGCTTCATCGCCATTATCGTCGGCGGCGCCGGCAGCCTGATCGGCACGTTGTTCGGCGGTCTCTTGATCGGCATGGCGGCGGCGCTGACCACTGTCGTTTATCCGGCGGCAAGCGAAGCCGTGATCTACGGGATTTTGATGCTGGTGCTGCTCATCCGGCCGCGCGGGCTGTTGGGCGAGGAAGGCATGTTCTCATGAGCACCGCTCTCGCCGCGATCAAGGGACGCCTCCCGGAAGGACAGGATCTGTGGACGCTGATCGGCATCTGGGCGCTGCTGCTGACCGTGCCGTTTTGGCTGCCGATGCTTGGCGGCTACACCGCGCTGGCCAGCAAAGTGCTGGTGTTCGGGCTCGCCGCCATGGGGCTCAACATGCTGCTCGGTTTCACCGGCGTGCTGAGCTTCGGGCACGCCGCCTACTTCGGGCTTGGCGCGTACGGCGCCGGCCTGACGCTGCGCTACCTCGTGCACTCGACGCCGCTTGCCATGATCGCCGGCGTTCTGTTCGGCGGCTTGGCCGGCACGCTGTTCGGCATGCTGATCGCGCGGCGGCGCGGCGTCTATTTCGCCATGTGCACGATCGCCTTCGGGCAGCTCTGGTATTACCTCGCCTACAGCTGGAACGACTTTACCGGCGGCTTCGACGGCTTGCGCGATTTCCATCGCGAGCCGATTGGAATTGGGCCGCTCACGCTCGACATCAGCCAGGGCGAGACCAGGTTCTACTTTTTCACGCTGGCGATATTCGCGGCCGCCATAGGCTTGATGGGCCTGCTGCTGCGCTCGCCATTCGGCCGCACCTTGCTTGCGATCCGCGAGAACGAGCGCCGCGCGCGCTTCCTCGGCATTCCGGTCGAGCGGCACATCTGGATGTCGTTCTCGATCTCCTGCTTCTTCACCGCGCTCGCCGGCGCGCTGTACGCGCTGCTCAACAATTTTGCCGATCCGCTGACGCTGCATTACTCGCTGTCGGGCTATTTCGTGGTCATGACGGTGATCGGCGGCATGCGCACATTCTGGGGGCCGCTGCTGGGGGCGGCGCTGTTCGTGATGTTGCAGGACTATATCTCGTCGATGACGGTGAACTGGATGTCGTTCATCGGCGTGATCTTCATCCTGGTCGTGCTATTCTTTCCGCGCGGCCTGCTCGGCATGAAGCGGCGCGCGACGGCGTAACGCCTACCGTCCGTTCCCGGCGACTTCGGCGTGGATGCGTAGCAGCTCGGCAATGGTGCTCGGGTCGCGCCGCCCGAAGCCGCATTCGGTACCAATCGCAAACTCGCGAACATATTTCTCGGCCGCGGCGATCCGCTGCCGCGTGCCCTCGACGCCATCGGTGTAATGGACGAGGCCCAGGCAAAGCCGGGTACGCGCATCAAGCGTGAGGCGCGACAACGGCTTGAAATAGGCATCGTCGGTACGATTGCGCGGCACCGGCATGTGGATTTGCGTGATCGGCCGCTTGAGCCGAGCGGTGAGCCGGTTTGCATACTCGACCATGTCGCCCATATCGGTCGGCTCGACGACGTGACGGTGCCCCGCATCGCCGTAACAGAAGTGGAAAAGCAGATCGACCTCGGCTGGCACGCGTTCCGCCAGCCGGACGACGATGGCGGAAAAATTCTCCTGCATTTCCTCTTTTGTCGCGCCGTAGGGGCTTGGCTGATTGCGCTCAAGCCGGGCGAAAACGGCGGACGCCAAGTCGAACTGGATGGCCAGCTGATCGGGCGGGATCGACGCCGCGATCTTGTCGATCTCGCCTAACACCGCATCGTTGTAGATCGGATCGAGCGCGCGCTGGAGCTTTTCCTGCGCGAACAGCCAAATCACCGAATGCGCCGGAACCAGATCGACTTGAAATTTGACCGGCGCCGGGATTTTGCCCCGGCGCTTGAGTTCGGCGAATGTCGCAAACGAGCGGCGGGCGATGTCGGCGTAGAACAGATTGTCGAATTTCACGTCGCTCAACGAGACGCCTGGCCGCAGTCCATAGCGGCGCCTGCCGGCGACACCGGAATGAAGCTGAAAGACCTCGCTGCTCAGCTCGAAAGCCGGATTATCGGTAAAGATCGGCTCGAGCCAGGTGATCCAATCCAAGCGGTCGCCGGTCTCGCCATCGGGCAGCGTCAGCAAATGTGGCCCGAGCGCGGCGCTGACGGTCTCGAACACCTCTTGCGCGTTCGCAAGCGGCACGCTGCCGACGAGATAGACCTTTCGCGACATGTGGCGGCTCAGCTCGCGAGCACGTCGGCGTGGATTTTCAGGAGCTTGCGCACCGTTTCCTCCGACCGCGCACGGGCCATGCCGCATTCGGTGGCAATGCCGAATTGCGGCACGTAGCGGCGCGCGGCGGCGATGCGGGCCTTGGCGCCTTCGACGCCGTCGCCGGCATGAACCACGCCGAGATAAAGCGCGGTGCCGGGCTTAAGCTTGAGATCGCGCAGCGGCCTGTGAAACGCATCGTCGCTGCGGCCTATCGGCACCGGCATGTGGATGTAGGCGAGCGGGTGCGCTATCGCCTTGGTCAGCGCATTGGCGAATTCGACCAGCTTTGCCGCATCCTTCGGCTCGACAAAATGCTTGGCGCCGAAGTCGCCGTAGCACAGATGCACGCCAAGCTCGACGTCGGCCGGAACCTGCGCGCACAGGCGCACGATCCGCGCCAGAACCTTTTCGTGCGGCTCGTCGCCATGCGGGACGGCATCCGTCTTCTGGCCGTCCCAGATGCACATTTCGTTGCAAATATCCCACTGGATGCATAGGTCGCGATGCGGGATGTGGCGGCAGAGCGCGGCCACCTCCGCGATCATGGCGCGTTCATAGGCGGCTTCCACCGCGCTCAGCTCTTCGCCGAGGACGATCGAGCCGACCACGGCGAACGGCGTCGGCAGACAGACCTGAAACCGGATGCCCTTGGGCAATTCGCCGTTGTCGCGCGCCGCCACGAAATCCAGATAAGAGGCGCGCGCCTCCCGTGCGTAGCCGAGTTCGCCGAAATGCACGTCGGACGCAGTCGCGCCTTCGGCGAGAACGAGGATCGGAAAGCGGTTGGTCGGACGCACCGCGCCGGACGGATCGGGCCGTAGATATGGATTCGAGCGCAGCAGCGGATATTGCCAGCTGATCCACAGCCGCCGGCCGCCGACCTCGCCGTCGGGCACGCGCCGCAGATGCGGGCCAAGCTCGCTGCCGACCACGCGGAAGACTTCTTCCACGGTGTCGAGCCCAATGCTGCCGACCAGATGAACGCCTGCGAGACTGGTGTCGTTCATGGATGCTCCACCCTTGCCGTCAATTCTGCTGGCCGATCGTCGCCAATAGCGGCGCAAGCCGCTTCATGTCGTTGCGAAGATAGGCGTCGAAATCGCCGAGCCCGATGTCGACCGGCGCGAACCCTAGCACGCGGATTTTAGCTTGCAGCTCGGGATCCTTGCCAACTTCGACGATGGCGTTGTGCAGCGTTTCCTGGACGTCGCGCGGCGTCTTCGCCGGCGCGAAAAAGCCATACCAAGTGGCGCTGATGTAATCGACGCTCTGCGACAGCGCGGTCGGAATTTTGATCGGTTCGGTGACCGGTTCCCTATCTGAGACGGCAAGCGGCAGCAGCCGTCGGTCTTGCAACAGCGCCAGCATGAACGATTCCGGCGCGAAGGTCGCCTGGATGTGGCCGGCAAGGAGATCGGTGAGGATCGTCTGGCTCACCGTGTAAGGCACATGGACGAGCTGCGTGCCGGTCTGCAGCGCGAAATAGGCGCCGGCAATATGCGTCGCGGTGCCGATGCCCGCGGAGCCGTAGTTGATCGTGCCAGGCTTCGCTTTCGCCAGCGCGATGAATTCCTGCAAATCGTGAACGCCGAGCGACGGCGCCACCGCCACCACGGCCGGCGCCTTTGCGATCAGCTCGATCGCGGCGAAATCGGCGATCGGATCGAACGTCAGATTCTTGTTCATCGTGCTCAGCATCGCGTGCGCCGAATTGGTGAGCAGGATCGTGTAGCCGTCGGGATTGGCATTGGCGACGGTCTCGGCGCCGATTGCCGTGCCGGCGCCGGCGCGGTTGACGACGACGACCTGATAGCCGAACCGCTTCGCCAAGCCGTCGGCGAACAGCCGCGCCTGAATGTCGATGGCCGTGCCCGGCGTCAATGGCACGACCAGCGTGATGACGCGCGACGGGTAGTGGTCTTCCGCGCGCGCCGGTCCGCAGACCACAGCGGCAAGGACGAGCGCAAGCGCGCAGAGCCTGATGAGCCTCATGATCGTTCCCTCCGCGTTCAGATTAAAGCCACCGCGCGCACCGGAGAAGCCTCCGCGCCGATGATATTGAGCGGCAGCGCGATCAGCGTGAAGCGATCCCTGACGATGCGATCGAGGTTCTTCAAATACGGCATGGTGATGACGCCGCGTTCGCTCAGCGTTCTGGAATTATGGAAGACGCGCGGCGAGCCCGGCTCGTCATTGCCGTGATAGAAATCATAGCCGACGATAACGACGCCCTTCTCGACCAGCCATTCGGTGGCGCCGATCGTCAGATAGGGCGACAGCTTCATCCACTTGTCCGAGCCGCCATCGTAGGAATTGTTGTGGTCGGTTCGCAGCAATACGCGGTCGCCGCGTTTCACGCGCGCGCCAATCGTCCGTTCGAGAGCGCCTTCGGTGATCGCCTTGCCGGGCAGCTTGTCGCGCAGATCGGCGATGATGGCGTCGCCGATGAACAGCTCAAGCGGAAGCTGGTGGATTTGCCTGCCGCCGCGCACATTGTGCTCGGGCGCATCGACGTGGCTGCCGGCATGCAGCCGCATATGCACGCCGCGCACGATCTGGCCGGCGCCGCCCGGCGCATCGTGCTCCTTGAGCACCTCCATCGCGAATTGCAGGTCCTTGGTGAAGCCGGCGGGAGTGCGCATGCCGAAATTCTTCGGGTCGAGCTCGAGCGAAATGTCGACGATCGTTGCGGCGGACAGCATGACGATACCCCTCCCAGCCTATATTACAGCCCCAGCAGCCGCTTGGCGTTGCCGCCGGCGAGCTGGGCGATGGTCGAGGCATCGAAACCTTCGACCGCGGCGATATGGCCGACCGGATCGAAATCGGCCATGTCGAACGGATAATCGGTGCCCATGACGACGTGATCGGCGCCGAACACGCGGACCAGCTCGGCAAGCTGATACGGCGTGAACACGACGGTATCGACATAGATGCGCTTGAGGTACGTGGTCGGCGGCTGCGGCAGTGAGCCGTGGGCGTCCGAGCGCGCGCCCCAGGCGTGATCGATGCGGCCGGGATAGCCACCGAGATAGCCGCCGCCATGCACGGCGAGGATTTTCAGCTTCGGGTGACGCTCCAGCACGCCATCGAAGATCAGGTAATGCAGCGCGATCGTCGTCTCCAGCGGATTGCCGATGACATTGTTGAAATAGAAACGCTCAAAGCGCTTGGCTTCGGTGAAGCCGTTGGGATGGATCATCACCAGCGCGCCAAGCTCTTCGGCCTTTTTCCAGAACGGCGCGAAGGCCGGATCGGACAATTCCTTGCCATTGACGTTGGTGATGACCTGAACGCCGGTGAAGCCGAGTTGCTTGACGCAGCGCTCCAGCTCTTTCGCCGCTTCGTTGCCATCGGGCATCGGCACCGTGCCGAAACCGCGCAGGCGGTCGGCATGTTTTACGCAGAACGCGGCAATGCCGTCATTGACGATCTGCGCCGCCTTGACCGCGATATCGAGCGGCACCGAGTAGTAGCATTGCAGCGGCGGCGGCGCGATCATCTGCATGTCGATCGCCATGGCGTCGAGATCGGCGAGCCGGTGCGCGTGGTCGCGCCGGGCGCGGATGTCGGCTTCCTGCTTCTCGGTCAGCGCTTTGGATTCCGGCGTGGCGAAATGCGCCAGCGGCACGGTCGCCATATCGAGATGCGGCGCGACGAACTGCGCCGCTTCCGGCACCGCGACGTGGGAATGAATGTCGATGGTGACGCTCTTCGGCCGCACTTCGCGCCCCGGCTTGCCGTGGCTGCGCGCTGCGGTCGGGCCGTATTTATTCCATTGCTCGGACATCGGAAATCCCTGAAGCAGTTATCCACGAGTGGAGAGAAATTGCGCGATGGCTGTCGACGTGCTGACGATTAAGCTCGTTTTGACCGTCGAACTCTTTTCGCCTGCCCGCTAACATATTCACGCAGCGCTCGATTGATCCGCGTTTGATAGCCTTTGCCGCGCCTACTGTGGTGCTTGAACCATGCGATCACATCGGCGTCGAGGCGAAGCGTGAGTTGCTGTTTGATGGGCCGATAGAAAAGGCCGCGCTTGGCGCCGGACCAGTCGAGAACTTCCGGCGCGTCCGAGGTGTCGATCGCATCGTCGGGCAGCGTAGCAAGCGACCTCAATTCCGCCAGCTGCGCACGCGTCAACGACTTAGAGCTACCCTTCTTCATAGAATTTTCTTTCGCGCGCTGTGGCCTTGCGGGCACTAATGATCCGGCCGATCGGCTCGTTACCTTTGGCTGCCGTTTCCGGCCACGTGTGAATTACCAACAGCAGCACCTGACCGACAATCCCGAGTGTGCGCCAGCGCTCGCCATCGGGATGTGGGTCCGGCATTGATGCGTGGAGTGGATCCTCGAACACACGCATCGCCGTTTCGAAAGACAGGCCATGTTTGGCACGGTTCGCCGTTGCTTTCTTCGGATCCCAGGTCCAACGCATGGCGCACGATTGTAGCTACAAATATGTAGTTGTATCAACGGTGTCAAGAGACATAGCGCCTGGCGCTTCGCGCCCCGGCTTGCCGTGGCTGCGCGCTGCCGTTGGGCCGTACTTATTCCATTGCTCGAACATTTTTCCTCCTCGCCGGCGATCACTATGGCAGTTCTAATCGATCAAGTAGACAGGGCTCGACCAGGCTTGATGGCCGTCGGCCTGTGTCACACGCACATAGACCGGCAGGTCGGCGCCGCCGTTGAATGTCACGTGATGTTCCAGCGTCAGGCGGCAGCTCCAGTCGGTCTCGGGCAGCCGATAAACACTGATCTTGCGGCCAAGCCCGCCGCCGTCGAACGTCACGGTGCCGTCGGCGAGCTGGCCGAGGTCCACCTCGCCTGCCACGATGTTGGTGTCGATGCGCAGCGAGCCTGACTGCGGCGCGTCGAGCCAGAGATCGATCCCGGCGAGATTGCCCGTCGTCACCGACGTCCACGACAGCTCACGTCCGGCCGCGGCCTCCTGCACCTTGCGCTCGGGATTGAGAAAATTCACCGGTGCAAAGTGCGCAATTCGGTTGCCCGCAATCGAGACTTTGCCCTGCCACAGCGTCTCGCGGCCGCGCCCGCGATATTCCGCGCCTTGCCACAGGATGCGCACGCGGCGGCCGAGATCCGATGCGGCGAATGGACGTTCCGATTGCACGACGCGCGTGCCGTGCAGCACATCGACGCGATCGAGCGGCGCCGTGCCGATGACTTCGACCGCAAGCCGCATCGGCACGCCGTTCGGATGGATGATGTCGCCCATCATGGCCTCGCGCACCGGCAATTCTCGCGCCGGGCCGAGCTTGGGGTCCTCGGAAAACCCGGTCACCGGCTTGTCGAACGTGCCGCGCAGATCGAGGAACAGCCGCGTGCCGGTCGTGCCGTAATGGTGGCGCTGGCGCAGCGCCTCGAACAATGCGTCGCGCGTGAGCTCCGGCATGAAGTAGCAGGACAAGCCGCCGATGGCGCCGAATGTCGAAGCGCCGGGCGTGGTCGCGCCTGGCCGGCCTTTGTGGTCGTCGCTGTGGCAGACCACGCCGACGCGATAACCCTTGTCGAAAGCGTCGTGCAAAATCCACTCGAACGTGCCCCACGTCGAATGCACTTCGACGGTGCGCTCGACACGCCCGTCATGGGCATATTTCACGTCGGCATAACGGCCGCCGACATGGGCTATGACGCGGCAATCTTCCTGGCTGAGGAATTCGAACAGCCGGTCCGCGGTGTAGATTGCGGCTGTGGAGGTTTCGCCTTCGACCAGGATATGCGATGAGCGGCGGATCGGCCTTCCCTCGCGGCGATAGAAGATGTTGCGGTCGCCGCCCATGCCGGTATTGCCCGACCACTCGTAGCCCGGCAGGCAGACGAATTTGCCAGGCTCGTCGAAACGCGCGGTGAGTTCGTTGAGTTGTTTCCAGAACGCGTCGGTAATCTGGAAATCGTTGCCCTGATGGCCGGTCATGTCGATGAAGGCTTTGTCGCGGGCGTAGCGGAAATAGTCTTCCGCCGTTCCCATGCCGATGGTCTCCCCGCTTTGGCCATGCAGGTCGGCCCAATAGCGCCGCAACGGCGCGGCGGTCACGACGCGAAGCGGGTTGGCTTGCGCCACGGTCTGGCCGGCCGCGGTGATTTTCAGATCGACATCGCCGGCGCTTTCGGCGACAAGATTTTCAAGCACACGCGGACCGTCGCCCTTCCCAATCATGATGCTTTCAGGCAAACCGCGCAGCGCCTGCGACGCTTCGAGCTTGAAGGTGCCTGACGCATCACCGGTTGGATTGCCCCATATGTCTTCGGCGACGACTGCCAGCCGAAACGGCTCGCCAACGACCGCGAGCGAGGGCAGGATCGCTTTCCAGCGCGTCGCCGGACCAGGCACCAGATCGAACGATGGCTGATGCGGCAGCTCGCAGAATTCATACGTGGCGAAAGCATCGACCGAGGTACGCAGCTCCACCCTTTTCTCGACATTGGTTTGCAACCGCAAACCCGGCGAGCCTTGCCTGCGGTCGCCGAGCCGGATGGTCAATGTATCGCCCAAGCGCAAATAGCCGCGCCCGACGCGAATGAGCAAAGTGTTGCCGTACGGACGGATATTGAGCCGGTCGAACCAGACTTCGAGCTTTGCCCCATTGCTGGCCTCGACGGTCGTAAAGTTCGGCGCGTCCGGCTTGGTGAATTGCGGCTTGCTGAAATCGGACGTGGTTCGCCACGACACTTTCACCATGCCGGTGTCGTCGATGCCGAACGTGCCCGCGGTATAGACGAGCGTAAGCTCCGCATAGGACCCCGCGACAAAGGGGCCCGGCGGCGACAGCGCGATAGAGCCCATGTGCTCGGGAAGATATTTCGAGTACGGCATGTCGTTCCGTGATCGAGGCGATTTGGGGGGCGGCCGCGCTGGCCGGTCGAGGCAGGCGACGCTATGATATTCGATACCGGTCCGGAGAGAAGGAGTAATTTCGGATGCTGAAATTGCGCTTCATCGCTTCGATACTGGCGCTCGCGATTTCCGCGCCGCTCACGGCCATGGCGGGCGACTGGCCGAACCGCCCGATCCATTTCATCGTTCCGTTTCCCGCCGGCGGCACGGCCGAGCAGTACACCAAGCTGCTGCACGACGACTCCGACAAAGTCGCGCGGCTGGTGAAGGAACTGAATATTCATGCGCAATAGATCGCGAAAGCTCTAAGCCGGCCGCGCTTTTCTCGCCATCAGGAACGGCAGCAGACCGGCGGCGAGCGCGCATAGCGCGGCGATCGCGGTCGTCGCCGTCAGCGGCCCTACCGTGCCGTCGGCGAGCAGGCCGTACATTTGCGCAAACGCCGCGCCGCAGAAATTCTGCATGAAAACGCCGATGCCGGCCGCCGTGCCGGCAAGCTGCCGATTGGTCGCCATGGCGCCCGACTGCGCGTAGGGCAGCGACAGGCCCTGCGCCATGGTGATGAAGAATCCCGGCACGAAAAGCGTCAGCGGCGTCACGTAGCCGCCGAGCAGCAGGCTCGATTGCACGGCGACGGCGGCGACGAGGACGAGCGAGCCGGTGAGCACCATGGTCTCGTTGGCGACGCGATTGCCGATGCGGCTCGTGATGAAATTGCCGGCCAGCAAGCCGAACGGAAACAGCAAAAAATAAATGCCAAACTCGGTCGAAGGCCGGTGCAGCATGTCCTTGAGCAGGCTCGATGCCGCCGTGGCGGCGACCAGGAACGTGCCGGTGACCAAGCCGCTTTGCAGCACGAATGCGGTGAAGCGCAGATGGCGGAACAGCTCGGCATAATTGCGCAGCACGTTTGCGCTGCCGCGATTGTCCGGTGACGGCGGGCGAGACTCGAACACCGCGAGATACGCGCACAGTGCAATGATGCCGCCAACCGCCAGCGAAAATCCGAACACGCTGCGCCAGCCGAAATTGTCGATCAGGATGCCGCCGACCAGCGGCGAGATCATCGGCCCGATGGTGTAGGCCATGGTCAGATACGCAATCGCCTTGACGATGCGGTCCGGGCCGTAGACGTCCTGCGCAATGGCGCGGCCGAGCGTCAGCCCGCAGCCGGCGCCGACCGCCTGCACCAGCCGGCCCAGCACCAGCGGGATCACAGAATTCGCCACCGCCGACAGCGCACTGCCGATCAGAAACAGGGCGAGCCCGGACAGCAGCACCGGCCGCCGCCCGTAGCGGTCCGACAGCGAACCATAGAACAGCGTGGCGAAGGCCATGCCGAACAGCGCGATGCTGAAGGTCAGTTGCGCAAGCGCGTCGGAAAGCCCGAGCGCGGCTTTCACCGCGGGGATCACCGGCAGGAAAATGTGAACCGCCAGCGGTCCGACCAGCGCAATCGAGGCAAGCGCCAACGCAAACAGCGGTCCGGGCGATGCGGTCATGCCTGGAGGAGTTCCTGCACCGCGCGGTACGCCTGGTCGATCGCCGAGTCGGTATAAGCCGCGGCGCCGGAATCGGAGTTGGCGATCGCGATGCGGCCGAAGCGCGCCCGCCCGATCACGTGCGGCTGGTCCGCTTCCGGCCATTCCGGATCGAACAACTGGTTATATTCGTAGGCATAGCCATGCGGCCAGCGATTGACCGTGATCGCGGTAATGTCTGTTGCCGGATCGAAACCGGCGGGCCCGAGAATGCGCGCAAGCTGCTCGCGAATATTGCGCTCGAACGTTTCAAACGTGGTGTTGAAAATGTCGAGCTGCCCTGCCCTGTTCTGCTCGCGCTCCGATAACCCGGGTTGCGCCGGCGTCCGCACCATCCGGATCAGCATCGGCTCATCCGGCGAACGGGGGCTGCGATAGTCCCCGATATCGACGACCTGATTGAGCGACAGCGTCGAGAAGTATGAACCCGGTGCGTAGACCGAGGAGACGCCAAGCGCCTTGAACGGCATCCAATTCCGCAAGGCCACGCTGGCATAGATGAGCGGCGTCTTGACCAGATATCGCAGCGCTTCTTTTTGCCTTTCCGGCAATTCCGGACACAGATACGGAATCATCATGTTCCAGCAGGCCAACACGCATGCGGACGCCCGCACTGAAAACACTTCGCCGCCGCGGACATACGCAATCTCGACCGCGGTGGACGAAGCGGGATCGCCGATATTTCGCGCGCGCACCACCGTGCTGCTGAGCCGGATGCGCACCGGCGAAGCCGGCCGATCAAGACGCGAGTAGTCGATTCGCGCCGTGACGACGTCTTCGGCGCTGTTGCCCGGCACGCTGCCGGGGATGAGATCGCGCACCAGGAGCCGGGCGATCGAGGCGTTGCCGTCGGGAAAATGGAACGTGTATGAGCCGCCGTTATCGGCGTAGCCGGCAGCCGTGTATCCGGTGTGCGGCGCCGAGCCGGGCTTGAGGCCGAGACCGGCAAATCCGGGAAAGCGGAATGCCCACACGTCGAGCGCCGATACGGCATCGATGCCGACGCCCCATTCGCCGTGCGTTCGCGTTTGGTAGAACGGGATGACGCCGGGATTCGCCTTGACCACATTCAACAGGTAGTCGCGGTAACTCATATTGGCGAGGCGCGTCTTCTTTTCCTCGGACGACAGGCCGGGAAGATAGTCGATTGCCGCTTCCTGGATTCGCGCGATGTCGCTTCGCACCTGCGGCGGCAACGGCGACTGCGCGAGCAGTTGCGCCCACGACGCCCCGTCGGACTGGACAATCAGCGTGTCGGCGCCAAACGTCTCTTTGTCGAGAAAAATGCCGCGCCGCAGGCCGAGCGAGGGATAGAAATCGGCGTGCGTGCATTTCCGGGTCAGCGCGACAGGATCAATACCGAGCGTCTTCAATAGACCATCCGCCACGGCGCTGTACGGCCGCGGACTATCGATCAGCAAAGTGCCGCCGTTCATCAGCTCGACACGTCCGTTGAGCGCAAACTCGTTGCGCTTGGCGTGGCCGCCGAAATCGTCGTGGTTGTCGAGGATGAGGATTCGCGCGGCTTGGTGCTTGGCGCGGTAGAAATGCGCCGCCGCAAGCCCGCTGATGCCGCCGCCTACGACCACAAGATCGTAGGCCTCGTTGGTTGGCGTGAGATGTCCCGCCTGGGACCAGAAATCGCCATCGCGCAGGCGGTGTGCGGCTTCGTATGCGCCGGGGTGACTGCCGCGCAGCCCGGTCAGCACCGGCGGATAATATCCCGGCGCGTCCTGTGGCGCGGGACCGGCGGCAAGAGCGGATGTGATGGATGGAGAAATCAAACCGCCGGCGACGACGCCGCCCACGGCGAGCGGGACGCCGTTGAGAAAGTCGCGTCGGGTAATCGGCGCCGCGCGCTCAGGCATCAGGCGGGCTTTGCATTGTCCTTAGCGGCGGCCGGCGCCAGCGCTTCGCGCAACCGCTCGGCATCGACGGCGATCTCGACCCCGGCGCGTTCCTGCGCCAGCATCATCACGATGCGCGAATCGCGGCCGCCCCAGCCGCGCGCCATTGCTTCCGTCATCTCGGCCAGCGTGAGATTGCACAGCCGCATCGGCACGCCGAGCTCGCGGCCGAGCGCGTTGGCGAGCGAAACGTCCTTGTGGGCGAGCTTGAGCGAGAAAGCCGGCGGATCGTATTTGCCGGGCAGGAACTGGTCGATCAGCGCGTCGAAGGTGAAGCGGCGCCCGGCCGCGCCCTGGCGCACCGCCTGCCACAGCACGAGCGGCTCGACGCCCGCCTTCACGCCCATGGCGAAAGTTTCGGCGAGCGCGCAGACCACCGCATAGCCCGACATGTTGTGGACGAGCTTCGCCACCGTGGCGCTGCCGATCGGCCCGATATAGGCGGCCTTGTCGCCCATGGCGTCGAGCACGGCTTTGTGCGCATTGAAGGCGCTCTCGTCGCCGCCGACCCAGATTGCGAGCTTGCGCGATGCGGCGCCGGCCGGGCCGCCGCTCACCGGCGCATCCAGCATGTGCGCGCCCTTTTCGGCAAAGGCTGCGTTGATTTTCTTCACCACGCTCGGCGCATTGGTCGACAGGTCGAAATAGGCGGCGCCGGGCTTGATGCCGGCGATCAGCCCATCCGGCCCGAGGGCGACCGCCTCGACATCGGCCGGTTCCGGCAATGAGGAGAAGATCACATCGGCCTCGATCGCCAGCGCACGCGGGGTGTCAGCCCAGATCGCTCCGGCATTGAGATGATGGCTCGCCGCCTGCCGGTGCAGGTCGTGGACGACGAGCTTGTAGCCGGCCTTTTGCAAATTGGCCGTCATGCGGCCACCCATGGTGCCCAGCCCGACGAATCCGACGACGATGTTGCTGTTAGACATGTCACTCACCTGTTTTCAGAATATCCCCAAATGCTGGCGCAGATCGACGCCGTCGTTTTTGAGCGCGGCGGCGGTCGAGACTACGGCGACGCGGCCTGAGTTGAGGATGACGATGTCGTCGGCGATATCGAAGGCCAGCTTCGGGCTCTGCTCGACGAGCACGATGGAGAGCCCGCTTTCCTTGAGCTTGCGGATGGTGGACATGACTTCGGCGACGATCTGCGGGGCGAGGCCTTCCGACGGCTCGTCCATCAAGAGCACGCGCGGATTGGCCATCAGCGCGCGGCCGATGGCGAGCATCTGCTGCTCGCCGCCGGAGAGATGCCCCGCAAGCTGGCCGTGCCGCTCGGCAAGCCGCGGGAACATTGCAAACACGGTCTGCGCGGTCCACGGCGCGTGACGGCGGCCGGCGTGCTCGGTGCGGGCCGCGACCATCAGGTTTTCGCGCACGGTGAGGCTCCTGAACACGCGGCGGCCCTGCGGCACCAGCGCCACGCCGCGCGCCGCGATAAGTTCCGGCGGCAGGCGCGTCACTGGTGTGCCGAACACTTCGACGCTGCCGGCGCGCGGCGGCAACAGCCCGATGCTGACATTCATGCAGGTCGATTTGCCGGCGCCGTTGCGGCCGAGCAGCCCGAGCAGGCGGCCCTCGCCGAGCGCGAACGACACTTGCTGCAACACGTGGCTGTCGCCGTAGAAGGCATCGATGCCGGCGAGGCTGAGCGCGCTATTCGCCAAGATAGACCTCCCGGGTGCGCGGGTCGGCCACCACCTCGGCACGGGTGCCTTCGACGATGACCTCGCCGAAATGCAACAGCGTGATACGGTCGGCCAGATCGAGCGCGGTGTCCATGTCGTGCTCGATCATCACGATGGTGACGTCGCGCGGGATGGCGACCAGCAATTCGCGCACGTCGCGGCGCTCGTCGATGGACAGCCCGGCGAACGGCTCGTCGAGCAGCAGCACTTTCGGATTCTGCGCCAGCGCCATGGCGATCTCGACCCGGCGCTTCTCGCCGTAGGAGGTCTGCGCCAGCGGCCGGTCGGCAATCCGGTCGAGGCCGACGCGCCTAAGCGCGGCCCGTGCGGCATCCAGCAAATGGGACTGGCGATGCAGCGCCACCAGCGGATTCCACCGCATCGGCGACAGTCCGAGCAGTGCTAGCATGGCATTGCGCAGGATGGTGTCGCGCGGAAACAGCGTGATGATCTGATAGGTGCGCGCCATGCCGAGATGCGCGCGCTTGCGGCTCGCCACGCGGGTGATGTCGCGGTCGAACAAGCGGATCGCGCCGCTGTCGGGACGAAGCTCGCCGGTAATGAGATTGAACAGCGTGGTCTTGCCGGCGCCGTTCGGCCCGATAATCAGCCGGCGTTCGCCCGGCTCGACCGTGAGGCTGACGTTGGTGTTGACGCGCAAGCCGCCGAACGACTTGCTCAGCGCGGTGACGGCGAGCGCGCTCATGGCTTGCGCCCCGCTGCCGGCGCCGGTTTCGCCCGGCTCATCGCGCGTACCGCCGTGCGAAACAGCCGTGCCGCGCCCGGCACCAGGCCCTCCGGCATGAACACGACGATGGCGACGAAGATGGCGCCGAGCATGAAATTCCAGCGGACGATATAGGCGCTCACCACATTCTTCATGATGACGACAAGGCCGGCGCCGACGATCGGCCCGAGCAGCGTGCCGGCGCCGCCCGAGATCACCATCAGCAAGGCTTCCGCCGAGGCTGTCAGCGCCAGCGTCTGCGGGCTGATGAACTGGTTGTAGTAGACGAACAGAATGCCGGCGACCGCGGTGAGAAGGCCCGAGAACATGAAGGCGCCGAACCGGATCATCCAGACGTGATAACCGAGCGCGTTCATGCGCCGCGGCTGATCGCGCGCGCCGGCGAGCGCCGCGCCAAACGGCGAGCGCACGAAGATCGCGACTGCCGCCACCGCGGCAAGGAAGATGACGAGCGTCGTGTCATAGAAGGCGGACGCCGAGGTGAGCGCAATGCCGAACGGCATCGGGCGCGTCGACACGTTGACGCCATTGTCGCCGTTGGTGAGGCTGATCCAGCGGTAGGCCAGGCCCCACAGGATCTCGCCGAGCGCCAGCGTAATCATGATGAAACCGATGCCGGTCGCCCGCAGCGACAGCGCGGCGAAGCCGGCGGTGAAAACGAGCCCGATCGCCAGCGCGGAGAGAATGGCGACGGAATGACCGAATCCGGCGGCGAGCAGCGAAGCGACGGCGTAGCTCGCCACGCCGAAAAGTCCGGCATGGCCGAGCGAGACCAGCCCGGCATAACCGACCAGCACATTCAGCCCCAGCGCGAAGATCGCATAGAGCAGGATTTGGCTCGCGATATTGACGTAATAGGCTTCCGTAATGGCGTACGGCACGGCGATCAGCGCCAGGATGGCAACAGCAATTGCGATGCGGCGGCCGATCACAGGATCTGTCCTCCGAACAGGCCCTGCGGCCGCAACACCAGCACCAGCACCATCGGCAGGAACAGAATGAAATAGGCAAGCTCGGGCACCAGCGCCTGGCCGAAATTGTAGATGAAGCCGACGATGATGCTGCCGACGAACGAGCCGATCAGGCTGCCGGTGCCACCGAGGATAACGACCACCAGCGCCAACGGCAGCATGTCCTGGTCGAGGCCCGGATAAACCGACAGGATCGGACTGCCGATCACGCCGGCGAAGCCGGCCAGCGCAGCGCCAAGGCCGAACACGATCGTAAACAGCTCCGAGACGCGGATGCCGATGACGCGCGCCATTTGCGGGTCGTCGACGCCGGCGCGGATCATGGCGCCGAGCCGGGTGCGCTCGAGCATGAGCCAGAGCCCGATGGCGAACACGATGGCGATGACGATGATCGCGAGGCGATAGAGCGGCGCCGCCGCCGCACCAATGCGAATGAAACCGCCCAGCCCCGCCGGCGTCTCAACCGAGATCGGATCGCCGCCCCAGCCCATCAGGCAAAGATCGGCAACCATGAAGGAAACGCCAAGCGTGACCAGCACCTGCGCCAATTGCTGACCGGCGAGCCGGCGCAGCAGCAGGCGTTCCATCAGCGCGCCCAGCAGCGCCACTTCCAGCGCGGTGACGACGGCTGCGACCCAGAAATTCAACGTAAAGCCGAGCGCGCCGGAAAAGAAGGTGGTGCCGAGATAGGCGCCGACCATGAACATCGAGCCGTGCGTCAAATTCGGAATCCGCATCAGCCCGAAGATGAGCGAGAAGCCGGCCGAGAGAAGAAACAACAGGCCGCCGAACGTCACGCTGTTGACGGTCAGCAGCAGCCAGAACGTCATATCCGCCGCCCCCGTGACATGTCATGCACCGCGAAGGCGGAGCACCCAGTAATCCCGACGGGTGCAGTCTCAGCACCGACCGACACTGCACTCTCCGGTTACTGGATCATTCGCCGGAGCCTGTCATCGGGCCGGCCACTTCGGGCCGGACCCGTTGGCGGATGATGACAGGCACGTACTCTCAGCACTTGGTCAGCGGCGGATAGTCGCGCGAGTAGACCGGATGCGCGAGGAACTCGGCTTCGGGCCAGGTCCAGAACTGACTCACGTTCTCATAGGTCTTGATGGTTTTGTTCCAGAGCTTGAGGCCGTATTTGGCGCCCTCGTTGCCGATGCGGCGGATGTAGAAATTGCCGATCACATTGTTCAGATGATCGAATTTGAGCGGCCCGCGCGGGGTGTCAGTGAGGCTGACCGCTTTCAGCGCCGTCATGAACTTGTCCTTGTCACCGGCGTTACCGGCCACCTTCAGTGCCGCTTCGACCACCTGGCAATTGACGTAGAGAAGCGCGGCATATTGGCCCGGAACGGTGTCGTAATTTTTCAGCATGCCGTCGACGAAGCGCTGGTTGCCGTCGGTGGCGAGGTCGAGCGTGTAGGGACAGCAGCCAACGAGGCCGATCGCTTCCTCGCCATAGCTCTTGAGCAGGGCATCGTCGCCGCCGGTCTCGCCCGTCACCACGGGATATTTCACGCCGGCGCTGGCGTATTGCTTCATGAAGCGCAGCGGATTCGATCCGGCAAAACCCTGGCAGACGGCATCGCAATCGCCGATCTGGGCGATGTAGGGCGTGTAGTCGGGTGTCACCAGCGGCGGCCACAGCTTGTTGACGACGCAGCCGCCGTCCGCCTGGAAGGCGGCCTGGAAGCCGCCCATCTGCTCGTAGCCGAAGGCGAAGTCTTCGACGATACAGAACACCCGCTTGAGCTTGAGTTCGGTCGCCGTATAGTGCCCCATCGGCTGCATCGCCTGGGAGGACGTGGCTGACGCCCGCAACAGATATGGGTTCGGCAGCCGCTGCGTGAGGTTGTCCGCCGCCGCCAGGCTGAGCGTCGGCATCTTCTGCTCTTTGATGTAATCGTTGATCGCATAGAGCTCGAAGGCGGCGAGCGGGCCGAGGATAACGTCGACCTTGTCGCGCTCGACAAGTTCCTGGACCTTGGTCTTGGTGCCAGCCGGATTGCCGCCGGTATCGGCGGAGATGAAGTCGACCTTGCGGCCGGCCATGGTATAGTTCTTTTCCTTCAGGAACGTCAGCACGCCCTGTTCCATCTGGATGCCGCCCTGGGCGAGCGGGCCGGTCTTCACCGTGAGCAGGCCGAGTTTGAACGGCTCCGCTTGCGCGATGGCGGGCGCCGGAAATCCGCTGATCGCGGCGGCGGCGCCTGCCGCGGTGCCGGCCAGGACCGTGCGGCGCGAAACCTTGTGTGACATGCCTTTGCGAGACATCGTATCCTCCCTCTGCGCCTTTTGTCGGTCGGCGCCATTGACTGCCGGTGCATTCCCCGGCGCATCGGCGTTTCGGCGCGACTTTGGCTAAGCCATTGCGCTCTGTAAAGTCCGCAGTTGTCGCGGTTTAGGCTATTTTTTCTTTGCCGGAATGATGGGCAGCAGCAAATAGGGCCGCGCCGAGCCGCCGAAATGCAGGCCGGTGACACCGCCGAAAATCTCTGGCGGCCGGTCGCGCGGATCGTCGTGCAGGAACGGCCCACAGCCGGTCAGCTCGTTCTTGAAGTTGGAAAGCCGCCCACCGCTCGGGCCGCCATAGACGTAGTCCTTGCCGCGGATGGTGAGCGCGATACGGTGGCCGGCCGGCACAACAATCGAGGTCGGCCAGATTTCGACGTCGAGCTCGGCGACCTGCCCGCGCTTGAGCGGCTCTTTCCTGTCGTGGCTATGATAGGGCCGGTACGGCTTCGACAGTTTCTTGTCGAGCCGCCGATGCGACGCGCGCAACCAACCCTGGCCGATCGGCGTGTGCGGATCAATCGCACCCTGGAACACCACCTCTTTGAGGTCCGGCGAGAACACGCGCAGCACCGCGAAGATGTCGGCATCGGGCGTCGAGGATGACACGAACAGCTTTACCGCGGAGGGACCGGTGATCTCGATATCGGCGGTCAGCGGCGGCGTGAGGAAGGTGACGCCGTCGCCCATAGCGTTGAAATGGATCGCCGTTTTCTTCTTGCCCCCACCCTTCCCTCCCCCGCTTGCGGGGGAGGGAAGGGT